>WNGO01002334.1_pt1 | contig 24844 bp, 28 predicted proteins | sample 5400511 | NCBI WGS metagenome assembly WNGO01 (sample SAMN13153380, study PRJNA577476) | soil metagenome | isolation source: 20 cm soil or saprolite under Garry oak tree replicate 2 | place: USA:California | collected 2016-06-15 | reverse complement strand
CTTTAATGAAAAGCTCGCAACAAGGAAGTCTATTTCGAGCATCAGATAGCCGGTAGCCCCGACCAGAGATCCTTCATCGAGCCTTACCTGGTCAGGAAAGAACACTTCAATTGCAAACAGTGTAGACACCCCTGTACCCCCGCTGAAACATACGACCGTGTTGACTGCCTACCCTACAGCGTAACGCCGAAAGCCGGCATTGTCACATTGTATGAACGAGTAAGGTGATGGCAGCGTCAGCCTATCTTGGACCACAAAAGGTTTCTATCACCACCTTATCATCGTGCCGGCGCTCGTAGCGCCCGAGTGCCAGCAGGCAAGCGAGATACAATTTAGACGTGCGTTACCCGTGTTTTCGCAGAATAAGACTGAGTTCTTACGGCCTCGGACTCGGAATCTGTATACCACCTAATCGACTTCGAATTCGGGACCATTTGAAAGAACCACTCACTCGATGGTAACGGATCAGAGTCCACAATATGGTTGTTTTCGGTAATTGGCATCTCAAATATAGCTGCCCAATTCAGAACTCATTTGGAACCAAACCATTTTGATTTTCGGCTGCTTCCTCTCGAATGGAGCGTATGGCACTGTCCCCGGCGATCTGACAGGTCCATTCCCGATATAGACCGTTTTTGATCGGGGACATTAGTACAGGCCTATCCAGGCCTATCCTCAGTCGTTTGCGCTCGCGCCTCGTTAAAGCTACGCCCCCTATTAGTATTCGTACTTGCATTATGCTGGACTCATCCCTTATAGGTTCGTCGAGTAAAGGTTAATAAAGTGGTTTGGGTTAAGCGGCCGCGAGTTTCCTCCTTATTTGAACTTGAAGCTTCTGGGAAGTTGCATCTTTGAAAGATCCTCAGTTGAGAAACGCGGAACCTGTTGCCATGAACGCAAGGTTCGTGGAAGAGCCGAGAAGTTAGGGAGATCGTAAGCGAGAGTTGCTCAACACACGCGGCACGCCCAATCCGACTACTCGAGTCTCCCGAAGGCAATTGTAGACCCGACCCCCTCGTAGGCTTTAGCATTTATAGATGTGAAGAGTTCCTGGCATGGTAATGAGCGCTATGAGTTCCCGTTGTAGCAGCGGCTCGGATGATGTTCAGGTAGTCACTCTTCTTCAGCGAATCTTGCATGCAATTGAAGAACTTTCTGTCGTCATTCGGCACGCCAATGGTATGTGTTCCATTTTCTGTTCATTGGGGTCTTGCTCAACATAATATAAAACATCGACATGAATCCCTCTATCCCTTCAACCAGTCCTAATCCTCTCCCTTCCCATGCCTTTATTTCTAACACTGGAGAACATGGCACGCCTCAGGCTATGGCCGACTTGTTATCTGCAGCATTCTCGTCGGGGGTTTCGATACAGGACAATCCATCTACTGGGGGTGGATTTGTACCCCATGAAGATCGCTGGTACTGTATTTTCCGAGGACGACATGTGGGACCAATCCAGGGCTGGTGAGTAACCATGGTACCCTTCGGTAATAGGGTTGCAATTGATCAAACTGAAGGAATAATGTATTAATGCATACAAGCGGTTGAAATGCAGCACGGTATAGGCGCTACGCGTCTCAGGCGGATGCCTTCGCCGCGTTTCAAAGGGCCCTTGCGCAACCCAACAATGTCCGCTTGTTTTAGATCTTACTTTATGCTATGTATTCCAGTAGCCTGAATTATGATGACAGTCGGTATCGGGCAAAATGTGACCTAATGTTGAAGCATCTGCAGAGAGCACAGTGCTATAGCTTCTCTTGCAAACAGAGTAAAGCATACGCAACCACTTACTTAGCAATTCCTGCAACGAACCTGAAAGGTGGAGGGTCTTATCGGGCACTTTCTGCTTCCCAAAATAAATCTACTTGACGATGTGGGCCACCACTTCGTGTGGCAAGACCGAGGCCTACTAATAGGCTGTCAACAGACTTTTACTGATATTACTCCACAAACATTAGGGTTATCTCTACACTAAATCCAATGCAATGTCACCCAAAATTCCATCATAAATAACACTTACTATTTCGCATTGAAAAATACAAACGGCAATACTAAGTGAGTCAGACGTCCAAAACGGTCTGCCACTCAGCTATTCTAACCTAAATATGTGCAAGATACGAGCCAATCGCTCCCGTGATGTTCAGGAAGGGTGATATTGTTGAGGCGCAAGTTACAGCGAAGATGGTCCCTATGAGAGGGGGAACCTTCAAAATGATTGCTGTTCCTCGATACTTAACTCTTCTGGATTCAACATATTCCCTTGAAAGTCAATATAAACATGGTCTGAAATTCGACTGAAGTATGACAATAGGAAGCAATCACTCGAACTGCCGCAATGTATAGATCACTTATAACACCGGGACGTTTACTAGATCTGGGAAATACTCTCAAGCGAAAGATAGGTTATGAGGAAGAAGAGATCCGTTCCACTCGCGATAGGTTGGCTCGTATGGATATCGATAAAGCATCCGACCGATCCCCAGTCGAGGTGAAGTAGTTGAATGTGAACTGCAATGCCAGTGACAGATATTTACTGCACGGAACCCATACAGCCAATCAACCGATCCCTACGATTTTCGATTGGCGGTTAGGATGACAGTGACCGAGAAGACTGATACGGAGCGCAGGTCAAGAACGAGTAGTACTGGTGAGTAACAGCGAGTAGAGGAGGGGATGCTCGCAAGTGATTCAAGGACAGTGATTAGGAGAGGTGAGTGAATCTTGCGACCATCCATGTAATGAAGCTATGTCATTCGGACGGGTTCACATGAGTTTCGCCTGGTGACGACCAGGTGCCCCCAAAATGGGAGCAATGCATGTCTAAAATGACGCTAAAATAATGAAATGTATTCGTATTATACCGATCATCACTTAACGCGAGATCGGGGCCCCCATCATGTTCACTGGAAGCCGCATCCGTATGGAGAGGAGGACGAGGAATCCGTGAGAATTGAAGAAACATTACTCACGGGTCTAAATTTAGACATAACCCTAAACCCATTTCATCGTCGCTACTTACCAGTTACAACATGACTGAGATCAAAACCGCACACCTTCGTTCTGCAAAGGGAAGAGCCGCGCAAAACAAGAGAGCTAGAGAAAGATTGAAACGGCTGAAAATGGAAAAGGCTTTGATTGAAAAGGCATCACGTCCGACTCCGCCTGAGCCACGTCGTAGATCAGGTGAGGCATATGTTGGAATAAATCTAGCAGCCACTAAGAGTTGAATAGATAGGCCTAGAGGTCGCAGGTCCAAAGAAGCGACTCAGCGTCGATATTCGAGACGAGCTGCACAGCGAATGATAGCGAAAATTAAAGCAGAGAAGTATATTGGTACGTAAGGCAAATGAAATGAATAACATAATGACAAGAAGGCAGTTTCTCACCCATGTGGATCGCTTCCTATCGAATTTTTGAAGAAACGGTCGCAGCAATATATACAAGATACCATCGATTCCCGCTACAAAAGGGTCAAAATGCTATATGTTGAAGGAAACATCGAGATTGAATGTCCCTCCTATGCGTATTTCGTAAAACAGAAGAGGGGACTCAAAATATCAATCAAGCGAATAATGACACTGTCGCTTCGGATGATTCAGCCATCATTTCTAGTGAAAAAATTTGGAGCGGTCATCAGCGAACGACAAATGAAAGACATAACAAACAAATGGGAATTGTTCGTTAAAACTGGTGCGAAATGAGTAAATATAAGAAAATTGACGATTTATTATTAAGATAGGAGCAAAACCTTCCGTGAAGAAGCATATGGGCAGGGGGAAAAAGGCTGCGTTTCACTTCGGAGTATGGAGAAGATATCAAAACAAACCGTTCATCACAAAGGACAGTAACTCAAAGAATAAAACGCAAAAGAAGGCATCTGATGAGTTTTTAACGGTTGTTCGTAATTCAGTTGCGAGGAACATCGCAACCTTTACGGAAAACTACGCTGCCAAACTCTGGTCGAAACAGAAGGGGTAAGTGTCAAATAATCCTAATCTCTAAGTTATAGCTGAGTTGCCTTAGGATCGCATGCTACCTTTCTCAATTTGAGAAAATATCATCACGTCCAGCTCTGGATTTTGAAAGCGGCTTCACGACAGTTGCAGTAAAACAAGGAAGCAGCGAGCGCGTTCACATTGACAGAAATGATCAAGGTATCACTTGGGTACTGCCAATTGGTGAGTGGGAGGGAGGGAATTTGGTTATCCCTCAACTGGGAGTGGAAATTCCTGTCAGGCCAGGAGAATTGCTTGGATTCAAAGCCAATTTATTGGCTCATTTTAGTACACCAATAACCTCAGGTGACCGTCTAGTTATCACCCTGTTCACTTGTCGTAACATATTTAGCGATTCACTCCTGTACGCTCAGCTTTAGATGTTCATTATGACATTATCCAATATTGTTCAACAAATATCAGAGAGAGATAAGTATGACTGTTGTATCGTGGATACATAGTGCGATCACCGTGAACCGTTGTGAATCACCATGGCCCGTAGTCAACCGCCGTGAAACAGCGTGGTATACATGAACCGCTGTGAGCCTCGCTACTACTCCGCAGTTGATTGGGACCCCAACGACAATGTGTGCGATGCAGATTTGGGTGATGAGAAACCTTTGGTAGGGTGGTGGGGCCGCATGTGGCGGCCTGATGCATGGGAGGGAGGGAGGGCCTGAAGGCAGGGATGAGGGGGTATTGGAAGTCGTGGGGAGAGAAAAGGGGAGGAAGGTGATGGGATTGGAAAGAAGGCAGCATCAAGTGTGTATTACCATTGGGCGACATCTATTTCGTCATGGTTACGTCGAGAATGGCAGGTGTAGGTATAGGATATTACGAAATGGTACAACAGTAGCACATACGTGAAAAGTACATGAATGGCATTTCATTGTCGATTTGACCTGACGTGCTTATTTCAAAAACGAGCGAAAGTTGTTTATGTTCAAAAACATACCATTCTCATCTTCATCATACTCCTCGTCTACCTCTACGAGTCCCAGCAAAAGCACCACCGAGCAGAACGAGTAATAAAACACGCTCGTTACTCTGTCAAGTTATGGGCCAGGATCCAGCGGAGCAGCCGGGCTAATGGTTGTCTGTTGCGGGTTGTGCCGCGCAGCCGGGCGTAAAGCTTAATTAATGAATATAACTCGAGTGTTATTGCCACTGATCACGCTCTTGCCATCATGGGTGTACCAGGGCTTTGGGAGGTGCGTAGCAAAAGAACTTCGGGGATCCTCTACTGAAAACATCCAGGTGTTGAATCCAGCTGCAGAAACTCGCTCAATGACGGAGCTAGCAGTCACCGAAGGCTTTATTGCCAATCCCCAGGGATATCGCGGGTTTCGGATTGGAGTAGACGCGAGTATATGGTTCTTTCACGCAGAATATGGGCGGGAGGGCGAAAACCCTGTGCTCCGTACCCTATTTTTTCGGTGTGCTACTCTGATGCGCACAACGTTCTTGCCATTGTTCGTTTTTGATGGTCCGAAACGTCCCGACTTCAAACGTGGCAAAAATATTAACAAAGCAAGCCATAAACTTATTCCCGGTATGAAAGCTATTATCGAGGCGTTCGGGTTTGAGTGGAGAATGGTGCGTACCGCTGGCCTTTCAATTTTTTTCAATCTGTGACGGTTTGTGAATTTAGGCCCCAGCTGAGGCTGAGGCCGAGCTGGCGTACCTCAATAGAGCTGGGATAATTGACGCCGTTCTCTCAGATGACGTCGATAACTTCCTCTTTGGCGCGGCCACTGTAATCCGCAAGTGCGCCTTTCTCGGCCCCAATCACGGTTGTGATGATCTAACTCATGCCCCTTTGCAGTATAAGCAATAATCTTTCTGGTAACAGAGCAAATCCCATTTTGAATAGCCAAGGGAGGGATGACAAGAATCATACAAGGTTATATCGAGCATCGAAGATTTGTTCTCTTCCATCCATTTCCCTCACCAGGGGTGGCTTCATACTTATAGGCCTCTTATCAGGTGGTGATTACGCGCAAGCCGGTTTACCTGGATGTGGTATTGCCACGGCTCGCGCGCTTGCGTCCTGCGGTTTCGGGGACTCTTTGTACGAAGCAGCCACTAACTTACCCCGTGACGCTCTTCCTGATTTCCTGACTTCTTGGCGTCAAGGGTTACGGGAAGAGCTCCAAACAAATTCTCGACGAATTATAGGTCGCAAACTTGCGAAATTAGCCAAAAGCGTACCCGAGTCTTTTCCCGACATTGACATCCTCCTGTCGTATACAAGTCCTATCACCTCTGAGAGTCTCGGACGCGCTGCCGAGAAAAACCGGAAGCTAACATGGGGGAAGGAACCGGACGTCGGTAAACTGGCCGCATTATGTGAATTTTACTTTGAGTGGGGCTATAAAGAAGCAATTATCAAGCGTTTCAGGACGCTCTTATGGCCCTCGGTCGTGGTACGAATATTGAGGCAAGCCGTGATTAATGCGAGAGCCTTGGACTATAGACCGTCGTCGGCTATCGTGCCCTCCATTCTGTGCAAGGGCAAGGAACGCGAACAGACACCTATAATCAACACCCCATCTAAACTTGTTGCAAAACACTTTGTCTCAATGACCCTCAACTCATCTGCTACCCAACCGCGCGAAAGAACGGATTTAGAATCTGACGAGGACGAGCCTCTCGTCGTCAAGATCCGCTCTTCGCGCAACCACCCAAGCACAGATGGGCTTCTAGAATACCGACTCGAAGTCGCACCTGCACAGCTTGTAAGATTAGCAGAATCAGGAATCAAGGGAACAAGAGAACCACCAGAGAAAGATGAGTGGGCTTCTGAGGACGATACTGCAGGAAACGATGACGACTCTAATGTCGGGCAGAAGATCAATGGACCAAAGCCGCCTCCAGATCCGACAGGCCATTTACGCTTATGGATCCCAGCGTGCATGGTGGAGTTGGCAGAACCCGGGATTGTTGAAGAGTATAATCAGCGAAAATCAAAGAAGGCGGCAAAGGGGGATGATAAAGCTAGGAGAGAACTGGGCGTTACAAAAGAGATCAAGAAACCCTCGAAGTCCATGGTTTCAAGGAGACCGACCGCGACACGTTCAATTCCTGGACGGGCAGCGAATGTTCGGAAGACCAAGGTACAGCACGAGGAAAGCGATCATAGTACCCTTCTTTCAATGCCTCTTTTTACCCGAAAGGCGTCGCCGCCATCAGAACCCCAATCACGCGCAGAATCTTCAAAGGCACGCGCTGAACGTGAGAAACATACAAAGTCAGTTTTGAACTATCTATGGTTATCAGATGAAGACGAGAAATCTGAACATGTCAAGCCACCTCGCGCTCCGTCTATTATGCCCGAGAAGCCAGCTACACGAGGTATACCTGCGCCCTTCCCAATTTCATTGGACAAGGGCGACGTGTCCCCGTCAAGTGATACCCATGCTCAGCAAACCATATCAAGACCCACGAAAACACGCTTTAACAGTACTCACTCCCAGACTTTGGAGTCTAAGCGATACGAACCACCAGTTAAATCCTTAAAGCACACCCAGGTAGAACACCATACACGTTCCAGCTCTCCATCGTGTATACGACCCGCTCAAGGACCAAAGGTGATCAATACATCCATCATCGAGATTTCGTCGGATGACTCGGACGATTCTGACATTGATCCATTAACTGTCTCCGTCCAGAGGCCTATCTTTCCGCCGCTAATGCTCACCAAGGCAAGATCATGGAATAAGGACAAAGATAGTGCAGGGCCTGTACGAAGGCAAAGAAAGACAAAACCGATATCAAGAGATGGAGCTAGGGCTCATGCCGTGATTGATCTAACGTGATTACAGTAGGATGTATTCTTGTCTCATACTTGACCATGTTATTTTTGTTAGCAGTACTTATCAATGCATGTGCGTCAAATAATCCAAATTGCAGCGACATCAATAGCCATGGGTATGTCAAGATCATAACGCACAGCAACACATGTGGCTTTCTGGTTTGTCGGGAAGGTCCTCTCTTCGAACTTTGCCAAGAGGAATAAGTTGTCTTGGGAGGTGTATCGTTACTGGGGATGTGTCATCAATCCAGAGGAGAAACCCGCGTAGATAGATAAAACTTGCAAGTTAGTCTTAATGAAGCAATGCCGGGAGCTTGCGAAAGCTAGTCCGTCTCTGCATGAAAACTGGTGCCCTGTTCCTAGATGAAGGACCCAGCGTCACGAGAGCTAGAGGTGCGGAGAGGGAAGAAGAGGCAGATGCGGGATGGGAAGAGACAGCCTACGGGTCTCCAACCACGGGTGAAGAACCGGTGTGAGTTAGCTTGACCGGACTTGCCACCCGCTCCGCGACCAGGCGATGTAGATAATTTTGACAGCGATCCGCGCGCCGTGGCTTTTTCGCTAATAATGAGGAAGCTAAGGTTTGTTTTGCAATGGTTACAACAAAGATGAACCTTGAGGTGGCGGTCTCTTGATCGGGGAGTCGGCGGAGGTGGCGGAGGACCCTGACCAGTGCTGGTCATCAGGATCAGAGTGAACATCGATGATCATTGATCACCGGTGATTCACTGGTGATCGTGATTGCTGAACGATGCTCTGATGACATGGCCATTTGGGTGGGGGCAGAGTTAGACGCCCGCGTACTCGGGAACACCGCGCTAGCAAATCCTGCAGTCAGTATAAATACGAGGAAGCAAGAATGTAAGGCCCACTCGCAACATAGCCGACACCCTACCCCTCACGCGCTCGTTTTGGTATCGATTCAATGAGTGAAAGGGTGACGTGGCGTCCAACCCTCGAGACCGATGAATTGGCTAGGTCTTGGAATCTTCAAGAGGACTCGTCGTGCTGAGTCCTCTCCCTTAACGACCGACGTACCAGGATGACTGCGCCTACACGATGCAGTCAATGTAAATCAAAAAGAGGAGAAATATGAGACTACAGACCTATTTCTGAAGCCAATCGTTGAATCCAAATGATGGAGAGTTCCATTCGCGACTCGAACGACTCCCACACTTGGATGATTAACCGCTGACTTGTTTAAAATCCTGCAGGCCTGGCGGCGGCGGCAGTAGACATTTCGGTTGAGGCATGGTCGGAAAGCACCTGTAGGAAACCTGTGGGTGTCGGACATTCAATTGCGGGTTGCAGTTGAACAAGTGGGATGATTCGGTGCGATCGTCAGCGGCGAACTCTATCTCTGCTGCATTGGGCGCTTCGGCGAGACGGGAGGAACCTCTGGCTTTACTATGCGTCGGACGGGGGATTTGCTGCAAAGGCAAGCAGCGGTAAACACGGCGAGGTTTACCTCTGCGATATCCACGCCAGGCTGGGGTCAGTACGTCTACAAAAGTTCTCGACCGTGATCAGGTTTAGTCGAGATGACGACGCTGATGTCAGCCTGTAATCGGGTTGTTAGCCTGATCAGGACCGGTTGGAAAATCACGAGTTCCGGGCTCTTGGCTGACAGGGCGCATCAGGCTGATAACGGGAGGTCAAGTTTTGAGTAATCGCTACTACTATTAGTAGTCTCTAATACTATCTGTGTCACTGGGCTACCAGTACTACTACAAAGAAACAGTTTCCTCATCATTTCCTTCAGCATCGACAGAATTGTCATCAACCTCCGGAGTCGCCTGATTCGCTTTCTTCATCACTGACGCCGTCGTCCTCCTCGGACTCATCGTCTCCTAGTCCATCCTCTTCCGGATCTTCTGCTGTGGTATCTAACATTTGTTCATCGTCATCTAGCCCATTACTTTCTTCTCGAAGGGCCGAGGAGTTTGCTTCTGAGACTGGCATATCTGAGGGATCTCGATCATGTAAAAATCGGTTCGTGGATTTACGGATGGTGTGATGGCCGACTCCCCCACCACGGAACCGCATGAACATGTCTCGATCTACAAAACTGTGCCAGCATGTTAACCAATAAAAAGACACAAGGGACTGACTCACATATTTATATAGAAGGCAGCCCATTCACCTTCAGGCGTGCCCCCAATGCGGCCATACCCAAATGCAGGTATCAAATGCACGCCACGTATGACTTCCGATGGATTTACAAACCCATAAGCCCCAGGGTCATCATTGTCAACAAAACATATCCGGTGGAGACGGCGGTTCTTCCATCCTGATTGGTAATTTAGCTCGCTTCCAAACCATCGAACGTGCAAAAAATCCATGCGCTGAGGTAGATTGCTTTGTGATGACGGACCAGTGTGGGTTACTAAGGTATGGTAGACACCGACGACCCATGCATACCAATAAGGGCGGCTGGATCCATCTTCTGGGTCTTCCGAGCGTGATAAGACCATTAGGTCTGGATGTGTTCGGGGATTTATCGAGTCTTGCTCACGGCGCATGTCATATGTAGTATAATTGACACGAAGAACATGATGTTTGTAAAGAAATCCATTTGAAATGCTCACCGAGCACTGTTCAGCAGGTGTAAATGGAGTTTCGTCACCATCATACTCACGGCCGAGTAACCGCCCAAGAAGGTGGTCTAGTAGCCGAGGAACAAAGTCCTAGATTCCCATGAACAATGAGTTAAATTGAACTTAGATGTGAGACTGAACGTTACCCGGTAGGCACAGTCATCTCGAAGATCTTCTCCCGGCCACCCTCTATATATGCTCACCCCATCTTTCATGTCGTTTGCAATGTGGTAATGAACCTCTGGGTTCGTGTACGGCAACATCTCAGTGCCACCACGTTGTCCGGGTATCCGAGTCTGGTTCTTTTTGGACCTTGATTTACGGTCCGTCTGATCTTTCGCTTGCGCCACGTCATGGCTCTCAACCACTGTCCGTAATATCTTCTCGCGCTGTTACTGTTTGGCGATGCTTCGTGTGAACTGAGCTTTCGATGCACGGGAAAAATACTGCACCCTGCAATAAATATCAGTTTTAGCTTGTTCTGGAGAGCTAAGGACGTACAACTTGAGTTGTATAGTTATCACTAGTGCAGAATTGCCTTATAGTATCTGCGTAGTCACCCAAGGCATGAAGTTTGTACGGCGAAAGGTTGAATTCCTTATCTTTCTTCCCCCTCCCGTCCTTTTCTCTTGCAGGTTGCTCGTTTCCGTTAATTGCTTTCTTTTTGGCGAGTGCCACCTTACGCCGCCCACGTGCAGCCTCTTCGGATGGTAGCTCTGTCGTATGGTAAGAGGCACAGACGACCTTTTTGAACTCCCTCAGAGCAAACCCCAGGCGTCGTGTCGAATTTTCTAAGTCTCGAACTGTCGTTTCAATCTGTGTGTAGTCGTAACTTGGCAAAGGCATGCCATGAACATAATTCAAATAGGAGGTCCATGGTGATTTTCTCGTGCGCAGAGGGCATCAGAGACTCAAAAACTGGGATCGAACACTAGAAAGTCGTTAACAGACTGGTAGATCACAATATATCCATGCCGACATTACCTGTAACAAATCTTCAAAGTCCCGTGCTGCCAACTTTTTCATGGACGCCGCATTTCTGGAAAACCGCCGTATGACTCCTCGGCCAAATGTGGGGATTGCACGGTATCTATCCCATCTGTTAGCCATTCCATTCACCCAAGCCATTGGGCTAGCAATATACCTTTTATTTAGCTCCTGGACTACAGTTCCTCCCATTGCGTACAGAATACACATCAAATGAGTGAATGTAGCCTTCCAGACACCCAATTCAAATTCATGTAGAAGGTCGGGAACGAACATTTGGTAATGGTTGAAGCCATGCGAGAAAAGCCGTTGGGAAAACGCGCTCTGCATGTTCGCTATGGAGTCAATTTGATTGTTAATGCAGTTCAGGCACGTACTCGGATGGGCCTCAAGGAAAGGGGATTCAATAAGTTTCCTATGTAGGTGCTACCAATGGGCATTCCATCCTGGTATATCCACCTGCGGGAAAGACCAATGGCTTTATGGAGTATGTCATTGTCGTTTCGGGAATTCTTGAGCCGATTTCGCAGGTCATGTTTCTTGCCCATATCACAAATCTTGATTTTGGCAACGTAGCAGCGCGGGCATGGACAACCCGCAAGAAACTTGATGCAGGTCATAAGCACCCTTACCGTGCTCGTATGAGTAATGTGCGAGAGTAGATTTTAAATTATAACATACTTTTCAGCATAGTCTGCCGCATAGGTGAATATCCGTGGGTATATTATCCGTGTCTGGCCATCCGCAAATTGGTGCTTGAATCCATGAACATACGCATGCATGAAGTCGTTGTCGAGAATAAGTAGCCAAATCAGGTGGACTAGCTGCTGCTTTGTGAATGTAATGACATCTGCACTTGCTGCTTCACCACTAACTTGAAATACAGAGGTACAGAAGTCTTGAAAACGATCGATTAACTGTATTCTGCATTAGTAAGAAACCACGGTTAAGGTAAGACTGTACCTTGGGTATGTACGCTAGATGATGGGCACTGCTGAACGACGTGACTTTACTGCGGATATATTCAATGGACTGATTCCCAAAGTACATGTAGATCGGCCAAAGCGACGCTGTCCCAAAGCTGGTGAGAAGTGTCGAATCTGACCAAAACATGATTGACATGATAACAGTTTCCAGCTGTGAATTTGTTGTCCCTGCATTCAGCTGAACTTCTATTGCGTGCTTCTAACTGGCTACTGAACTTGCTCTAGTATCTAATGTGGCTGTTTATTTAGCTATGGCATTGCTTTATCCTATACCATTTTGAACGTTTGTGCGCCCTTTCTATATGAGAACGCTTCTTGAAAATCGTGATCGGTGTTATGTGCTTTCCTCACTGCATCAGTGTCCGCTTTTTCAGCGCCCTTCCTCTTTTTCGCCAACCCAACCAAAATCTGTGACAGTGTGCATCTTTTTCCATCCACAGACCATCTTTCCCAAAATCTTTGTGCACCTGATGATGCATATTCCTCCATGAGGAACTGTAATTTGTCCAAAAGAAGACTTATCAAATGCATAGTAGTATCATAGTATGATACTATATAAGGCTACACTTCGTTTCGGCCTCGGAAGTGGAACTGACAGCATGTTGGCATATCAACAAAAGGTCCCGAATCTTGTTAGCAAGAGATTCCCCATGGAATCTGATGTCGGTAATATTAATGGGCGAATTAGTCTACCAGCAGACCTGATATCGGGTTCAATTCCGTTTTGGTTGCTTCTACGCGCGCGTTACTTAAGTTGGTACTCTTTCTGTTTCCCTCGAAGTTTACTATGATAGAAATTGCCTCAAGGTTTGGCTCAGAAGCGGCGAAACGAAAGCCAAATTCGACTGCCAAAGAGGCGCAGTCAGCTAGAATACAAACAGCGCGACACCGACCGTTTCTTTTCCTGCCCTGATTCATCATGTCTGGCCAACTCCAATCTAGTCCAACCAACTTCCGCCCTCGCAAGAACGGAATAAAGAGAAGAAAAAGCTGGAGCCATATCCTGGAGCATTATGTCTTCTCCCCCTCCGAACGGTAGGTCGGCCGTTCCAAGTCCCTGTATTGGTGTTGAGGTCGGACTGCGTAGCTTAACCTTGAGCACGCCACAAAGGCGCAGCATTTACATCTCAAGCTTAGAAGCACACATTGACCGCTTAATTGCTCAACTGCTGGGGATATTTTCCTGTCTGGTGAAGGTGTTTCTAACGCTCTAGAAGGGCTGGATTATGGCCAGTTGCATTCGACGATTCGGACTACAAGTGCGTAAATGCTAAGATTGTCAAGGTGATTGATTCCCGACGGTTATGCGAAAGAAACTAAGAAAAAAAGGGCGTAGTTGCCACATTACAGCATAAAGCGACGGCTTCAAAGCAGAAGTTGGTTGAGCTGAAACGCGCTGTATGTATCTGAAATCTTTTTACATATTTGAGATACACGTCGCAGTCACAGAACGAGAATTTAATGGGCATCTTGCAAGACGGTTCATATTTGTGGGGCGTTGTTGGGAAAGCTTTGCGTGAGTACAACTTTTTTCTGCGACGCAAAGTTCTAACTGGACAACTGAATTCAACTTAGCACCCATGTCTCCAACCGACAACTTGAATGAGAATCAAAGCAACTGGTCCACTGAATTCAACTTAGCACCCATGTCTGGGCCAACCGACAACTTGAATGAAAGTCAAAGCAGCTGGTCCACTGAATTCAACGTAGCACCCATGTTCCCCATCAACGACTTGAATGAGGATCCCAACATTCATCCGCTGCCCTTCTCTATCAGCAGGTCGAGTAATGAATGCCTAAGGAAGTAGGGCTTTGAAAAGTTGTTACATGAGAACATACATGTTTGTACACTAATCTCTATACATCAAGTTTAAGAGCAAATTCCGGACTGTCAAAATCAGTCTCGGAAACATGAGAGAAGTAGCGCGTGGCAAACGAGTCACGACTGAGGAAACGGGTATGTACGAGCAGGCTATATAGCAGTAACGAGTAGGGGTCGAGAGCGACCCTAGAGTTAACGGTAAGGATCGTATATGTAGGTAAGGGTACCGAGATAGCGTAAAACGAAGGGAGCGTATGGTAAATACGTACTAGAACATATATGACATGGTACAGGCGGGCGGGGGGGTATAGCGTGCTTGCCGAAGGTTGCGGCTGGGCGCGGGAATGGCGGGACTTACCAAATATAGAAGGTTCCCGTTATAGAAGTCATAGAGTGGGCGTAGCCGCAAAGATCGGTTCGTCCATATATTCTTTCTATTGCTTACTTCCGCTACTGTACAGTTCCTCTTTTTATGTGGCTTAGAGTACACAGACGCACCTCAGTCGATTCTCCTATCCGACTGAGGTGAGTAGCTTACATTGCAGCGAGCGAAGCTGGTAAAGAAGTCGCCTGGCTCCGCCAATTACTTGCCGGCATCGGATTCCCTCAAAACAAACCCACAATAATGCGTGCAGACAACAACGGTGCAATTTGCCTATCAAACGATCCCTCATTTCACGCACGCGCAAAACATATTCACGTTCGATATCATTACATTCGAGAATTGGTCCAAGATAATATTATCAAGCTCAAATACGTCTGTACCAAGGATAACTTAGCCGACATCTTTACAAAACCTCTGGAACTACAACCGTTCACTAAACTACGAAACCTCTTACATTTGACAACCGTACACTCCGTTGAGGAGGAGTGTTAGAATTACAATACAACGAAGGTACGGTACACGGTCACGTGACATTCACATATACTACGCGTCTCGTTTAACGCATACCTCAGTCGTTCCATCACCACGACTGAGGTACGTACATACTCAATTATTCCATACCACGATACTGATTCTTCATAGTATACGTTGTAAAGTTTAACATCCCCGCTTGATATTTTACCTTGGTCCTTATTCACATTACCTGTGGTATAGTATTTAGACTTTCTACAGGTGAAATACGAGATTTATGCATGATGAGGCTATGCATTACGAGCAAGTCCGCTGTACGTGGGGTTTTCGTACCTATTTCACGCATCGCAGGCAATTTTCCGAGGCTGAAGTATAAATGGCTGAAGTCTAAATGAATTTGGCTGAAGTCTACTAAATGAATTTGGCTGAAGTCTACTAAATGAATTTGGCTGAAGTCTTATGTTGTTCATGTGGTCATTCCGTGGCCTGAAAGGGCTCGATCTCTTCCTTACTATTGAAAAACGGAATTTCGGCTGAGCTGCGGGAATCTTACATCAGCGATCGTGATCTCGATCGCTCACGTTCACATTTGGCATGCAATCGCGCCGGGACACGGTGATTCACGCTGGGACATGGTAATTCACACCAAGACATGGCGGTTCACGGCCATGTTCACTCCCATACAACTGAATTTTGTCCGATGTGGACATTCATATAAGTAGGTGCACGGCTTCAAGTTCCACTTCACGTCAATTACTTCCACCATAAGCCGCTTCAAACATTCCTCCGGTAGCAGCTCAAAATATGTCTCCTCAGCTTCTCGCCTCTCTTTCTCCATCCTTTGCGCCGTCGACGGCCCAAGTTGAACGGCCAATGGAAAACGGCATTGCGCATGAAGCGTTGCGTCACAGGCAGGCATATGGATGGAATACAACTGGGTGGCCCGCACCCGTACAAACACCTGACAATTCACCACCGCCTCCACCCGAAACGTCTGCTTCTCCGCCTCTGGAGACGATTCCGTTGCCGATGGAAAATGGCATCGCGCATGAGCTCCATGAAGAGGGATGGCCCGAAGAGGTATGGCCCGAATGGGGAACTTGGATAGCGCCTACATTACAAACGCCCGACTATGGCAATTTGCCACCGCCACCTCCACCCGAACTCTCCGCTTCTCCCCCTCTGTCAGAGACGATTCCGTTGCCTGACATGGCCGCGCCCCAACCAAGCCAAGAGAGGACCCGCGCAGGACGTCGTAATGGAGCCTGAGGGAATGCCCTCCCCTCTCACAATCTGTTGGATGGTACAATCCTGCCAAGTACGCGGGCGTGATGGGTATGATGCGTGATGCCGAGGACGTGATGATCAGTACTTGATGCGCTCAGATATTTACTACGTTTCTATTTTCGTCTGCAGCGACGCTAAACGTCGTTTGCCCTTTTCTTTCCGCCGTTCCGTTTTCCCATACGCTGAGCCTGCGCGCTTCTCACTTATAGCCTAGACATGCTAGATGTCACCTCAGTGAGCTTTTACGATACATATTCTTCTCTTTATAGTTTTACTTCCTATACCCGTAGTTACTCACAAATCACAGAAGATCTTATATTTGCTGCCGAAATGTCTACCAAAGAAAGTTCTGCGCCCTCATTAGATTTTGCTGCTGCCTGGGATAAGCTGGACCCGATTGGTTCCAACTGGGTAATTTGGTAGAATCGTTTCATGATCGCCGTTCGTCAGAAGCAAGTCTGGTCATACCTCGATGGCATCAGGTTTTCGGCCGTTTCCGTTCGGGCCGCTTTCCAGAGCGCTCAGAGCAACCAGAGCAGCCCGAGCACTCGCTGCTTTTTTAGGTGAGGTACAACCCTCTCAGAGCGGACAAATTTGCGAGTCTGAGAGTGCTTGTTTAAGCAGTTCATAACTGCTCAATGCAGCACGAAAAAGCTGTTTATTACCGGTGGTAACAAATACAAACGACGACGTGAGTGATGAATAACATAGTGGATACCGAGTCTGAAAGCAATTCGATGACGAGCGTAAAGCATGAGAAAACAAAGTGGTTTTTGAGATTAATGACTAGCGTAAAGCGCGCGAGAAAACAGTGGCTCTTGAGAGTGAATGATGACTAGTGTAAAGCGCGTGGGGGAACAGAATGGTTCTTGAATCTTGAGAGTCATCCTCTTTGACGAGGGTGCTAGCTGCGCTCGTTGCACAGAATTGAGACTTGTATGCTTGGCCTGTCCTTGCCTTAATAACGATGTGTCGGTGGCGATGAATTTTTCCCAGCTTAACTCCCGCAATGAACGTTATCGGCAGAGAAGCGATGAAACAACGTTACGTTTGCGGCGTCATGTTGCTGATCGACCGGCGAGATCATGTCGAAATTTTTCAGGCATTATCATCATCGTCCGACTTAGTACTCTCCTCGTTGCCGGCGTAGTCAATACCCGAGAGGCGTATGGATGGTGCGTCAATCGGTTCATCAGAATGCATTAGCACTTTGACCCTGTCAACGTAGATTTGATAAAACTGTGGCATGGTCAGCGGGCATTAGGACATCAGAGATGAAGTAAAGACCTTTTTCTGGGTGTAACCTTGAGAAATCGAGTAAGTGTTCCATCATTGAAGCGGGAAGGCGAGTCGGGGACATACATCCCAGTGCTCAGGCTGCCGCCTTAGGATTGACCGGTGACCACTACACTAGGTGTCCCTGCTCAGCACTCTTCCATTACCATATCGGACCTCCGTGGCTAAAAACGTTGGGCCCAAGACATCAAGATCCCGTGTTTCTGGGTCACCAGAGAGAAGACGTCGTCAATTTCTCGAATTTGCTATGTGCTTTGGCCTTCCCATGATATTCGTGGCTCTTCGTGTGTATTTGTTCGATATGAGGTACTTTGCATCCTAATACTGTCACGAAGATTACATTGTGCAAGGGCACCGTTTTGATATCATTGAAGCCTACGGATGCCAACCCACAACCGACTTCTCTATCCCGGTCATTTTCATCGTGTCACGGTATTTACCACTTTTGGCCGTGGCCGCGACTGCAGTGTTTGCTGGTATGATTTTCATCACTATCGCATGCATGCTGGTTCGAATTGATGATGCGCCAGGCCTTTCTTTAAGCCATTTCATCAAACGGCGCATGTCTTTTGCTGCGCATCTTTCAACTTATTTCGCTTTGACTACTTCTTTATACCTACGCCTTGTGTTTATGTCAATACTTCAAATGTTCTGGTCCTACACCCTCGTACTCGCTGCAATGAACTTACCCCTACTTCCCTGGACGTCATGGGCGGAGGTACATTCCGACTTTTCAAGGATCGACCAGATCGACCAATATCCGATGATCGCCATCCCTGCCTATATAGACAGGAATTATCACGCCCAATGGTGGATGGTTCCTGCGTTTTTTTCTTTTGGTCGAGACGCAATCGTCGTGTAAAAGAAAGGCTTGACGTGGTTGCAGCAGTGCTTTTTACCCGGCGGGCGCTTTTCTAAAAGGGCTGGTTCTACTACAATAAACAAGTATGCATATTTTCTCGGGTTCGGCGTGCATATATTGACTCCGATTTAGAAAAAGCCCCAAACCAGCCATATCGGTATCTCAATCAATGTCAACTTTCGGCTCTCTAAATGATGTCCTTGATGCATTTGAAAAACAATTCGATTCTCTTTCAACCTCGAATGTTGGTCTGGAAAACGTGGAGATTCCTCAAACTCCAAGTTTCATTTACACAGGTGGAGAAGCTCCTGGATCATTCTCGAACATGAGCGCGACCGTTCCTGCTGCACTTGAATCGCCTACGCCCTCAACGGGACATTAGTGACGATCGACATTTGCGAACTCAACCTCCAAAGGGGTTTTTGGTTATTCTTTCATGCTCCTTTCGTTTGATGCTGTAGATTTTTTCAATTTTCTGATGCCAGTATCTTTGTATTCTTAGTAAGCACGTCCTGTTCAATCTGCGGCATAGTATTCACCTTTGCGATTTACAAATCCTATGTTAACTCATAATGGCGACCACGATGAATTATGTTTATGCGGTTTCGATTAGCTGAACTCGAAAATCCTGGTATGACACAGGAAGGAAATATTTCAACTCCCATTGATGAAGCGCCCACCGTGAAGCTGACAATGGTGGTCGCACAATACATTAAGCAACCTTTGTGGTAAAATAAATATATATATATATATATATATATTGTGCAAGATTTTTTTTCGCCACACTTTCGATCTTTACGCCTTCAATGGATACCTTCGAAGCCATTGACTTCACTGTCATGGACGAGTCTTCCGACTGGTCCATGGCATTCCAACGATATCTTGTGATGGGAGCGGCCTGGGAGTCCCCATCAATCATGACACAGTACGCGGCGGTGATAGCGGGACACTCTATTGCACTATCGCTTGATATTTCCCGTCCGTGGTTCCCCTTGTTGCTGTCCCTTTATCTCCGGAAACAAAGCTTATATTGCCGTTCTTCGCCAATCAGTCAGTAACGACATTTACTACGTGATGGCATGCAGCCGGACCTACGATTCTCGCGGTTCAAGGGGCCGTACCCATGTATTGGCAGGCAGTTGCGCGAGCATAATGATCATTTATGTACCATTTCACGCGCAACTTCATAGCGTATGTTAGCGAAAATCGACAACCCAGGTATTGGACAGTATAATACGTAACATCGTCACTTGATTTCCATACTAGAGGGTACAGTTGTCCGACTGATCAATAGATAGATAGAGTATCCACATACTTCGACATAAATTTACTGTCAAATAAAATAACTACAGCTGAACCTGCTTGGTTGGAACATAATACGTTCAACTAGGACTTGTACCGCCAGACGATCATCTTCTCGGCAACAATTGACAAACCGATTGTAGAATCTAAGGCCGCCTTCCACGACAACCGTGAGCGAAGAATCAATCGAGATGCAAGGCGGGATCTTGAGATCTGAAATCAATATCAATCTCGTCAGAATAGTAGTAAAGGTCGTTTGGAGGAACTATTACTAACAATGTCACGCTGATTTTTTTCCTACGATTTTTTGGCAGTGTTAAGATAATGGAGCACGAATTCTTTCAATTCGGTGCATAGTAACAATGGAGATCCGCAGGGGAGGTCACGAAACCAGTAACCCCAGTGGTATGGTTCAAATCTCAAGCGCCGCAACGAATTAGAATGTCGAGCTAAGATGGGAGGGAGCGATTTCGCCGAGTCTTGGTTGCGTTGTTGGTCCTCAGTAAGGTCGTAGAGAGACAGGCAAGTTGTCAGGTCGGCCAAGATATGTAAATAGTTGAGCATATCCTGTGTTATGCAATTTGTTTTGATCTCGGATACCAAGATCCCTTCGGCGTGCAAGAATTGGGTGTGGATGCCGATTGTAAGGAAAACAAACATCTACGGAGCTCAATGAACGGCCCGGGATATGTGGTGTGACGGTCGGTGTGATACGTTGATAGAAGAAGGGCGAGAACCGCATATGCCGAAGGTGTAGGGGATGATCTGCCGGATATCTTCAAATAGGTCAGATATGGCGATAAGCTGTTCTCCTTCCGAGTCCAGGTGAATAAGTTCTAAGTAGGTCAAGTGGGGGTTGTGGGCAAGCGCTTGCCTGAGCCAACGGAAACGATGGTGCTCTACGTACACTGTCGGATGGAATCATCCGAACGGTAATTTTGCGGAGATTATGTAGCCGTCCCATGGTGACAGCAATTTCTTCTCGCAAACCGTTGTTGGATGAATGGAATGTCAGGTCCAGTTCGGTGAGGGACGGCAAGCGCAAGCTACTTTTGTTAGCGCGAGCACGTATCGGTATACAGATTCTCACTTTACACGGTCGACACTTGGTAATTGAAAGGAAACTTGATCAATGTGTTGGGCATAGCGTTTGGCTCGTGCACGGGCCAACCCTTTGCGAATTTGCCGTGGTAGAACTGTTGGGTCAATATACAGGGTCCAGGCCAGGTGTCCAAGAGGGACAACTGTTGGAGTATGCTGGTTATCGCTGGCAATCACGGAGTGAGTGGTTTGCCATGCTACGAGCATTTAGCGCTTGGGCGCATGCGCGGGAAAGTCGGATTGATCCGACGTTCCTATTTTGGTATGCTTCCTCGTGGTATATTAACTACATAGTTAATTTCCCGTTCGTTGACGTGTGGCTTGGGCCACACAGTCGTTTGTCGTACACGACTGAGCATGTTACTACTTCTACAACAACAACATAGTCCCACAATGTTGCCTTTATGAGAGCCTTAAGGTCAGTTTCCGATCGATAAATATATCCATAGCGGCCATATGCCTTAAAGACCCAATCCCACGAATGCAACACGAGGGTCTCGACGCACGAGAGTCCGTTCGAAGCTGCGGTCAGCGCACGTAGTTGGTGGCATCTAGCCAATAGTTTCCCGGTTGACGAGCTGGGATAGAACACACGTATGCTTGCAAGGACGATGGGGGCGAAAACGATATCCAATGGCTTGCAAACCAGGCGCAAATTTTTAAAGTCTAACAGTGTCCATTCGGGTCCCGTAGAACCTAGACATTGCAATCAAAATTTCGTCGGAGGTGATGCGAATAAGTATTCCTACCTCGTAATCGATGTAAAGCAGTATTTTAACTGGGACTCGGAGACGTGCCAGGCCTACTCCTAGTACATCATCACTTGATTCTCGTTTCGAACCCCTCAGGGCTGAAAGAGCGCTCTTGAACGTCGAGTTAATCTTCTGCACCGCGGGCATCTTGCGGAGGGAAAGGACGCTCATCTTGCCTGGACGAGTTATTTGATACAAAAGTAGACACCTTCAAGATGCTGCTCATTTTGATTTTAAGGAATATAATAAAGTCTGGCCACACTGTGGGACCTACCTGTTGGAAAATATTTCATCATCATAGTTAGAACTGTTCAAGGAGCCTTATCATCTCTCATTAATATTGATTGAACAATGTTGGATAACAAATATCTAAAGCTGAGCATAAAGTAGCGAATCACTAAAAATGTGACGACTCCTGATAGATCAATCATTGTTTCTCTCATATTTTTACTCATTTCGCACCTGTGTTAATGAATGATTCCCATCGCTTTGCTATTTCTTCCGTTTGCCTTCCACTGATGACTGCTTCAAATTTTTTGACTAGGAATGAAGGGTAAATCGTCCGAAGCGACAATGTCATAATCCATTTGATGCAAATTTTAAGTCCTTTCTTCTGTTTTACGAAGTATGCATATGAGGGGCATTGGACCTCTATGTTTCCTGCCATGTATAGCATTTTCACCCCATGGTAGCGAGAATCAATTGTATCTTGAACATATTGCCGAGACCATCTCTTTAAGAATTCGACAGGAAGTGAACCACATGGGTGAGAAACTGCAACTACGTCATTGTACTATTCCTTAGTACATCATTGACTATACTTACCAATGCGGTTCTCCGCCTTAATTTTCGCTAACATTCGTTTTGCAGCACGCCTGGTATATCGTCGATGTGTCGCTTCTTTGGATCTGCGACCTCTCTGTCTATCTATTTTACTGTTAGCATCCCCACAATTCATTGGATTATAGGCCTCACCAGACCCACGACGTGGCTGTGCCAGCGGTGTTGGAGGTGACGCCTTTTCAGCTATAGCCTTTTCCATTTTCAGTCGTTTCAACCGTTCTCTAGCTCTCTTGTTTTGTGCGGCTCTTCCCTTCGGAGAGCGAAGGTGTGCAGTTTTGATCCCAGTGTTCGAGATCATGGTGTACGGCGGAACGCGTTTAGGGTTATGTCTAAATTTAGATATGTGAGAATACATTTCTCTATTCTCACGGATTAAGCGTCCTCCTCTCCATACGGATGCGGCTTCGAGTGAACGCGTTCGAGCCTATGGAGAGAAATTGGGGTCCCCGATCTCGCATTAAGTGATGATCGGTATAATACTGATGAAATTTTCTTATTTTAGCATCATTTTAGCCCAACTATTGGACATGTCTTAGGCGTGCCGCCCAATATCCTGAAAACTCGTTTGAATCTGGACCACCCAGCCTTGTTGCTTCGTTATAGACTCTACACAAGATTCGTCAACTTAATATCACTCTCCGCAACACAACCATGGCTTCATCAAGCGCTCAAGGGGATCCCCTTCACTGCTCGCTGATACCCGCCCGGTCCTGGTTCTTCACCTTGACCGCCAATGCGTTGGTTGATTGAATTTCTCCATGCTGTCTCTCGGAACTCCAGGTGCGTTCTATTTCTTCTATTCGAATCCCAACTGACTTATTCCCCTTGTTTTATTTACATCACTGCAGAGTCGAGATACACAAGTCGTCGTCTTCCGCCATCTCCTACCCATCATTCACCAGAGTTCATATCATTGGCGCTCCCATCAATCCAACCCAACCCTCTTTTTCCAATCTGTTTTTCTGGTCATGAACCGCACAGCTTACCTATCGCTCATCAAACGCGAAACCAAGGAGAGTCTACCTCCAGTCTATGTCACTGTAAGTCAAATATTCGGCACTGGCCACCCCTCCTAATGCTAACAACCCTGTCTTTTTTTTTCTTTTTTTTTTCTTTTTTTAGCTCTATGGTGGCACCCGCGTCTGGTTCCTTTGACAATAAAATTGGAAATTCAGGTTTTCGTTGTAATCCCAAAAGTGCGTTCCCTTTGTTCTCATCGAATTTTAACTGACTTGTGACATTTTTTTTCGTCGCCGGGCAGTAAATGTATCCAAGCAGGCCACTCTTATCTCTCGTTTCGGCGAAACCATCAAGAACATATCGTTCTTCATAAGCGTTGTATGGTCGCTGGGCGAGACGTTCATGCTCGTCCTGCTTGTGTATCAATGAACGGTGTATGCTCGTCCGAGTCCCTCGCCGTGCGTTCTCTTCCGTATTTCTACAAAAGATTCTCACTATTTTTCAAGTGATTCTCCACCAGCATTGCTTCATCACGCGACGTCAAAACAGCACTGGCTCCACATTTCCAATTCCTAAGCGCAAACAGTCCACTCTCGTTTCCTACCAGGCTCATCCAAATCACCCCGGGTTGCGACACTCCAGGTTCAGGATCTCCTCTCTTGCATCGCCCGACAGCTTATGCCGCCCAGCGCATGAGGGATCCCAGGCTTTTCTCATCCACGTAGTTGCAGTTTCGACAGCTCTCGCGCTATGGTATCGCGAGCGGTAGCCATTCCTCCTGCCGCCAATCCAAAGTATCACAGTTACTCAAGGGATGTAGTTTATGTCAAGGATAAGGACAAGGACAAGTCCAGGATACCATCCGGTATCACAAGTATCAACTCAAGCATGTCTTAGGCCTTCAACCCAAACGTGATATCCAAGCATGCAATCCTCACCTGCGTCGTTTCACCGTCGCTCGCTTTCTGAATTCTCTGGCAAACTCCCTGCCATCGTTTCACGTCCTGCATCCTCGTTCTACCTCCACACCCTCTGGCAACCCCACCAACTCCGTACCTCACCACCGCACCGCGTTCCTTTTACGCCCGCGCACCCTCTGGCAACCCCCTTCGGTGTTGTTCCATATCACCGCACCACCTTCTGCTTCCTCTACCTTCGTTCTACCCCCACGCACCCTCTAGCCAACACCTCCCGCACGCTCTCCGACCTGGAAACCCATGGGCTTCGTTTCACCCCGCGCTCCCTTTGGCGATCCTCGCTGGCGTCGTTGCACCCTCACTCACCATCTGGCAACCCCTACCGGGCTGGCTTGTTCCTTCCACATTCCCACCTGTACCCAGGTTCTCCCTCCTTTACCCTCTGCCTCCCGAATCCTCTGGCA
>WNGO01000497.1_pt1 | contig 24848 bp, 24 predicted proteins | sample 5400511 | NCBI WGS metagenome assembly WNGO01 (sample SAMN13153380, study PRJNA577476) | soil metagenome | isolation source: 20 cm soil or saprolite under Garry oak tree replicate 2 | place: USA:California | collected 2016-06-15 | reverse complement strand
TTAAGAATGCTTGGATCCCGGGCGTGGAAATTTTCGCGCGAAAAGTTTACCCGCAGCGGCACCGTGGACTTTTCGGCGAATTTGTACGGCGCGAGGAAGGCATTCTCGCGCGGATTGGTCTCTGGCCCAAGCAATGGTCAGCTGCGCGGATGTTTTCGGGAACTGCCAAGGGTTTTCACGTGCATCCACCAAGCATTCCGGAAAATAGTGATCCTGTAGATTGGTTGCGCCGCTTGTATATCGATGAGCCTGATAATTATTCAGCGCGAAGTTATGACAACGAGCAATGGGACGTAATGTTTTTTATTCAGGGTCGCCTCGAGATAATTCTGTTCGACATTCGCGCGGGATTACCGCGGCGAGTGATGCGTTTCTTTGTGGACGGCGACAATCATCGCAGCGATAACAATGTCGGTATCGTAATTCCACCGGGCGTGGCGCACGCCATTCGCGTTGAAGGCACGGAAGACGTGATCATGGTTTATGGGACGAGCACAGTTTTCCGTCCCGAATTCGAAGGCCGCGTTGCGAGTGACGTGGAAACTGCCGCGCTCCCAGAATCGTGGAAAAAATTCCTATCGCTGTAGCAGTGGTCTATGGCTGTCGCGCCAAGCGCACGCCGCTCATGAATGCGCCACCCGATAAATGAAACGAAGTTTCGATCCGGCTGTACTGGAGATGATGGATCGGGACCAGCCTCCTTCCACCGAATTGGAGCGCGATCTGCAACATCTTCGGCAATTGAATCGCTGGTTCGGAAGCTATCATCTTGTACTTGGTTTTATTCGCAGTTGGATCCGGCCGGCGGACAAATTGCGCGTGGTCGATCTGGCAACGGGATCGGGCGATATCCCACGTTTGATTGTCGATTATGCGCGAAAGATTGGAGCCGAGGTAGAGATCGATGCGTTAGATCGACAGCCTGTCACATTGGAAATCGCCAGAAGGCTGAGCGCCGATTATCCGGAGATTTCATACCGCGAAGCCAACATTCTCGAATGGAACTCCGTCGAATCATATGACATCGCGCTTTGCACGCTGGCGCTTCACCATTTCAGCAATGAAGACGCGGTGCGCCTCCTGGCCAGATGTTGCCAGGTGTCCAAAAGATTTGTTCTGGTGTCGGATTTACGACGTAGTTTTTCCCTTGCCGCGGGCGTTTACGTTTTGACTACGCTGATTTTCCGCGAGCCGATGACGCGTTACGATGCGCGGCTCTCTGCCGTTCGAGCCTTCTCCTTTTCTGAGATGCGTGATCTTGCCCTGCGCGCTGGATGGAAAAATTTCGGTCACAAGAAATTCCACTTTGCCAGGCAAGCCATTTGGCTCGAATCAACGTGACCCCATTTCTCTTCCGACCACGAAAGCATTCGGAGGTTGCCCGGCCGTAGCTTTATGCGGTGGCTGAAAGGAATCTCTGGATATTTGCTTCCATGATCGACTCTGGTTCTAGGATGCGGATCATCACGACGATCGCCGAGGCGCAAGCGCAGCCGCATGCCAAATGCCGTGTAATTGTTCCCACGATGGGCGCTCTGCACAAGGCGCATGGGGAAATGGTCCGAGTCGCACGCAAGCATGCTGGCCACGATGGCGAGGTGGCACTGAGCATATTCGTTAATCCGTTGCAGTTTGAACCTGGAAGCGATTACGAACGCTATCCACGTTTGGAAAAAACGGACGAAGAATTTTGTCGGAACGCCGGGGTCAACCTTTTGTTCCGTCCGAGCGTTGCGGAGATGTACGCTGACGATCGCACCGTGTTTGTCGAGGAAACTTCTCTTTCAAATACATTGGAGGGCAAATCGCGACCCGGACATTTCCGCGGTGTTTGCACAGTTGTCGCGAAGTTGTTCAACATTCTTTCAGCGGACGCCGCTTTGTTCGGTGAGAAGGATTTTCAGCAACTGGTGATCGTTCGGCGTATGGTGCGCGACCTCAATTTCAAGACCAACATTATTGCAGTGCCTACGGTGCGCGAAGAAGACGGCCTGGCATTCAGTTCGCGCAATCAATATTTGAATCCTGAAGAGCGCAAGCAGGCGGCCATTTTGCACAAGGCTTTGCTGGCTGCGGCAAATGCCGGCAACAAATCCGCGAGGGAAATTGTCGATCTTGTTAGAAAAGTGATCGGTGAAGCGCCGCTGGGACGAATTGATTATGTGGAGCTGGTCGATGCGGAAACCTTGCAATCCATTGCAACGGTCAGACCGAATTCGTTGCTCGCGGTTGCTGTGTTCTTCGGGAAAACTCGCTTGATCGACAATATCCGCTTGGGATGAAGGAATATGTCGTGACGAGAGAATTCTATCTGCGTGTTTGAGCATTTAGTCCCAGCAGGCAAGATTGCTGCTTCACGGTCATGAAGGAATACGATTTCGTGGTGATCGGCAGCGGTATCGCCGGCCTGAGTTTTGCGTTGAAAGTGGCAATGCACGGTTCGGTGGCTGTGATGACGAAACGCAAAGGCTCCGACACAAACACCGCTTGGGCGCAAGGCGGGATCGCCTGCGTGACGAGCGATGAAGATTCGTTTGAACTGCACGTGCGTGACACGCTTGAAGCGGGAGCGGGTCTGTGTGACGAAGGAGTCGTACGCACGATTGTGACTGAAGGTCCGGAGCGCATCCGCGAGCTGACTGAGCTCGGTCTGCAGTTCGATGAACGTGAGATTTCGGGACATCGCGAGCTTGATCTTGGCAAAGAGGGCGGTCATTCCAAGCGCCGGGTTCTGCATGTGCGAGACGTAACCGGGAAACAAATCGAAAACACCTTGTTGCGTGAACTGGACCGACAATCTCATGTCCAGCTATTAGAAAATCACATGGCCGTGGATCTAATCACGGCAGCCAAGCTCGGGTTCGCGGCAGAAGATCGCTGTCTTGGTGTCTATGTCCTGGATGAAAAAACCGGAGAGGTAGAAACTATCCGTTCAGATCGGATCGTGCTTGCGACCGGCGGTTGCGGCAAAGTTTATCTGTACACGACGAATCCGGACGTTGCGACCGGCGACGGCGTGGCGATGGCATGGCGTGCGGGCGTAGAGATTGCAAACATGGAGTTCATCCAGTTTCATCCCACCTGTCTTTTTCATCCACAGGCAAAATCGTTTCTCATTTCGGAGGCAGTACGCGGTGAAGGCGGAATCTTGCGCAATAACCGCGGCGAAGATTTCATGCAGCGCTACGACTCGCGCGGTTCGCTAGCGCCGCGCGATATTGTAGCGCGCGCAATTGACGCGGAGATCAAGCGATCAGGGGCCAAGTGTGTATTCTTGGATATCACGCATAGATCGCCGGAATTCATTCAAGAGCGTTTCCCGCACATTTATCAGACATGTCTGCGGTTCGGGATCGATATGTCGAAGCAGGCGATTCCGGTAGTACCCGCTGCGCATTATCAATGCGGGGGAATCAAAACGGACGTGAATGGCGTGACGAGTATGCCCGGGCTGTATGCGATTGGGGAGGTCGCGTGTACTGGATTGCACGGAGCAAATCGGCTCGCGAGCAACTCGCTATTGGAAGGCCTGGTAGTGACGCATCGGGCCGCAATCACAGCCGTTCGGACCCGATCGGCTTCGAAACAAAAGATTCCGTTACCGGAATGGAAATCGGGAAATGTGCAGGACGTCGATGAGCTGGTCGTGATTTATCATAACTGGGATGAGATCAGACGCTTGATGTGGGATTACGTCGGAATCGTCCGTACGGACAAGCGCCTCCAGCGCGCGAGCGCGCGACTGCGAAACTTGCTGCGCGAAATTCGCGAGTTCTATTGGAATTTCAAAGTATCCGTTGATCTGTTGGAGTTGCGCAATCTCGCAGCTGTCGCCGCCTTGATAGTCGACTCGGCGCTGTGCCGCAAGGAGAGCCGCGGCCTCCATTACACGCTGGATTATCCAACGGCGGGCGATTCTCGATTCGAACGCGACACCGTTCTGAGCCGCGGCTAATACTGTAGCTGGCGTCGTCAATGCCGGTTTCTCTGAATTGCGCGCACTGCTGCATGCCGGGATGATGCAACAATCCTTCACGTGTCGGACCCGGGAATTTCGGCTTGCCTAAGAGCAGGGAATCGGGTAGAAGGTCACGGCGTTTGCTAATGAGGAGACTTCTTGCGGCTTGTTTAAGTCTGGGGATTGCTTGCGCGGCTAAAGCCGACGAACAATCCACTTCTCCTTACGCGACGGCGGCCGACTTTGCGAAGTACGCGATGAAACTGCGGGAGCAGGCGCTGCTCAAAGTAGAACCGCAGGTCTTTATCCCGACCAGCTCGCGTCCTGCGGTGCAGCGCTATCCGTGGAAGACCAGTATCGTGACCACGGTATTCTGGGTCGGGGAACAAGCGGGAGGCAATAACCCCGTCCCGAACTACAGAAGTTCATGGGACGCAAACTGGACGAACAACTACGGCGGCTTCGACAATCCAGATTCATCTGCGCGACGCAGCTATATTCCGATTGCATTCATACCGCGACAAAATCCCTTCTATTGTGCCTTGCCGTACAACGACGTGACGCACGGTCAGTTCAAGCCGGAAGCGCCACTGGTGATTCCCTGGTTTAAGCAAGCCTATACGGGACCGGGACAGTCGGTGTGCTGGCACCGATGGCTCGCCATTCGCAAGGGCAATCGCACCTGTTATGCCCAATGGGAGGACTGCGGCCCGTTTCGCACAGACCATTTTCAGTACGTCTTTGGAAATGAGCGTCCCAAACCAAACCTGAATCACGGTGCTGGGCTGGATGTTTCGCCGGCCGTGCGCGATTACCTGGGACTGGCGCCAACCGACGTGACCGATTGGCAATTCGTCGAAGTTCGCGATGTGCCATCGGGGCCGTGGCGGAGCTACGGCGAAAATAACCACTTTGTCATCGCGCGTCGTCAGAACGAGCAGCGGATGGCAGACCGCGGCCTTGGCGCCGCGAAGAAGTAGGCGTATTAGACGGAAGCCTAACCGCCTGGCGAAGACGCTGGCGAGGGAGTCGGAGAAGGGGATCCAGTAGCGCTCGGTGGAACGTTTCCGCCCGGCTGCGGACTCGCATGGGAAGGTCGAGCCGCCGCCATGCGAATCAATTCCGATACCGTGACGAATTTGAACCCTTTTGCCTCGAGCTCATCGAAAGTGGAAGGCATCGCTTCGATCGTCCCCGGGTGAATGTCGTGAGATAAAACGATCGAGCCGGGCCGCGTCTCCTTAAGAATGCGAGCTCGGACCACAGCCGGGCCGGGCCGTTTCCAGTCATACGGATCGACGTCCCAAAGAATGATCTCGTAACCGAATTCATCGTGGATCCAGCGTTTCTCGCGGGCCGTGATCGATCCATAAGGCGGCCGCAGCAACGTGGGTCGCTTGCCCGTGGCGTTCTTAATTGCATCATCGGTTTGTTGTAGTTGGCGGCGAACGTTTTCGTCCGACATCTTACCAAAATTGGGATGCGACCAACTATGGTTAGCAATTTCATGACCTTCCTGCGCCGCCCGCGCAACGATCTCAGGATGTTCCGCAACGTTTTCGCCGATCACGAAGAACGTCGCCTTGATGTGGTGCGCAGCCAGCAAATCGAGTAATTTTGGGGTCAGCGTCGCGCTCGGTCCGTCGTCAAAGGTCATCGCGATATAGGGCCCATCGACATGGACCGAGTTGAATGTAATGCCCGGTTCCTCCGGCGTGGCTCGAGTCTCTCGCGCTGCACCTCGCTTTGCTGGCGTCGGTTCCGCTCCAAGCCCAAGGCTGAAGCTTAATATGGCGAAACAAAAGAACAGCAAACGGTAAGCAGACATAAGTGGGAACTTGGCGAAAGTGAACGCGTATCTGGCAGAGGCTGACAGTTACGCAAGGCGCTGCTGCCTCCCTTGCACGAGAGCGACGAACCCGCCGATTTTATTTGCGGCAGAAAACAAGGCCCATTCAGCCTTTCCGCAATTTCTGTAGTTGCGCGATAAACGCGGCGGGACCGTCGGGAAAGTAACCGTCATACCGCCAAAGCTTTTGTCCGTCGGCGCTGAGCACTACAATAGTTGGAAACCCCACAATGTCGTACTGCTGCGCAAGTTCGCGGTTCTGCTTTCTTAGTTCGGAGGTCTGCGGTTTGGCACGCGGGAAATCCAGTTCCACGACGACCAGATTCTCCCGTGCGTAGTTCTTAAACTCTGACTGCAGGAGAACTTCTCTGTCAAACTTTTTGCACCAGCCGCACCAATCCGAGCCGGTAAAATCGAGCAACAGAAATTTGTTACCAGCCTTAGCTTCTTGCTGAGCTTTCTTGTAATCAGTGAGCCAGTCAGACTCCGCGCCGGCGAACGGCCCGGAGATAAAAATAAAGGCCGCAACCGCGAAAAGAAAAAAACGATGGGTTTTCACGTCACCATCTTCGGTGGAAATACTGCCTCGCGCAAGAGTCCCGAAAGGATTCGGGACCAGCGCAGCAATTATTTTTAACTCCGCAAATAGCCCGGCGAACGAACGCCGGGCTATCGACGGGTTTGGGATCTACCGCAGATGCTTCGAGACGAGCTTGGTCATCTCGAACATACTCACCTGGCTCTTACCATTGAATACAGGCCTGAGTGAGTCGTCGGCGTTGATCATGGTTCGTTTCTTTTTATCCTGGCAACCGTGCTTCTTGATGTAGTTCCAGAGCTTTTTGGTAAGCTCCGAGCGCGGTAGCGGCTGCGACCCGACAATGGCAGCAAGCTTATCGTCAGGCTGGACCGGTCTCATGAAGGCGGGATTCGGTTTGCGCTTGGAAGTTTTCTTTTTGGTTTTCGGCATGGAGGCTGATTAACGTTTCGCTGGAGAGAGAGCAACACTAATTTTAAGCAAACGAAAAATTTATTGAGGGGCCATCCGGCGCACCGCCAAAGCTGTCATATCATCAGACAAGGAGTCTTTGGGGTTATTTGGCGTTACTCGTTCTAAAATTCCCTTGAGCAATACTTCGGCAGTTGGAGCAGAATGATTCAGCATCTTCTCTAACTGCTGGGGTGTCACCCGATGGCGTCCATTTTCTGAAGAGCCAAACAAGCCATCGGTATAGAGAAGGAAGGCGTCCCCTGGCTCAAAGTCGAGCGCGGTCTCCACAAATTCAGAGCGTTCGATCAGGCCTAACGGAGGCGCGACCGACGCAATCGATTCCGTTGCACCGTTCTGGCGAACGATGAGAAGCGGCGGATGACCTGCACCCACCGCGTGCGCGCTTCCGGTTTTGTGATTAATCGCGACACACATCGCGGTCATGAAAGAGCGGCCGCCAAAGATGCTTCGAAAGTCATCGTTGACTGCTTCCATCACGCTGGCTGGCGCGTTGTGTTCCGCACTGCCATGGTGAAAGAGAAGCTTTGCGAGCGTTGTAAGCAGTGCAGCGGCGGCCCCGTGACCGGAGCCATCGGCAATCCAGAACAAGATCCGACCATCTTTCATTCGCAGCCAACCGTAGATGTCGCCCCCTACCTGGATTACGGGACGGTAACAAGCTGCAACATCCCATCCGGGAAGCACCAGGGGCTTTTGGGGAATTAACGATTGTTGCGTCAGGCGCGCCGCCGCCAGATCGCGCTCAAGGTCGCGACGCCATCGTTCGAGTTCGTCATTTTGCCTCTCCAATTGCCGTCTCATGGAACGGAGACGAAGCTGAGTCTCAATTCGCGCACGCAACACTGCCGCATTGACTGGTTTTGTCACAAAATCATCTGCGCCAGCTTGCAAACAATTGACTTCGCTTTCCTCGCTTCCGTGCGCAGTCAGCATAATTGTCGGCAACTGCGCAATTGCCTGGTGCTGATCCGAGCGAAGCTGTTTTAGCACCTCGGCGCCATTTGCTCCTGGCATGTCGAAGTCGAGCAGCAGAAGCGAAGGCGGCCTGGCGTGAATCATCTCCAACGCTTCAGCTCCGTCCCCGGACACTTGGCATTTGTATCCCGCGGACGTCAGCACTTGCGCCAGGATTTTGCGGCTCAAGGCGTCATCATCCACTATCAAGATTTCTGCGTGGGAGTTGTTTGTCATCGATGTCTCTATCTTGGATTCGGATGGAAAGCGGACCGTCATTGTATCCGCACGAGTTTTTGCAAAAGCGTCGCTGAGTGTGAACAAAAAGAGATTTAATGATTGGCAACGACTCAGACTGTGGATACGATTGTCACAGTATTTCCATTTATGAAATTCTCATTGTCGCTTGCTCTGTTCACGGCCTTCCTCGTCGCCTCATGCAGTGAAGAGCCGCAGCCACCGCCCCCCCGACATCGGGCTGCGAGCTATGCCCCCGACCAGTACCCGCCACCGCAACAGCCGTTCAATCCAAACGGTCCCGCTCAACCTACAGGCACACCGCCCGTGGAAACGGCAGCAGCTTCATCTCCTCCAACAGCAGCCGCGCCAACGAAGGTCGCAAAGGGAGATTATCCGTACGGAATTCCCGTGCCTGGCAAGCCTCACCTGGTAGAGAGTCCCTATTCACCTGGCAAATATATCGATGTGGAAGGCTTCCCTCCGGGAACGGAGGTAAAGGATCCGTACACGGATAAGATTTTCCTTGTTCCGTGACGGGTTGCTTTTGAGGGTGTTCAAGGCTGATGCTGGATGCTGATATCGGGTGCCGGATTGTCGCGGCGCCTGTCTTTTATCGAGTATCCCGTATTGAGTATTCACTAACGGTTTCTTCTTATCTATGGAGTTGCGAGTAAAACGGGCACCTCGAATTGACATCGAGATTACCGTGCCGGGCGATAAAAGTATCTCGCATCGCGCGGTAATCATCGCCGCCTTGTCGAATGGAGTGTGCACCCTGCGTGGGTTTCTTCCCAGCGAAGATTGTATGCACACGGTGAATGCGCTGCGCGCACTCGGCATTAAGATCGAACAACCTGATCCGGCCACGATGATCGTGCACGGGAAAAAGCGGGTTCTTACGCCGCCCAAAAGCGAAATCAATTGCGGCAATTCCGGCACTACCATGCGCCTTCTCGCCGGGTTACTTGCCGGGCAGACATTTGAAAGTCGCCTTGTCGCGGACGCCGGGCTGTCAAAACGTCCGATGGAGCGAGTCATTGCGCCGCTTCGTCAAATGGGTGCAAATATTGTCGCGGAAGGTCCGGAAGATACGCCACCGCTGCGCATTCAGGGCGGTTCTTTGCGTGGTATTCGCTATCGACCGCCTGTCGCGAGCGCACAGGTGAAAGGCGCATTACTGCTGGCCGGCCTCTTTGCCAAGGGCAAGACCACCGTGATCGAGCCAGCCCCAACTCGAGATCATCTGGAAATGATGTTTGATTATTTCCTGGTCCGAATAGCGGTGGACGGGAGTGGCAGCGTCACTGTATTTGGCGACCAGGTCCCAGAGTCCCGTGACTTTGCCATTCCAGGCGACATCTCTTCTGCGGCCTTTTGGCTGGTTGCCGCTGCGGCCCAACGACGGGGTCATGTGCTCGTTCGCGATGTTGGCTTGAACCACACGCGAACGGCGTTACTCGGTGTTTTGCTTCGAATGGGTGCGCAAGTGCGCGAGGCCATTGAAGACAGCGATCAGGTCGAACCGCGTGGAATTGTCGAAGTCACCGGTTTCCCCCTTAGAGGCACTGTCATTCAGGGTAAAGAAGTGCCGCGGCTTATTGATGAACTGCCGATCCTTGCAGTCGCTGGCGCTCTTGCGGACGGCAAGACGATTATTCGGCACGCGGAAGAGTTGCGCGTAAAAGAAAGCGATCGGATCGCTGCAATCGCGCACAATCTGCGTGCCATGGGAGCACAGGTAGCGGAAATGAACGATGGCCTGGAGATCCTTGGTCCGGCGCCGCTGCATGGGGCCCGTGTGCCAAGCTTTGGCGACCATCGTATTGCGATGGCGTTTGCCATAGCCGGCTTGTTCGCTGATGGCGAAACTATTGTTCAGGAAGCCGAATGTATTCGTGAATCTTATCCTGGATTTGAAACCGTGCTTGAAGAGTTCACAAATTCAAAACGGATGCAGATCAGCACGCCCGTGATTGGTTCACTAACTCCCGGTCCGGCCGAGGAAGGAGCATGATCCCCTGAAATATTTGGGGGCCGCATGTACATCACTGGACGCTTGCCCGGCATCTTTCAGGCGCGCTAATTTCCGGGATGCGGGAAAAGTTTCATCGGGTAATTGCCATCGACGGCCCGGCGGCTTCTGGAAAAAGCAGTGTCGCACGAGGGCTCGCTCGGCGACTGGGATTTGTCTACGTTAATTCTGGGGCCATTTATCGAGCGATCACCTGGCACATCCTTCAGAAGAAAATCCACCCGGAAGAAAACGAGCGTATCGCTGGCGCCCTTCAGACAGCCGCCATCACATGTTACCTGCAAGACAATGAGTCGCGCATTCTGATTGACGACGTGGATCCCGGGGAGCACTTGCGTGATGATTGTGTAAACGAAAACGTTGCAGGCGTCAGTCAGTTCCCTGTGGTTCGCCAAATTGTCACGAAGAAACTGCACGAGCACGCGCAAAGCCACGATCTGATCGTGGAAGGCCGGGATATTGGTTCGGTCGTTTTTCCCGACACACCGTACAAATTTTACCTTAATGCTTCGCCAGAAGTGCGTCTTCAGCGTCGTGCCGCACAAGGGGGGCGCGACGAAATCACGATACGTGATCGCGCTGATTCTTCGCGCCCCGTCTCACCTCTCGTCATCGCGAAAGACGCGCATGTCATCGACACGTCACGTCTTACAATTCAGCAGGTCATCAACGAGATCGTTGGCGTACTCGAGAAAATGGGCCTGCGGACTTAGCGATTAATGAATTTCTATTACTGGCTCGGGTATCATCTTAGTCGCCTCGTTGGCCGATTGTTTTTTCGTCTTCGTGTAGTTCATAGGGAGCGGATGCTTCAGGACGGCCCCGTCATCCTCGCAATGAACCATCAGAGCTATCTCGATCCGCCGCTTGCGGGCATTACGTGCGATCGGGCAGTTTACTTTCTGGCGCGGCGAACCTTGCTCGATGTACCGCTGCTCGGCCGGCTTTTGCCAAAGCTCAATGTAATCCCAGTCAATCAAGAGGGCATCGACCGGAGCGCCTTGAAGGCCTTGATTCGTGTTCTAAAGGCAGGCAACGCAGCCCTGGTCTTTCCGGAAGGCTCGCGCACCGTCGACGGTAGTTTGCAGCCGGCCGAGCCGGGATTGGGTCTCGTAATTGCAAAAACGCTGGCGCCAGTCGTGCCGATGCGGATCTTTGGCGCCCATGAGGCCCTGCCACGCGGTGGCGGCGGTTTGCACTTTGTGCCAATTACCATCGTAATCGGAGAACCGATTCTCTTCACGGCTGCCGATCTAAACCCACCAGCGAGAGATCTCTACAAGCGCCTTAGCCAGCGAGTCATGGATGCCATCGCGGCGTTGCGCCTAAACTGATGCGGGTTATTCCCTTTCATCGAACAAGGAAAACGAATAAGGCCTGCTTGCGCGCGTGAGATCGGTATCGATACTTCACACGTGAATTCGCCGCAGCAGCCTGCCAAGAAACTTCGATCGTCTCAGGTTCCAAGGAGCGCCGTCAGGCTGATGATCATCATCGTCGTCTCACTCGCGCTGGTCGCCATCTTTGCCAATATTCAACGCCTTCGCCGTGGGCAGGTCGAAACGATCGTTGTCGTGCCGGCGAGCTCGGCAACGCACCAGCCGCGTTAACTTTCATTTGACTAGCAGCCGCTGTCCCGGTTTGTTCGTGCGAATTAACGAAAAACCAAAAATACGACCTCCGATATGAAAAAACTCTTTGTCCTCTCGATGCTTATTCCTTTGGCAATGGTTTGCTCCTGCCAAAAACAGAATGCAGCGGCCGAACAACAACTCGCTCAGCGGAAAGCCGAGCTGGATACCCGCGAGAAAGCATTAGACGAACGAGAGAAGGCATTGGCCGAGAGAGAAAAGCGTGCGGCGATCCTTCCGGCCGACCGTCAATTGCGGGCGTTGAAAAAGGATGCTGCTTCCAATGTTCCGCCTTCTGCAACAATCCCTCCCGGTTTAGCGCCGCCTGACAACTCGCAGCTCAAGGCTAGTAGAGAAAAAAGAATCGAAGAGCTGCGCGCTCTAAGACAGCACAGGTTGGAGGCACTACAGAGAATGAGATCGAACATGCGGGCACAACCCAATTCTGGTGCCGGGACGCCTGCCGATAGCAGCGCGTCTGGCAACACAAGCGGGTCTTCCGATACCAGCACGCCTGCCAGCACAGGCGCGGAAGCGACTTCACCTTCTCCGTCGTCTACGCCCCAGTAAATACTAGGTGTTGACCAATCGCTTCAAGGTAAACTGGCCGGCGAACTTGCGCGTTGCGCTGCCAGCTCGCGAGCGTATTGCAGGGTGTCAATTGAATCGACATTCTTGTCGCGCCGGATTGCCTTGATTCTAGGGAAACGTAGTGCCAGTCCACTGGCATGGCGTGGGCTGGGCTGAATTGAATTAAAAGCGACTTCGAGGATCACGTCTGGTTTCACTTCGCGATACCGGCCATGGTCCTCGATGGTGTTCTGCTTGAAATGCTCGGTCAACTCTGCAATCTCCGCGTCGGTTAATCCGCTGTAAGCCTTACCAATCGGCGAGAGCTTGCCAGTAGTTTCATCGCGCACGGCAAATGTGTAATCGCTCAACACATTATTGCGCTTGCCATGCCCAAACTCGGCGCCCACCACCACGACATCCAGCGTCGCCAGTTCTTTCTTGAGCTTGAACCAAAACATGCCGCGGTTACCAGGTAGATAGAAGCTCTCCGGGTCTTTGATCATCAGCCCTTCATTTAAGCGCTGCCGCGCCTGTTGGAACGTTTGTTCGATCTCGGCAGCAGAATGCGCGGGCATCACCCTGGCAATTTGAAAATGCGGGGGCAATTGCACGCTACTGAGATATCTTCGCCGCTGATGCAGCGGAGTTTTTAACAACGACCGGCCGTTCAACCAAAGAAGATCGAAGATCACAAACGCGACCGGCACATCTGCCGCTGCACGCGCGAATAAATCGGCACCCTCGCTCTTTCGTCCCAGCCGCTTCTGCAGATCGAAGAAGGTGAGTGCGCGACCCTTCTCGAAAGCAATAATTTCGCCGTCGATGATCAGCTCCTCCTGGAAATTACAGGCTTGATCGACAACCTCGGGGAATTGACCTGTGATACGCCGCAAGTCGCGAGAGAAAATCTCGACCTGTTGCGTACTGCGGTGGAGCTGTGCGCGAATGCCGTCGAATTTGTCCTCCAAATAGACCGTAGCTGGCGCGGACGACGCCAGTTCCCGGTCAGTCCCTGCAACTTTGGTAAACCGTTCCCACACCGCTTCAGCTGTCGGTTCCGGCGTCGCAAGCATGCATTTGATGGGCCGAAAAATCGACAGTTCCGCGCGGTCTAGTTCGTTTCGCGAAGCAAGCAGCGCCGTCTGACCAATGTCGCCTAACAACATATTGGCCTCTCTTACCTGCTCAACAGGTACACCGAATGCCTTCGCGATCGCCTCCTCGACCAAACCCTCGCGCAATCCGATGCGCAGATCGCCAGTTAGAATTTTGACGACGTACTGACCTTCGCGCGCAGACAACCTTGAGAATCGATTTCGCAGCAGCTCGGCCTTGGCAATCGGACCGCGCGCTCGGTGGAGATTTTTAAATAGCTCGCCCGTTTCGCTAATGCTGAACGGCTGAGGTGTCGTCCTTCCGTCGAGAACTTCGAACGCGGTCTTGCCCGCGTCGCCGTGGCTGCTGGCGATGCGATGAAATTCCTCGTCGCTGACTTTGGTGGCCGCTTGCATCGCGCGAAAGATTACGGCCCAGCCAGCATGCAAGGTGCGCGGGTCGCTTTGAGCAAAGGCTTTCCCGGTGAAGTAGGGTGTCGCAATCCGAAGGTGCTCCCTCGTGAGGCCGCGCAGATAATCAGCAAGCAGTCGAATTTTTTCCAGTTTGGCCGGAGTTGCGGCAATCGCCTCGCCAACATTCGCAAACGCGAGGAATTCGGATGTGCTGGCGCAGCCGTTTTGTGTGCAGCGTCCGGCGTCGGAGGTAGCAACGGAAGGGCGGGCAGGGATTTGTGGCAGCGTAAACTCCATTTGGTTTTCTTCACTTAACGCCCATGCTTCGGTGCCGCGTTCACGCAAATCGCGCGCAAACGAAGCAGCGAAACCGTGGAGTGTAAGCACGCGTCGCGGCTGTACGAATTCGACATAGCGAAGCAGATCGTTGTAATCAGCGTGATCGGACAGTGCAAACGCCGCGTCAACTTGATAGCGATAGATTGCGTTTGGATCGACCGCCCAGCCGCTGATCATCGCCACGCGTTTGCGCGCAATTTTTTGCAGCATGTGCGAATGGTTTGCGCTGGGTGGACAGATCAGAACTTTTCCAGCAACGTCGTTCGGGTTGTAGCGAAGATATTTGCAAAACGATTGGCCAAACTGCTCGTAGATGCGGGTCATCCGATAAACCGAACCGTGGAGCATCGGCGTTAACCCGGCTCCATCAAGCGAACAGAGAATCTCCTGCGCCTTGCCTAACGAATACCCAAGGAGCACAGGTACTCCGCCGTCATCAATTGTTTCCTGGCAAAAGGCAATTATTTGATTAATCACCTGTTCCGTCGGCGGGAATCGATAACATGACAGACCGAATGTCGTCTCCATGATGAGTGTGTCCGCCTTGCGCCACTCGGCCGGCTCGGCCGATTTACCGGGACGCAGCTTAAAATCGCCGGTGTAAAGCAATGTCTCGTTTCCGGCGGAAAGGAAACATTGCGCCGACCCGAAGATATGCCCGGCTGGCAAAAGCATCAGGTCGACCCCGCGCACCGTTCGTTTTTCACCGAACGGCAGAATGTACTCCGTGCGGGAACCTGGCAGCCGGCTTTGCATCAAGCGTGCTGTGCGCTCGGAAACAACGATTTCTTTGTGCGGCGCAATGTGGTCGCTATGCGCGTGCGAAACGAAAGCGAATCGCCTTGCGTCCCGTGGGTCGAGCCATAAGTCCTGGCGCGGCAGATGCACCCCGCGCTCATAACGAACTTCAATCATAAAACCGAAATTTACTTTCAGATCCGCGCAAGTTCCATAGGAGCAGGAGAACTGGAATGTGGGTTGCTCGTTGACACCCGATTCAAAACCCGGCTTTATTAGGCGAATGAGATTTGCCGCCGCAGTCTTTGCCTTGGCCTCTTTGGCCCTGGTCGTTAGCTCCAGCAAGGGCGCCCGCGAAGAACCAAAAATCGTAGAAAAAGTGACGCGACTCCCAGTGGCGCCAAGTAACGATTTCGAGTTTCGAAAAACGAAGCTTTTCTTTTTGAGTGAAAAAGCACCCAAAGCAGGTCAAGGCGCCCGCCAGACATCGAGCACACTTGGCGGAAAATCGAATTCGCCGAGCCAGAAAACGGCAACGCTTCAGGACGCTCCCATTACTTTTGAGCGCCAATATCGGATGTTTGGGGCGGTGACGGCCCTTGATCAGCGCCAACGTTTCGGCAATTACTTTGATTTCTTCTGGCGGGCCAAGCGCTCTTCGGATGTCACAGTGCGTTTGGAATATCGTCAGGAGAAACTGCACGAGCACGTTCAGGCGCAGGAGATTTCGTATCGAAATGTGCGTGGGACTCATAAGACCGAATTCAGGGTGATTGGAGACGATTATTTTGATGATGGCCGCGTAATAGCATGGCGGTGTCTGTTAATCGAAAACGGGCGGATCGTAGCGGAAAATCGCTCCTTCATGTGGGAGTGAGATCAATGGGCGTGTCTCATTTCCCCCGGGTGTTACCTGAAGCAGCCTTTCGCGCCTCGGATTGCGAATCATTTTCTGAGGCTTTCTCGAATCCGGCGAGCATTGACAGCATGCCTTCCGGGCTGGTATCTTTTGGCTAGTAACTGTGGACTCATCTATTCAAGTAGGGGTGAGCGGCCCAACCGTGTGGGTGAAAGTGGAGGGGAAAGGTAGTTTCCTCAACAGCGGCAATCTCAAGGAGTTCGCGCGTGAGATGTTGGACCGCGGCTATCGCGAATTTGTGGTGGATCTGGCGGATTGCGCCATGATGGATTCCACATTCATGGGAACGATGGCCAGCGTGGCACTTCGATTGAAGGAACTGGGACATGGACATCTTCACATCGTTCATTGTGGAAACCGCAGCCACGAGCTTCTCTCCGGGCTCGGCTTGGATCAGATATTCGATATTCGTGCTAACGGTTCCAGTCCCCCTGACTGCGGAGCGCTCGAGCGAACCCCCGCGGTCCGGTCGCCCGGGGATAGAAAGAAAAAACAAACGGAGACGATGCTGGAAGCCCATGAAGCTCTTTGCGAGGCCGCGCCGGAAAATATCCTTCGCTTTAAAGACGTTCTCGATTTTTTAAGACAAGACCTTCATCACGAGACGCCTTTGAAGTAAGCTGGCCCTTGCATGATGTGGCCGACTCTCCTTCTCGGACTGCTTGTTGCGTCTGTTGCCGGGTGGATTATTACCGCTTGGTTTCAGATACGGCGGATTCGACGGCTGGAGCGTTCTCATGAAGAAATTCAGGTCGAGGAAACGCTTGTTTTCGATTTTTTGCATGGTCTCGGCGAAGCCTTTCGAGAGACCATTCGGCCCCAGGAGCTGCACCGGCTAATCGTCGAGGGCGCCACGCGTGTTCTCGACGCGCACGGCGGCGCGCTTTACGTCACCGATCGAACGGGCGGGAAACTTACTCCGGCGTTTATCTCAAAAGGCTGTCCGCCGCTAGTGGACGTTCCCCCAAATATCTTGCAACAAGCCGCGGCTGCTCCGATAGCGCTCGAGGGCTTTCTACGGCTGCACACGATTAGCCCGGGTGAAGGATTAATCGGACGGGTGTGGCAGACGGGCCAGTCCGTTTGCTTGAATGAATTCTCCGAGGTGCCAGAGCTGGCAAAATTGCGTGGCGGCGCTTTTGGCAGCTCGTCGATTACGGCTGCATCGCTGCGGTACGGAAACCAAGATCTCGGCGTCCTAGCACTGGCGAACGGCCCTACGGGCCCAGGTTTTTCCCAGGCGGATTTCGTCGTTTTTAAATCGATCGCTGAGCAGTCCGCCTTTGCGCTTTACAACGCCATCATCTATTCCATGGCTAACGAAAAGAAGCGCCTCGATCACGATCTTGAAATCGCGCGAGACATTCAGCGTATCTTGCTTCCATCGGAGGCGCCGGCGATTAATGGGTTTCAGATCAGCGGCATTAATGCGCCAGCCCGCCAGGTAAGCGGCGATTATTTCGATTACATTCAAGTCGATCAAGAACGGCTCGGGGTAGTCATCGCAGACGTGTCAGGCAAAGGTGTGCCGGCATCGCTTATCATGGCCATCTGCCGCAGCGTCCTGCGCGCGGAGGCGGCACGGAACCCATCTCCGGCTGATGTGTTACGAAAGGTGAATCGACAGCTTTACCCCGATATCAAGGAAGACATGTTCATCAGCATGGCCTACTTGATTCTCAACCACCAGCATGAGGGAGTGACGCTCGCGCGCGCCGGACATGATGCGCCATTACTTTACAAGCGGCAGTCTCAAACTGTCACGCCGGTGAAACCGCCCGGCATGGTCGTGGGAATTGACAGTGGAAGCGTGTTTGATAGGCTAACAACTGACTTCGCTGTTCCGCTCGAGCGCGATGATTGCCTCGTCCTCTACACCGACGGCGTGACTGAAACGCTTAATGCCGAGGGAGACGAGTTCGGCCTCGACCGCATGATGCAATCGGTTCGCGCGAGTGCGACCAATGGAGCGCAAGCAATTGTAAGGAAAATCGTCGAGGACGTTCGCGACTTCACCGGTTCGGTCCCACAAAACGACGACATCACTTTGATTGCCATTCGTAAAACATGAAAAAAATTCCCGCTACTGAGCAAAACAAACAAATGAAACAATCGGCGTCGGCAAGTTCGATCCCTTCATCTTTTGCGCCCGGGGCCGATGCCGCGCAAAGCGAAGCAGAAGATCCAATGGCTGGTTTGCAGACCGATCTCGACCGGTTTCGAGAACTCGCGGCGCGGAGTCAGGCCGATTTCGAGAATTACAAGAAACGTAGTGCTCGCGAAAAGGAAGAGGCGATCAAATATGCCAACAAGTCTTTACTGGAGCGTTTGGTCGGAATTATCGACAATTTTGAACTTGGCCTTGCAGCAGCAAAAGAGCAGAGCGCGGACTCTCCCATTTATTCCGGATTGGTTCTCGTGCAAAAACAACTCAGTGATTTGCTGGCCGAAAATGGACTGCAACCGATCGAGGCCGAGGGAAAAACGTTCGATCCGAACCTGCACGAAGCAATTGCGCATGAACCCAGCAATGAATATCCCGAAGAGATTGTGATGCGCCAAACCCGTCGCGGGTATCGATATAAGGACCGGTTGCTGCGACCTGCGAAAGTGGTTGTTTCCAGCGGCCCTGCAAAGTAGGTGGCTTGTTGCTTGCTTCGCTTACTAGTCCCATAAATCACGAGGGGACTCATCGATCACATGGCTACTGAAAAGCGCGATTACTATGAGGTACTGGGCGTCGAACGAGGCGCCACGGATGAGGAGGTCAAACGCTCCTATCGCAAACTCGCGGTCAAGTTTCATCCGGATAAAAATCCGGACGACCCGCACGCCGAAGAAAAGTTCAAGGAATTAGGCGAAGCGTACGACGTCTTGATCGACCCTGACAAGCGCGCCGCCTACGATCGCTTCGGCCACGCGGCGTTCACACAGGGCGGCGCCGGTTTTGGGCGCGGCGTTTTCCACGATCCGTTCGAGATTTTCCGGGAAGTTTTCGGCGGCGGCGGGTTCGGTGGCGGAATCTTCGAGACATTCTTCGGCGGCGATCGGCCGGAAGATCGGCGGCACGGATCGGATTTGCGCTACGACATGCAAATCAAGCTGGAGGAGGCGGCGTTTGGCGCTGAAAAAGAGATTGAAATCGCGAAACTCGATACCTGCGACAAATGCAACGGCAGCGGCGCCGAACCAGGTTCGCGCACGATTACGTGCTCTACCTGTGGCGGCCGTGGGCAGGTGATCAGTTCCCGCGGATTTTTTCACGTGTCGCAGACATGTCCTCGGTGCCGAGGTGCTGGTGAAGTCATTGAGAAACCGTGCCAGAAGTGCCGTGGCGAAGGACGCGTGGAGAAATTGAGCCGCGTTAAGCTGAAGATACCTGCTGGAATCAGGGAGGGTTCACGATTGCGCTCGTTAGGCAACGGCGAGGCCGGCACGCGCGGTGGTCCTCCGGGCGATCTTTATGTGGTCATACACGTTCGAGAGCACAAGATCTTTCAGCGCGAAGGCGATGATCTGTATTGTGACGTACCGATCCCTTTTTCCGTTGCGACTCTGGGTGGCGAAATTGATGTGCCGACTCTTGAAGGCGGGGCGCATCTGAAAGTGCCCGCCGGGACGCAAAGCGGGCAAATGTTTAAAATGCGCGGCAAAGGAATTACAAATGTTAATGGGCGGGGCCGCGGCGATCTGTTCGCGCGTTTGATTGTCGAGGTGCCGTCGCGCTTGAACGCGCAGCAGCGTCGTAAGCTTGAGGAATTCGCGGCGCTTTGCGGCGATGAAAACACGCCCTTGCGCAAGAGCTTTTTCGAACGCGCGAAGGAATTTTTCAGATAGAATCCCGCAGCTTCTGTGTTTCACGATACCGTCAAGCTGATCGAGTGCCCCCGTGACGCCTGGCAAGGTCTCAAGCGACAAATCCCAGCGGAACTCAAGGCGAGCTATCTCCGTGCGTTAATCGCGGCGGGGTTCAAGCACATCGATGCCGTTAGCTTTGTGTCTCCCAAAGCCGTTCCGCAAATGGCTGACAGCGAGAAAGTGCTCAAGCAAATCAGTCCGCCAAACGATGTCGAAATCATCGGTATTGTCGTTAATGAAAAGGGAGCCGACCGTGCCATTGCGACAGAAGCGGTTTCGACCCTGGGCTATCCTTGTTCCATTTCTGAGACATTCCTGCGCAAAAACCAAAATCAGACACCCGAAGAGGCCTACAAAACGTTGGAATCGATTAAGACAAAAGCTGACGCATCCGGACTGGGTATGGTTGTTTATATCTCGATGGCGTTCGGAAATCCGTACAGCGATCCGTGGGATGAGACCGAGCTGTGGCGGGTGGTAGAGAAACTGGCGACGCTCGGTGTCCGATCGATTTCGCTAGCGGACACCGTTGGAGTTGCCGACCCTCATTTGATTCGCCGTGTAGTCCAATCGATCACAAACCAATACGCCGATTACGATATCGGCGTGCACCTTCATAGTAAGCCGGAGGAAGCTGCAGCCAAAGTGCTCGCTGCTTGCGATGCAGGCTGTCGGCGAATTGATTCAGCCATTGGTGGTCTTGGTGGGTGCCCTTTCGCGCAGGATGCATTGGTTGGGAACATTCCTACCGAGAGTGTACTCTCCGTACTTCAACAGCGCGGGATAGAGCTGCCGATAAGTAAAAAATCGTTGGCAAATGTGCTGCCGATGAGCTCGCTCATCGCATCTGACTACCAATAGGAAATCGAGTTGCGCGGCCCGTCGTTCTTATTAGGACTCATCTCGTAAATGGCGCTGTCATGTTGAGCGAGGCGAAACATCTCTGATTTATTCCACGGGCATCGGTCCAGAAAGTGACCAGAGATTCTTCGCTTCGCTCAGAATGACATTATAAGATGGATTGTGGTCCTATAGGTCACATGCATCGCTTCTTCATCTCTCCCGAGAATTGGGACCCTGGCGCGCTTACATTAGCTGGCTCGGAAGCACACCACGCGCGCGACGTCCTGCGCATGAGGGTGGGGGAGAAACTTGTTCTCTTCAACGGACGTGGGCACGAAATCACCGCGGAAATTGTCGATCTTGCCATCGATGAAATTGGATTGAAGAAATTGCACGAAGCGGAAACACCACCGCTGCAATGCCGAATCGTTCTCGGACAGGCAATCCCGAAGGGAAAAAACATGGACTTAATTGTGCAAAAGGCGGTGGAGATTGGCGCTGTAGAAATTGCGCCGATTATTTCTGATCGCACCATTGTGCAGATCGATTCCGAAAGCGCCGCGCAAAAGCAGTCGAAATGGCAGCACGTCGCGGTTGAGGCGGCCAAACAATGTGGCCAGAACTGGCTGCCACATATACATGCGCCGATGAAACTTTCAGAATTACTTTCTGTAGCAGCAGAGGAATCATTCGATCTACAACTGATCGGATCGCTCCAGCCGGGTGCACGGCACTTAAAGAAGGTTCTTGCGGGCTATTCGAACGAGCATCAACATCGTCCCCGCAGTGTCTTGATGCTTGTTGGGCCAGAAGGCGATTTCACGCCCGCGGAACTTGCGCTCGCGCGTCGTCACGGTTGCCAGCCAATTACGCTCGGCCCGATCATTCTGCGAGTGGAAACCGCGGCAATTTATTGCCTGAGTATTCTTTCCTATGAATTGCTGATTTAGAGCGCGGCTTCACGGTTGCGTCTTCTCGGAGAGTTCTCGAAAGCCTGGATCGGCGCGCAACGAATCCCAAAGGGGATCGAGTCTTAGATATGCCGGCGTAAGCGGCATTGGGCCGTAAAGCTGACTTTGAAATGGCGTTTGCACCAATCGCTTGAGCGCTGCGATCGCGCTGCTATTCTCGCCAAAGATCGTCTGAACTAACGCCAGGTTCTCTTCAGTGCCTGGGCCGTCCACTGCATCCTTGGCACTTGGTAGAAGCATAGTAGCGCGTTCCGCCTCCTTCAGAGCTAGGTCCTTCTCTCCTAGCTCGGCATAAGCCAGAGCCAGCCACTCCGCAAAGTTGGAGTTATCCGGTTGTTTTTTGCCGAGCGGCTCCAGCATGTTGCGCGCCTGTTCAGCAGTAACCTTTGCGCCGGCAGCATCACCGGCAAGGCGCTGAGCAATAGCGAGGTAAACCTGAGTAGCGCCCTTGTAGATCTCAGAAGTGAACTTGAATTGCGCAAGTCGGGTTTGTAGCAATCGAATGGCCTCAGCGTAATTCCGTTCAAGTCTTAACTGAGTCACCTTGACGAAGAAGGCATTCTCAAATGAAGTCTGAACGGATATTTCTGATAAGAGGTTTGCGGCTTGCTCCAGATTTCCCTGAGCCTGGTAACTGCCGGCCTTTAACGACATCAGATCGGGATCATTCGCAATAATATCCGTCGCTTGATCATAGCGTTTTAGCGCCATTGGGAATTGTCGTAGCATTCCATAAGTCCATGCTGAAGTAGTTATCAACTCTCCGTTGCGCGGATCCAGGTCGAGACCTGCCTCGACCGCTGCGAGGCTTTCATTCCACTGTCCAAGGCGTCGGTTGACCGCGCTAAGGGCCCATGCGACATCACTGTTGCCCGGTAGGAGCTTGTTGACAGTGCCAAAGGTGGCTTTGGCCAGTTCGTAATCGCGCAGTACCCAGTATTGATAGTAACCCAGGGCGAGCAGAGTTTCGGGCGAGTTTGGCTGGAGTCTCTGCGCATGTTCCAAAGCATCTTTGGCCAGGTCGGGGCGAGCGGTGTCAACGCGTTGAAAGTAGAGATACGCGCGTGCGCGAGAAAGCCGCGCCCAGGCAATCGCAAAATTGGGGTCAAGCTGCACAGCGCGCTCGAAATAACCGATGGTCTTCAGTGCAAGATGAATTGATTGGCCAATGCGTGCCTGGAACGCCAGACCGCGCAAATACGCGTCGTAAGCCTCCGGATTATTTGTCGGCTTGGCTGCCAGGGCTTGCTTCTCGTGGCCAGTGAGCTTCGCTTGCAATGACTCCGCGATTCCTTTGGCGATCTCGCTTTCGACGCCAAAGATGTCACTCAACTTTCGGTCGTACGTCTCTGCCCAGATGTGGGAATCGCTTTGCGCATTAATCAACTGAACATTAACACGCACTTGGTCGGCCACCTTTTGCACGCTACCCTCAAGAATGTTCGTGACACCAAGTTGCCTGGCGATCTCTGGAAGATTCGCCGGTTTGCTCTGGTATCGCTGCGTGGAAGTGTGCGAAATAACCTTCAAATCAGCGATCTTAGCGAGGCGCGTTAAGATTTCGTCCTGAATACCGTCAGCAAAATATGAATTATCTGAGTCCCGGGTCAGGTTTTCGAACGGTAACACAGCGATGCTCTTTTCGGGAGCCGGGCTTGTTCTCGGACTTCTGAGCCAGTAAAGTGGCAAAGCAACAACCAAAACGCCAAATAACACTACCGAAGAGACGATAACCGGTCGACGGAAATTGCTCCTATCCTTCTGAACCGCTGCGCTAAAACCTAGTTTCGTTAGGTTCTCGCTAATCTCAGTAGCCGTCTGATAGCGTTTGCGAACATCGTTGTCGCATGCTTTGAGGATGATTGAATTCAGTTTAAGAAACGCTTCGCGCTCGGACATTGTGTCGAAGTCTGCCGGCAAAGCTGGATAGTCGAGGCGATCCGCGCCCGTGGTCGCTTCGTAGAGCACCATGCCCAGGCTATAGAGATCGGCCTGAGGCTTTCCGGAGCCCTCGGGCGGAATGTAACCCTCCGTACCTAGGCGCATTTTCTCCCCCGTCTGCGCCACTAGTCCTATGTCTGCCAGTTTTGGGCGGCCCTTAACGAAGATGATGTTTGATGGCTTTACATCGCGATGCACCAACCCGTGCTGATGCAGTTCCGCCAGTGCCTGGCTAAGGGATAACCCCAATTGCGCAGCCTGTTCCACGGACAGTCGTTCGCATCTTGCTAGCTCATTGCTTAATGTTTTCGGCACATAAGTCTCAGGCTTAATCCCGCCGCGGTTTGAATCACTATCGGCCAGTTCCATGACATAGTAGAAAAAGCCCTCCGCGCGATTGCGAGCAACATGAAGGATCGCCACAAAACTCAACGATCTTAACCGCGCGATAAGTGCCCACAATGTTTCGGGCTAGCCATACCTCGCCATAACTGCCCTGGCCAATGCGGCGCAATAGCTGAAAATCCGGAATGAAAGGAACATCCCGCGCGGGCTCTGCCGTGTTTGCCTGCCCAGTCGCATCCTCGCGAACACTTTCGCACTTGTCCGACGAAGGCGGACCTGCCAAGACAGCCTGCTTACGAAGTCTTTCGGAGTAGCCTTCGCGAAGCTGGGCTGTCCACTCGGTAGTAGCTTTGCGAAGACGGGCGATCATCCCGCTTGCTCTCGCTAGTGAGCCATTACTCTCGTGAACCCCCATCGCTTCTCTTCCTCCTTTTCAAGGCGAGCAACTTCTCGTCGCATTAATGCGGTAACTCTGTGTTTCGCCAGACGTACCTGAGCGGTGCTTACGCCGAGGGTTTCCGCTACTTTGTCCACAGACCAACTTTTCACAGCATACAGATCAAACATCTGGTAATGCCGTGCGTTAGCCTGACGTTTCACGCGTGACAATGCGGCGGCGAACAACGTGCGCTGCCATTCCTCCTCCCATACCGCGTCAAGGTTGATCGCTGCCGGATCAGGAATGCGCTCGAGCGTCGCGGTGCCTGATGTCCTGGTTGCCCGGCGCGCTCCAGAGAAATCGATTTGCTGCTGGCGTTTGCGGAATTGATCGCCGATGCGCCAACGGACAATGGTCAACAGCCAGCCCTTAAATGAGCCAATATCGGGATCGTAGCGGAAAGACCTAATCTTCTTTACCACAGTAAGGATTGACTCCTGCACCACCTCTTGCGCTTCCGAATCAGTCAACCCGGCGTTGAGCGCCGTGGTGTAGATCAATCGCCAGTACGTGTCGAAGAACTCACGCCAGCTTTCCTGAGCGTTCGATTGCTTAAGGCGACTGAGCAGGCTGCGCCGTGTCGCTGAGGATGATTGATTACGCCGTTCTGTCGAATTCATCTTGACACCTCATCATACTCGCCCTGCCGGAGCCGGGTCACGCAAATAAAATGACGCAGGCTAATCCTGTCTGTATAC
>WNGO01001481.1_pt1 | contig 24875 bp, 21 predicted proteins | sample 5400511 | NCBI WGS metagenome assembly WNGO01 (sample SAMN13153380, study PRJNA577476) | soil metagenome | isolation source: 20 cm soil or saprolite under Garry oak tree replicate 2 | place: USA:California | collected 2016-06-15 | reverse complement strand
TAAGGACCGAGCTCCGGTGAAAAAACTTCTTGAAACATGTTGCCAGCTATCAACAGTGCCATGTAATCGGGACTCGTTTCCACGACGTCGGCGATGTAACGTCCCGCCGCCGCTTCGTCGGTCAAGCGCTTGAGTAACTCTTTTGAATCGCTGCGCCAGACGTTGGTCTTGATGAAAGGATACTTTTTGCCGAACTCCTGCGATACGTAACCCGCCATCCAAGTATTCGAAGTGTAAAAGGTGACTTGGCCTTCTTTTTTCGCGCCGTCGAGTAAAATCTGTTCGCGATCTTTGCCTTTATAGAGAGCCAGCTCGGCGAGCGATGTGGATTTCGCCTGGGCGGCCAGCGATAAAGAAGCCGGACAACCGATGGTCAGCGCAACGAGTACAATTAAATGTCGGACCTGCATCGAAGAATCTCCTTGCCGCTGGTTAGTCGAAATAACCGTGCTTATGAGCCCAGAGCCAAAGATAAGCGATCTTCTCGTTGTAGAGTTCCGCGTATCCCACATGACCATAGCGCGGAATGAGCACGACGTGCGCGCCGCGCGTGGTCGCGGCGTATTTAGCTCCCATGAACATCTCGCGTTTGTCTTCTAAGCGTTCGCCGCGCACCCAATGGCCTTTGTCATTTTCGCCGGCGGTAAGCAGCACGCGAATGGTTTTCAACCAGTTTGGATCGGGTTCCTGCAAGTGATCGAAATATTCTTCGCGCGGCAAGCCGGTGCGCTTCGGATACTCTTCGAGAATACCGACGGCGGCATTATGCTGATTGTCGCATAGGCTGGTTTTCATCTGCGAGCGCAGCGGGCTGACTAAACGGATGTAGTCGTCGGCGCCGCCCCACGGTGTAAGATCCTCCGGGTCGACGTAACCCGACTCTTTAAACGAGTCAGGCGAGCGCCGCGACACATGATCGATCGGCTTCTCGTTGTATTTCTCGGCGCCGGTTTTGTTGCGCCATTCTAGCCGCCAGCCGTCGGGACCGCCGCTGCCGAAGCCAACGATGCCGATGACTTTCGTCTTCTTGGAAAAGCGCGTGAGGTGTGCCGCCATCGGCCCGCCGGTGGAATGACCGAAGGCGATGATGTCTCTTCCGGCAAAATGCTCATCGGCCAGCGCTGCAGCGCCCTGAAGAATGACGTTGAACGTGCATTTCAAATTGCGGTCCGAGATTTCGTCCAACGGCAGGTCGCGATCCTTGAGATAGATCGGATTGCGCTCGGCGACGGGTTGCTTCCAGACGCCGCCGAGTGGGTAATGTCCCGGATAAGTAAGCGCCAGCACTTTGAACCCCTGCGCAGCGAGCACGCGCGCTAATCCAGGCCGGCCGTCGGGCGTCAGATCCATGATCTTTTCGCTGCCTGCGCCGCCGTGAAAGAAAACAGAAGCCCGACGTGGGTCAGTTTCTTTTTCCGGCGCGTAGAGTGTGCCGTGCATGTCCCATTCATAACCATTGCGCTGATAACGGGTCCAGGCGTCGGCGGTGGTTATTTGAGTCGCGCTGTATGGCGCGTCCAACGCCAGCCATTCATCCCAGTTGAGTTTTAACAGCAACTCGCTCGATTTGAGTCCGGTGAGAAATTTTTCAATTGCGCTATTCATCGACATGCAACGATCTCCTTCAAGCTTTGGTTACGTAATGATCGAGATAATACTTGGCGATCTCGCCTTTGGTGGCAAACCAAACATCGGGAAAACTTTTGGCGTAGCGGATGCACTCTTCAAAAACGCCGATGATGTTCGGCCGCCCGCCGATGTGCGCGTGCACGAGACAATCGATGAGCTTGGGCGCGCCGTTTTGGCCTTCGGCGTACAGGCAATCGAAGGCTGCCTTGAAGCTGTCGAAATAAATTCGCGCTGGATTCTTATGAGTGAACAAAAGACTCAAGTCGTTGGCGTAATCCAGCCGCGGCATGATGATGATTGGCTTGCCATTAACAATCCGATGCTGCGGGATATCGGGTCCCGGCAGGTCACCGGTCCAGAAAATACCTTCATCCACATAGTGGCCGAAACTATACTCATTGATTCGATGACCGGGACTGACCCAGCCCACCGGGCGCTTACCGGTCACGGACGCGAGGGCGTCAAGAGTTCGCCGGATGAGTTTTTTTTCCGCCTCTGCATCCAATGACGATAGCGCGGTGTCGTTGACCCAGCCATGGCCGACGATCTCATGACCGCCGGCATGAAGTTCCTTCAACGCATCGGGAAAGTCTTCGGCGATACGGCCATTGGTATCGATGGTGCCTTTGACTCCGTTACGGTTTAGCGCGTCCATGATGCGCCAGATGCCAGCCTTGCCGCCGTATTCGCCGTAGGCAAGCGACGCATAGTCGGGCTTGCCGTCTTCGCTGCGCCGATACTGGGAGGATTTATCGAACGCTTCGAAGGCGACAAAAAAGCTGACGGCGATCTTCGCGTCGTTAGGCCATTGGATTGGTTTGAGTCTCATCGTTTTGACCTCTCTAGGATTTGGGCGCGCCAAAGATGCTGCGGAAAAGCTCGCTATATCTGTTAAAGTCATCGCCGGCGCCGATGTCGTCGATGACGTAATTTAGTTTGTCGATGCCTTGAGTCGTCGTTGGCACGCCACGCCGCGTTGGCACCCGTCCAAACGAGGCGATGATCTTTTGTCCTTCCTCGGACAGCGCGAAGTCGACAAATAATCTCGCCGCGTTGGGATGAGCCGCTTTGGCACCGACGCCGATGGGCTGGAACTTGGTAAAAACCGGATCCTGCGCGAGCCAATCCACCGGGGCGCTTTTACGTTTGGCGTCCTCGACGTTGTGCAAATAAGTATTCAGCACGAGCGGAAATTCGCCGGCGGCGAGCAGCCCGGTCAGAATGGTCAGGCCGGAGTAAAGCTTGAAGTCTTGGGCGCCGAGTTTTTTCATGTAAGCCAAGCCCTTTTCTTCGCCCATGCGCTTGAGCTTCCAGGAAAACCACTCGGGTTTGGAATGATCCATGCCGATCTTGGCTTTCCATCTAGGATTCAATAATTCATCGTCGGTCTTGGGAACTTCGTTGCGCTTTAACATGCGGGTGTTGTAGCCGATCACGTTGGGCATCATGTAGACCGCCGCCCAATATCCGTCGGGATCGAAAAACGGCTTTTGGATATTTTTCACCTCCGGCGACGGATATTTCGCGAGCAGGTTTCGCTTTTTGAGAAAGTAAGCTTGGGTCTCGGCCGATTGAACCACATCGAAATCATACCGGCCGGCCTGTGCCTCCGTCATGATTTTGGTCAGCAAACGCTCCCCAACGGCGCGAAACATGGTCGGCTGGACGAAAGGATACTTGGCTTTAAAGGCGTCGTTGAGTTTCTGCGCCTGGTCGACGGTCATCGAGGTGTAAACGACGAGCGCGCTTTCTTTCTTGGCGCCGTCAATCAGCGCTTCATCGCTAGCTCGGAGCGGTGTGCCCGACAGCGCAAGAATCGCCGTCGCTACGAAAATTAATTTGCCGGCCAGAGTAATCATCTGCCTCACTGTGGGATTTAGGCAATTAGTATCAAGCAGCGGTGAAGAAGGTCAACCTAGCGCGGATAGAAAACGGGATGACGGGGCAGCGATTATGAATCGGTGGAAATGAGAATGTGATAGGGCCGAGGCACCCAGCCGTGAGTGCGATGATCGCTCGGGAAATTAATTCGCCGGGCACTTGCCCGTCGTGAGGTGCGCTTCGAAATCGGCAGGGAAAAGCTTGATTGCGCTCTCGATCGGCGGGCCGGGCATGGCGATCAGATTACAAAAGCCTTTGCCCTTATTGAAGGCGAGAATCTTACTGAACTGTTCCAGCATCGGCTGGCCGCCTTGTCCCGCCTGAACTTTTTTCAGCATCATGGTTAGCGTATTGGTCTCCATGCGGCAGGCCGGGCACTGACCGCAGGATTCCGTAGCGAAGAATTCCGAAATTTTTATTACTTCTTCGACGATACAGGTGCCTTCGGCGATGAACCGCATAACGCCGCACCCCAGCCCGGCGCCTGCGTCGCGCATTGAATTGTGATCCAACCGGGTGTCGATTTTTTCGGCTGGTAAAAACGCTGATGACGGCGCCGCCGGCATGATCGCCTTGATCTTTTTATCGTCCTTCATGCCGCCGCCGCATTCTTCGATTAAATACCGTAGCGGCGTGCCGAAGGGCAGCTCATAAACGCCGGGGCGGTTGACGTCATCATTGAGCGAGAAAATCATCGTCCCGGTACTCTCGGCCGTACCAAATTTGCGGTACCAATCGGCGCCCTTTAACACGATCGGCGCGACGTTGGCTAAGGTCTCGACGTTATTGATCAATGTTGGTTTACCGAACAATCCGACCGTCACTGGAAATGGCGGCTTTTGCCGAGGCCAGGCCTTTTTGCCTTCGAGGACTTCAAGAACTGCAGTGTCCTCGCCGGCGACGTAGTTATGCGGGGCAGGAACGACTTCGATGTCCAGATTGAAACCGCCACCGAGAATATTTTCCCCGTAGTAGCCAGCACCTTTGGCTTCACTCAGGGCATCGTTGATGCTCTTTGTTGCGGCATCATACCGAGCATTGATGTAAAGATAAGCCTTGGTCGCGCCGATCGCGTAAGCGCCAAGGATGCTGCCTTCAAGCACCAGGTGAGGAAGATTCTCGAGAAGGACGCGGTCCTTTTTGCTGCCGGGCTCGTCTTCGCCGCCGTTCAATACCAGATAACGCGGCTGCTCCGGGGCTTCGCAGGTAAACTGCCATTTCTTTCCCGTCGGAAAGCCAGCACCGCCGCGACCACGGAGTCCCGCATCTGCGACTCGCTGGATGAGCTCTTCGGGAGAAGCCTTAAGCGCTTTAGCTAACGCTTCATAGCCGCCGCGGGCGCGATACTCCTTCAACGCCTCTCTTCCCTCCGGGACACCGTGCGGGAAAAGGATACCGTCCATGGATTAGAAGACCCCCGTGTCGAGAAGTTGGTAGATGAGTTCTTTCAGCGACGAATCGATGGTGTCCAACCGTTGGACATGGGGTCCGCCGGCAAGATGATCGATAATCTCGTCGAGGTCTTCGACCTTAACTTTTGCGTACCAGCTTTTCTCGGGATAGAGCACGATGTTTGGTCCTTCTTGGCAGGCGCCGAAGCACATATACGGTTTAACTTCGACATCGTTCAGCCCCTTGGCAGCAATTCTTTTCTCGAGCTCCGCCGTGAGTTGTTCCGAGCCGCGGGACTTGCAATCGATATTTTGACAAACTAGACAGACTCGACTCACTACTTTCTCCTTATTGCCGTACTTACTCGGCTATAAACGGAGTTGCAACAGGGCAGGCGTTTGGCCGGATTAATTCAACTGTGTCTGTGCAACCCAGTCTTTACCTTCGATAATTTCAGCTAGCACCTTTTCGTCTTCCCCCGTCGGCAGAACTTCTTGCACATGTTTCTTATACGCTTCGGCAGTTAGCAATTCCCCCGTGACGCTGAAGGTCTTATCGACATGCTCACCGATGGAACGGTTGAACTTAAAATCGGGGGCATAGAGCTTCGGCTGTCCGTCGGGAACTAACTGATTGAGCTGACCGATGAGTTTGGCGCTCTCTGCCATATAGTGCGCCCGCGCCAAATCGTTGAGCTTGTCCTTCTCAGCGGGAACCGTCGCATCGTGCTCGTCGAATCGCCCCTTTAGTCCCCAGGTGTAAGCCCAGTGCGCGGAAGATGAGTGATCGGTTCCGAACAAGTCATAGGCGGTCGATAGCCACTTGTTAAAATATTTTTGCACGATGGGAATCGGGATTTTTCCGGCTCGGAGAATGCGCGTCAGCCCCGTGTGGCCGGTAAACATATGAAAAAACTCTTCTTTCAACATAGCGGTTACACTCTCGGCTAAAGGCGCGAACGCCGAGTGGGATAGCATGGTTAGTTGATACTTACCGTCGCGATCGACAAATTCCGTGTAGGTAAAAAAGTCGAGCCAGTTATTAATCGGCGCATTGAACGAATCGAGCAGTCGATCACCGCGAAAGGCACGGCGCTCCAAAAGCTTGCGTGCTTCCAATTTTCCTGAATCACCGAAATAATTAACCAGGAGATAGCACATCTGCCAACCATGGCGCATCTCCTCGCTATTGACTCGGGTGAGCGCTTGCCTGTCGTATTCGGTCGGGGCGGTATCGAGCAGGTTTTTTTGCTGTTCGACGGACGCAAACTCCGTATCACCTTGATAAACGATAAGATTCATCAAGGCATCGCGGATCGATTGGTTGGGAATTTGGGTCACTCGCTGCCACTTTGTTTGGCCTTTAAAATCACCAAATTCGATCTCGGGTGCGTGCAATTCGCCGAGCTTGGTTTCGAATTTATAGTTGCCCAGTAGCATTGGGTCGTAACCGATGTCCTTTTGCCACTGGCGGAAGTATTCAATCCAATCGTCAAAGGTTGAAATCTTGATCATAGGGTTTCCTTTCAGTTCGAACGCTCGTTCGAATACTAATTTAACCCGTATGCCGTGCCAATTCAACCCCTATCAGCCTGCAGCCTCGCTTTGTGTCTTATGCCCGCTTAGTGATACATCTCCAAGAGCTCGACCATGTCAAGCTGACGCATCTGTTCGAACAAATAGCGCTTAATTTCACCCACCGTGTCCATCTCGAGAACGATCTCTGCCGTCGCCTTCGCAGCTTGGTAGCTGATCGATCGAATCGCTTTCTTTATGACGGGAATATAAAGAGAGCCTGTACTGAACTCTTCCAAACCCATTCCCAAGAGTAAAATTGCGCACAGCGGGTCGCCGGCCATCTCGCCGCACATGCCGACTCGCTTGCCTTCTCTCTTACCCGCGGTGATGGTTGCGTTCAGAGCGGACAACACCGCGGGATGCAAGGGCTCGTAGAGGTTTGCCACTTTTCGATTGCTGCGATCGACGGCGAGGATGTATTGAATCAGATCATTCGTTCCGATGCTCAGGAAATCCACCTCGCGCAAAAACCGCTCGGCAAGTTGAACCGCGGCAGGCACTTCGACCATAATCCCAAGCTCCATTTGCCGATCATAAGGAGTGCCCTCGTGATCAAGCTCGCTCTTAGCTTCGGTGAGAATTTCTTTGACTTTTTGAATTTCCTCGAGGCTCGTGACCATGGGAATTAGCAAGCGAACCCGGCCGAGTTCGCCGACCCGAAGAATGGCCCGCAGCTGGGTTTTAAAGATTTCCTCGACTTCGAGCGAAATGCGAATTGAGCGCCAGCCCAAAAAAGGATTTGGCTCGATGGTCGCGCTGCGCATGTAAGTCGGATATTTATCCGCACCAATATCCAAAGTTCGGATCGTGACGGGCTTACCCACCATGCTCTCGACTACCCGGCTGTAAAGCGAATACTGCTCTTCTTCGCTGGGAAAATCCCGGTGCGACAGAAACGGGATTTCAGTGCGGTAAAGGCCGATTCCCTGCGCGCCGTGAAGCTGGGCAAAGGCGACATCGCTTAACAAGCCGATATTTGCGTAAAGCGACACGCGCCGACCGTCGGTGGTTTCAGGAGGTAAATTTTTGAGCCCGCTGAGTTCGCGGTTCAACGCGGCATAATCCTTTTCCAGGCGATTATACTCGCGGGTCACTTCCGGGTTGGGGTTGACATGGACATTGCCCGCGTTGCCATCCACGATCAGCATATCGTCGTTATGGATGGAGTCCATGAGTCCTTCAATGGCGACCACGCTGGGAATCTCGAAAGACTTGGCGAGGATCGATGCGTGGGAAGTAACGCCGCCGGTCGCCAGCGCGATGCCTTTGAACTTGTCGCCCTCGAGCATGCTCAGATCCGCCGGCGAGAGATCTTCGGCGACCAAGACCGCGTCGTCGGGAATATTATATTGTTGGCCCGCTGCGCCGGATAGGTTTTCCAAAAGCCTTTGCGCGGCGTCTTTGACATCGGTGGTTCGCTCGCGCAGGTAGTTATCCTCGAGGTTCGCGATCGATTGCAAATAGCGCTCGAAGACGACCTTAATCGCATAGTCGGCCGTATAGCCTTCTTTAAGAATTTGATTTTCGATCTGCTGGATGATTGTCGGATCTTCCAAGATGAGCCGGTAGACATCGAAGATCGCGTTTTCCTCCTTGGAGATCAGTTGATTCATGCGTGTCTTAACAACGTTGACCTGGTCGATGCCGCGCTCGACGGCGCCGCGAAAGCGTTCCATTTCACGCTGCCGATTTGTCGCTTTTTTCTTTTTGATTGCGCTCAAATCCATGCGCGGCTCCAAAACGAACGCACGGCCGCGACCGAAACCGGGCGACGCGGCCAAACCGTTCAAACGGCCGCGCCAGTGCAGTTTGGATTTCGCTGCTTTCTCGCGGCGATTGCCTTCGTAGGAGCGCAGCTTGCGCATGGCGTCGTTCATGCGCTTCTCAAAGTCCTTGCGCTCCTCTTCTTTACTCTTGAGGGATTCTGCGAGTCGGGCTTGGACGATGATACTTGCGGCTTGCGCAGAGATCGCCTTGAGCAGGCGGATTTCGTCGCGGGAAAATTCGCGCCGTCGCGAAGTCTGCACGACCAAAACGCCAAGAGGCAGTTTCCCTTCAATCAGCGGCACGCCGAGAAAAGAGTGAAAATGTTCTTCATGGGTTTCCGGAAAATACTTGTAGCGCGGATGAGCGAGCGTGTCGGCGACCATTACCGGCCGCATTCTCTCAATGACTAACCCGGTGAGACCTTCGCTGGTGCCCATCGAGACTTTGTCGACGGATTCAGGGTCCAATCCTCTGGTTGCGCGCAGCGTCAGGCGGTTTTTTTTTCGGTCGAGAATGTAGATGGAACAAACTTCAGTCTGCACTCGGTCCACCACGGTGGCGACGATCCGATCGAGGGTTTCTTGGAGGTCGTGAGAATGACTGATGAGGGTGCTGATATCCTCAAGGATGTCGAGGTGCGGCGGACTGTTGCGGGTATTTGTTTTTATTTTTGCCATGGCTGCAGCGGAAAAAAACCGCGCTTTCTATAAAACACAATTCCTGACCTTTCGCTAGGCAAGAACCGGGTAGCAGCTACTGCGGAAGCGATTGCAAGGTGCGATGATGCCGGGTAAACGGCATTTGCGCGAAAGTAAAGCGCCCGGGAATGACTTCGCCGCAAGAGCAGCGATCGCCGTTCATGCGCTTTTCGATGATCTCGTGCCACGAACGACGGATCAGCGCGCGCCGGCATGCCGGACAATAGGTTGTTTGTCCTTCATCGTGATGAACATTGCCGACGTAGCAAAATTTGATGCCGCATGATTTAGCGATTGCCCGTGCTCGCGTCAGCGTCACGGCCGGTGTTCGGGGTTTATCGATGAGCTTAAAGTCGGGATGAAATGCCGTAAAGTGCAGCGGCACCGCGTCACCGAGATTTTCCACAACCCAATCGCAAAGCCGCTTGGTCTCGTCGGCATCGTCATTCTCACCGGGAATCATTAAATTGGTGATCTCGAACCAGATTTCGGTTTCATGTTTCAACCACTTGAGCGTGTCGAGCACCGGATCGAGGTGCGAAAAAGTGAGCTTGTGATAAAAACGTTCCGTGAACGCTTTGAGGTCGACGTTGGCGGCATCGATATGGCGAAAGACTTCCGGACGAGCTTCAGGCGTGATGTAACCCGCCGTCACCATCACGCTATTCAGACCCGTTTGCCGCGCCAGCCGGGATATATCGATAACGAACTCGCCCCAAATCACCGGATCGTTGTAAGTGAAAGCAAGGCTCGGCACTTTGTGCTTTAGCGCAAGCTCAACCACCTTTTCTGGAGATGCCTGAAGACTCTGGGATCGATGGCGAAGCCTGTCGAAGCGCCATAGCCAAGCGAATAAAGCTTACCGCCGACATTTTTCCGGATATAGCAGAAACCGGCTTGGCCGTCGCCGATGCGGCACAAACGCGGGCAAAGTGTGCAGAGGACCTTGTCGTCAGCCTCGGCATGCCACCACAGGGCTTCTTTCATGAAAGAAAATATCCCGCTTTTGAGGCGAAGTGGCAAGGGTTGAGAATCCGTCGCCGGGTCCGCATTTTTTTGATGTTGTGTTATAGTCAAAACCATGGGTCGAATTGCCGGACTCAAGGGCATGCGCCACATCGCCCTCAAAGTTAAAGATGTGGCGCGGTCAAAAAACTTTTACCAGGAAATTCTCGGGATGGATGTAGTCTGGGAGCCCGACCCGCAAAACGTCTATCTTTCTTCCGGCTGCGACAACATCGCGATCCACGGCGTTTCTGCGAATTTCACGAGCGACGCTGAGGAGAGGCAACTGGATCATTTGGGCTTCGTGGTTGAAAGCATCGCCCGCGTGAAAGAGCTGGAACAGGAGTTCGTTGCCAAAGGCGTGCGGATCGTTCACCCGTTCAAGATTCATCGCGACGGCAGCGCGTCATTTTACTGCACCGATCCCGACGGCATCGTCATCCAAATGCTTTACGAGCCGCAGTTGAGCCAGCAGACGATCACATGAGCTAGAAGTGTTTCTTGTGGAGCATTCGCGTCTTGCAGCATGCTCATGAAGATTAACCGCATCGAATTCATTCCGCACCGTCTCCAGCGCAAAGTGCGCTGGCAGACCGCAAGCTACAGCGCCGATTCGCTGCAACTGTTTTACGTCAAGCTGCACAGCGAAAACGGCTTGACCGGCATCGGCGCGGCGTCGATTCTACCGACACGGGCGGCGACGTTTGAGCCGGGTATGGCCACGCTCAAGTCGGCGACGCAGTTCTTTATCGGGCGCAATTCCAGCCAAATCGATAGTTTGATGAACGAACTGGCTCAAGCCATGCCGGACTTTCCGTATCACAAAGTCGCGATGGAGATGGCGCTGTTCGACTTGCAAGCGAAGGCACAAAAAATTTCGCTTGCCGAGCTGTTAGGCGGCAAAAAGCGCAACGTTATTCCGGTCCTCAAGATGCTCGGCATGGGCACGACCGAATGGATGGCCGAGCGCGCCGCGCAGTTTGCCACACGGGGTTATCGTTATCTCAAAGTAAAATTGGGCGCGGGCGCACGCCAGGATATCGAGTGCTTCTCGGCGATCCGCGAAAGCGTCGGCACCGGCGTGACGCTGACCGCGGATTTTAACGGTGCGTATGATGCAGCGACGGCGATCGACGTAATCATCAAGCTCACGCCCGCGGGATTGACCATGGCTGAGCAGCCGGTGCCGGCGAAAGACTTGGCGGGCATGGCGGCCGTTACAGCTGCGGTTAAACCGCTGATTCTGGCCGATCAATCGATCAATTCAGCCGAGGACGTCTACGCGGTGGCGCGACGCAAAGCGGCCGGCGCGGTGAGCATTAAGTTGCTTAAGCTCGGCGGGATTCGCCAGAGCCGCGCGGTGGTCGAAGCCTGCCAATCGGTCGGACTCGCTTGTCATGTCGGCGGAACCGGATCAACTCGGCTGGTGGAAGCGGCGCAAGCCCACTTCATCAGCGCCACGCCGGGAGTCATCGTACCATCGGAGATTGCGGAGTTCGAAGAACTCGATGGCGATCTGGTCGAGGGATTAGAAGTCATCGACGGTGCGGTTCGCCTGCCCGATGGACCGGGGCTCGGTGTGAAACTAACAGTCTGACAATCAGCTTGTTTCGCTCCTGCGCCGCTTTTTGAATCACTTGACTGGGGCTAAAGGCATCGAATAACGTTCATTCGATTAGTTGTTTTGCAGCGCGCTGCTGGAAAATTCGGCGGTGAAGGGGAGCGAACGCTATGTACGATCTCGTACTCAAAGGTGGGAGAATTTACGACGGCTCGGGCATGCCGAGTTATTACGGCGACGTCGCCATTCAAGACGGTAAGATCGTCGAAATCGGCCGGATCAACGGCGGCGCGAAACGAACGGTCAACGTTGACGGCTTGGCCGTGGCGCCCGGCTTTATCGATCCGCACACCCATCTCGACGCGCAATTGTTTTGGGATCCGCTCGGCACTTCTTCTTGCTTTCATGGCGTGACGTCCGTGGTCGTCGGCAATTGCGGCTTGAGCCTGGCGCCGGCAAAGCCCGAAGATCGTGACGCGGTGATCAAAAGCTTCGTGCGAGTCGAGGCGATTAGCCGGCGCGTGCTCGAAGCGGGGATTAAGTGGCAATGGACTTCGACGAGCGAGTATTTAGATGCGCTCGACACACGCCTCGGCATTAACGCCGCAGCGCTGGTCGGCCATATTGCGGTGCGCCATTACATTATGGGCGAGGACGCGGTCGAGCGTCAGGCGACAGCCGAAGAAATTGCCAAGATGAAACAGCTCGTGCGTCAAGGTATGGAAGCGGGCGCTGTTGGTTTTTCCACCAATCAGAACCCGCGCCACATCAGGGAAGACAAAAAGCCGGTGGCGAGCCGGCTCGCATCCGACGAAGAGCTTGGCTCGCTGTTAGATGTCTTGGGTGAAATGAATGCGGGCGTCGTGCAATTGAGTGGCGGTGGCGCCGATGCGCGCGGCCGCATCGCCTATGCCGCCGCCATGGCGCGTCGGACGGGACGACCGGTGTTATGGCAGAGCATCAATCATAGCTGGAGCCGGCCGGATCACTGGAAGGGAATGCTGGAATCGACCGCGAAAGTTATCCAGGAAGAAGGGTTGCAGATATTCGCGATGACTCAGGCCAAACCTTTTCAGAACCGTTACACGCTACTCAATGCGCAGTGTTTCGACGAATTTCCCACCTGGAAGGCGGCAATGTTCGGTCCGGTGGAAACGCGCAAGCAGATGTTCACCGATCCCCATGTCCGAAAAAAACTCCGCGCCGAAGCGATCGAAGATCCATCGCCATCGGTTTTTCCGCGCCGATGGGACGTCATCTTCGTCGACCACGTTAAGCTATCAAAGAATAAGCCGCTGGAAAGAAAATCGGTCCAGGAGGTCGCTGCGATGCAAGGCAAGGACGGTCTGGACTGCTTTTTGGACCTTTCGCTCGAAGAAAATCTCGAAACTCGCTTTGTTCATACCAATACGCAAGGCGATCCGAGCGCGGTGTGCGAGATTCTCAAACATCCCGCCGTAATGATCGGCCAATCGGATGCCGGCGCCCATATGGGTTACGACGCTCGATTCGGTTACTCCACGGCGTTCCTCGGTTGCTGGGTGCGCGACCATGGCATTATGAATTTGGCAGACGCCGTGAACAAGTTGACCTTCCGCGTGGCATCGGTCTTTGGCTTGAACGATCGAGGTTTACTGCGGCGCGGTTTCGCGGCCGATATCGCGGTTTTCGATCCGGCAACGGTCAATACACAGGAGCCGGAATACGTTCAGGACTTGCCGGGTAATGAAACGCGGATGATCCAAAACGCCACTGGCGTACCTTATACGATCGTGAACGGCGAGATCGTTATCGAAGACGGCGCCGCGACGGAAGCCCGTCCGGGAAAAGTGTTGCGACATCAATGATGCGCTGATTGAAATCGGCTCCGACGAAAACGCTACATCCATCAAGATAACCGCTTATCAACCGGCCCGTTTACTAAATCTCAATGCCGTCTCCTAGTACTCGTGCCTGCAAAGTTCGAGGTTCGCGCCACTCGTGCCCCGCGCGTCTCAGTTTTTTCCTTCATTCAAAAAGCTCATTTCGGTGACTAGGTAATTTCTTCCTGCGTTGTTCAGTTTTCCCCGTAATTGAAAAATTCGCGTTTTCGTAACCCGCTGATGTCACGACGATTCCTTGTGGCACGAGGGTTGCCCTTACATCAATTCGGCTCGCGCACATAGTGTCGTGAGCGGGAAAAATCGACGATTTTGAGCGTAAGCGATGATCAAGGTGATTATTTTTCAGGCGTGTAATCTTATGCGATTTAAAACGTCCAATGAATTGAAAGGATTAACGGACGAAAAGGAGGTTTTATGATTAGAGCATTCAAAACACTAATTATGGGAAGCGTGATTGCCGGGTCGTTGTTGACGGTGGCCGTGCCGGCTATGGCGCGAGACTATTGGCATTGGTCGGAACGTCAATCGAACTGGGAGCGTCGAGCGGACTTGCGTAGCGACTATCGCGATTTAGCCGAAGCAAGGCGGCAACTTGAGTATGACCGCGCGCATCACGCCAGCCGTCGCCGCATCGCGGCGGACATGGCGCGCATTCGTGATATTGAAAACGATATTCGCGCTGATCGCTACGCGTACAGACGCTAGTGCCGTTGGTTCTGCGTCTCGCGCGATTTTGGTCATCATGATTGGTCGCGCTCGCGCTATGAGTGGAACAGACGAGCGGATTTCCGCAATAATCGTGAAACTCTAGAGCAGCTGCGGGCAAAACGCGATTACGACGCAACCCATCACGCCAGCCGGAAAAAGATCGCGGAAGACAATCAAGCGATTGAGAATCTCTACAACGACATGCACGATCGCAGAGGCGGTTGGAGATGGTAAGGCCGCTATCAACGGCAAATCGCCTGGGCGTCGAGAGCGCGACGGCCAGGCGCCCTATTAAAGTTTGAGTCGCCGGCGCCGCATCGCGATCAAACCATCGCCGCCTTCACCCGTTCCGGCGTGAATGGCACGGTGCGCAGACGCGTGCCGGTGGCGTTATAAATGGAGTTGGCGATGGCAGCGGGGATGGCGCTTGTCGTCGCTTCGCCGGCACCGACCGCGGGCTGATCCGGGCGGTTGATGAGTTCTACAATGACATCGGGGATTTCGGGAAACTTGAGGATCGGATAGAGAGTCCAATCGAGACTCGTCACCATCGCGCGGTCAAACTTCACTTCTTCTTTCAATGCGCGGCTGGTCGCTTGGATAACGTTGCCTTCGATCTGGTTTCTCAGTCCGTCGGGATTGATGATCAGTCCGCAATCGTGCGCGACGATCACGCGTTTCACCCGCACTTGGCCGTCGGCAGGGTTCACTTCGACATCGGCTATCGCCGCGACATAAGCTTCCGTGCGGTCATAGCGCACAAACGCCACCCCGCGTCCGCTCTTTACTGCTGCCGCCGAAGACTGAGGCCGATTCGACCAATCGGCGCGTTTGGCCGCAGCTTCCAATACCGCTTTGGCGCGGGGATCGCCGAGATGGCGCAGGCGAAATTCCACCGGGTCGGCGCCGGCCGCAATGGCCAATTCATCCATGAACGATTCATTGGCGAAAGTATTTTGCGGCGAGCCAAGACCGCGCAACGCGGAAGCGCGCAGCGGACTCGATTGTAACCAGTGCACCATCACCCGGTTGTTTTTAAAATTGTAGGTGTGATCGGCGTTGCGATCGGCGCCCGACTGATTCGGTGTTCCCGGCGACATATTTGTGAGCAAACCGGCGAGTAGGCTGCCGGCGCTGCCGTTGGGTCGGCTCGAATGCGTTGGTGTCCAGCCGTGGAAGTCCCATGCCACCACGTTGTCCTGCTGGTCCAAACCGCCGCGCACCTCCATGACCATCGCCGGCCCGAGCGGCTCCCAAGCATGTTCGTCGTAACGCATCCACTGCACGCGCACGGGTTTGGCCACGGCTTGTGAGAGCAGCGCGGCATCGGCAGCCGCATCATCCGCGCCATTGTGTCCGTAGCAGCCGGCGGCCTCGACATAAATAACTCGAACATTGGCCGGCGAAAGTCCGATCAATTGCGCGATCGTCGGACGTAACTGATGGGCTCCCTGGGTCGCCGACCAGATCGTTGCCTCGCCGCCTTTCACATCGGCGACCGCGCAGGATGGCCCCATGGAGGCATGCAGCTGATACGGCCAACGGTAAGTTGCCCGAAAAGTTTTAGCTGCGGTTGAAAGCGCCGCCTCGACGTCGCCGGTATTGGCCGGCGGCTTGTCGTTGCTCGGGATTTTTTTCAGCGCATCGAATAGCTCGTTCATGGGTGGCAGCGTTTGCTCGCTCTTCCAAGTGATTTTGAGCTCGCGCGCGGCGCGAATCGCCTGCTCTTCGCGCTCGCACACGACGCCGACAAAGGCGTCTTTGACAACGATTTTCAGCACACCGGGAATTTCTTTGATCGAACCTTCGTCGATGCTGGTTAATTTGCCGCCGACCGAAGACGGCCGGATCACCCGACCGTGAAGCATTCCCGGTAGACGCAAATTCTGCAGGTAGAGGTGTTCACCGCTAATCTTCGCAGGAATATCGACGCGCGGCACCGCTTGACCGACGAGTTTGTATTCGCTTGGGGTTTTCGGTTTGACCTTGCCGGTGATCTCACGATTGAACGCCATGCCGCCGAGCAAGTCGGCAAAGCTTATTTTTTTCTTGGCGTCGTCGTGGACGCGGATCACGCCATGGGCGACGCGCAGCGATTCGGCCGGCACAGATAATCGGCTCGCCGCCAGCGATAACAGCGTCGCCTTGGCTTCGGCAGCAGCTTGACGCAGTTGGCTGCCGCCGCGCTTGATCGTCTGGCTGCCGAACGTGGGCGCCTGATCGACGGTGTTGGCAGTGTCGCCTTGAATCCAATGAATTTTCTCGAAGGGATGATCGAGCTCCTCGGCGACGATCTGGCGCAGCGAGGTGGACACGCCGGTGCCCAGCTCGACTTTGCCGGTCATCACGGTGACCATTCCGTCTTTCTGTATAATGAGCCACGAATCGAGTTGGTTCGGCGGCAGCGGCCCGCCGGAAGCTCGCAACGCCGGCGCCCCTTGTGCTTCCGCATCGAGCGGAAAGCCGAAGGCGACAATCAGGGCTCCGGTTGCCTTAAGAAATTGTCGGCGGGTGACATTGAGGCTCATGTGACGATCCGTCGCTCTCGTAGGATTCGATTGCACACGGCGCACAATCATCGTCTCGCTCTTTCGGCGAACGTCCAGTCGTAAACGACCTGCGGTTTGACGCTGATCTTTTCTTTCGCGCGAAACGTGCCCACGGCGACCCATTCTTCGGCCACGGAGTCCGGCACCGTTAGGTCCGGATTATATTGGTCGCGGTAAACCGAGTAGAATCTTTCAGCAGCAGAACGGTCGAGTTGAAGGAGTTTCTCCAGTAGGCTGACGCCGATTTCCCGTTGGCCTTGCAGAAACAACATCGCTGCGCGCTGGCCGCGCAGCACCCGCACGATCTCATCCGGTTCCTTGTCGATCTTTCGCTGTGTCGTGCTCAGGCCGGCAATGGGAATACGGACAAATTCCGCGGTCTCTTTTACGGATAGGAGGGTCTTGAATCCCTTCTGTTCGGCTCGATATTCGAAAGGGCTGCTGACGACGGTGGCTTCGACGGCGCCGGCGACGAGAGCCGCAAAGCGCGCGTCAGGGCTACCGGCGATGGCTTGCAGCGTGACATCCTTGTTCGGATCAAGACCATTGCGGCTGAGCAATTGATAAATCGCGAAATCGGCGGAGCTGCCGAATGTGTTGATCGCGATCCTTTTCCCTTTCAGTGCTTTGACACTGTCGATTTCCGGTCGGGAAATAATCGCGTAGCCGCTTGACTTGGTGCTTGCGCCGACGATCTTTACCGGTAGCCCGCGCGTGGCAGCGCCCGCGATGAAGGGCAAGATCGTAACGTAATCAAGCTCGTTTGCCATCAGGGCACTCAGCATCAAATTAGTACCTTGAAACTGAATGTAACGAACCCGAAGTCCCTCCTTTTCGAAGAAGCCGCGTTCACTCGCGATTCGATCCGGCAGCGCGGTCCAAGCCGAGCCGCCGGTCCAGCCGATATTGATCGCTTTCGGCTCAGCGCCGTTGATGGCGGCAGCTTGACCGATCATTAGAACGAAGAATGAGACAAATGTGACGAAGCGCCGGCTCACCGTCGAAGCTCTTTTTCGTTTTTCGCTTACCCTGCGGCCGAAACTCTTGTTCGTGTGACGCCGCCGAGATGCTTGGCAAAAAATTCCAACGTGCGTGCCCAGGATGTCGCATCGGCTTCCGGCCGGTAACCTTTCCAGCCACTGCGGTTAAAGCCGTGCGGCGCGTCGTCGTAGAAGAAAAACTCGTGTGGCTTGCCAAGCTTCGTCAGCTCGGCGCCGAGCCGGCGCATTTCGTCCGGCGGTGGGTTTTTGTCGAGCGTACCGAAGTGACCTTGGACTGGACAAGAGAGATCGGCCGCCAATGTTGCGGGCGCCGGGCGATCGCCCCATTGTTGATAAGTGCCGCCGCCGTAAAAATCGACCGCAGCTTTAAACGAATCGCATGCCGCGGCCGCGAGAAATGCGATGCGCCCGCCCATGCAGAAGCCGACAACGCCGAGTCTGGAGGTGTCGGCCGTGGCACACCCTTTTAAGAAATGAATCGTCGCTTTGATGTCATTGATGACGTTGACGTCGCGCCGAGTATTTTTAATATTTGCCGTGTCTTCCGACGTTTTCGGTTCACCTTCGCGGTGGTAGAACTGCGGCGCGATGCCGATATAGCCGGCCTCGGCGATGCGGCGGGTCATCTCTTGAGTGAACGCGGCAACACCGTCTTGGTTCTGACCGACGAGGATCGCTGGAAACGGGCCCGTGCCATCGGGTTGGCTCAAGTAAAGTTGCATGGGACTCTCGTCGACGGTTACCGTCTCCCATGAGGTTCTCATAAAACATCCTCCCTTACCGCGTTGAATAGTTTGATCCTTCCATTAGTACCTTGGGGTAGGGGTGTCAATGGTGAAAGCCGATTGCGCTTTGCCAAACGTCTTGTAGCGCTTGATTGTGGCCGTCGATGGTTTCCTTGGCGCGCGGAATGGTGTTAGGTTTATGCAATGAATCATGCGCAGAGGGGAGCTTTCATTGTCGCCAACGCATAATTTTTTGCCAAGGCGGTGGGTCCGCCTTTTATTGGCGCTCGGTTGTACGGTTTGTTCCATCATTGCCACAGTCGACTTGCCCGCGGCTCAAACCAAAACCGCCCAGCGAGCCAAAACACCGGCAAAGTCAGTTGCTCCGGCAAAGCCCGACGAAATAACCGAATCGGCTAGGCAGAAAAAAAACTACGATATCGACTTTAAAGAATTTAAGCTCAAAAACGGCTTACGCGTTTTGCTCGCCGAAGACCATAGCGCGCCGACCTACTCAATTTGCGTCACCTACAACGTCGGCTCGCGCGATGAGCAGCCGGGTCGAACCGGTTTCGCGCATCTGTTCGAGCATATGTTCTTTCAAGGCTCGGAGAACGTCGGCAAGGGCGAGCATTTCATTTTGATTCAAAACAACGGCGGCAGCGCCAACGGCACGACCAATATCGACCGCACGAATTACTTCGAGACTCTGCCGGCGAATCAGCTGGAGCTCGGCATCTTTCTTGAAGCCGACCGCATGCGCGCGCCGGCGATTACCCAGGCCAATTTCGACAATCAACGTTTGACCGTACAGGAGGAACGCCGGCAGAGCTACGACAATCGACCCTATGGCAAGACCTATGAAGCGATCATCGGCTTGGCCTACGACAATTTCGCCTACCAACACTCCACCATCGGCTCAATGGACGATCTCAATGCCGCAACCGTGGCCGACGCCGAGGCTTTTTCTAAAACCTATTATGCGCCGAATAATGCGGTGCTTGCGCTGGTCGGCGACTTCAAGACCGAAGTCGCGCTTGGCCTGATCGAAAAATATTTCGAGAAGATTCCGGCGCATACGCCGCCGCGCCCGCCTGATATGACGGAGCCCGAGCAGAAGGGCGAACGACGCAAAGTCATCGACGACGGTTTTGCGCGCACCCCGCGCCTGGACATCGTCTATAAAATTCCCCCGGGGAACACGCCGGACTGGTATGCGCTCGATGTGCTCGGTAACCTACTTTCGAACGGCGTATCGTCCCGGCTTTACCAGAAATTCGTTAAAGAGAAAGAGATGGCGCTGAGCGTCGAGGCCGACGCCAATGAACACCGCGGCCCCTCGCTGTTTTGGTTCAGCGTCATGGCCCGGCCGAACGCCGATCTCGGCGAGCTCGAAAAACTGCTGTATGAGGAGATTGCACGGGTGCAAAACGAGCCCGTGGCGGATTGGGAGCTTAGGAAAGTTCAAATGCAGTTGCGGCGCCAACGCGCCCAGCAGACTTACAGCAACCGCTCGCGCGCCAATGCCCTGGGGCATTTTGCGGTTTATTACAACCAACCGGACTTGATTAATGCGATATGGCAGCAGTACGAACGAGTGACAAAAACCGATCTGCAACGAGTCGCCCGGATCTATTTCAAAGACAGCAACCGCACCGTGGTTACGACGCTTCCCAAGTCAGCTGGCGGTCCAGTCCAATGAACCTACGCAGTGATCGTTGCACAGGAGTTTTGCGCAAGCTCGGTGGCTCTGTTCTTTTTGGCGCGTTGATATTTGTCAGCAGCTCGTTGCCGCTCAGCGGTCAAGAGTCGATCAGCACGCCGCAAAGCAAAGTCGAGCGCAAAAACAAAGCGCCGGTATCGCGCGAGATCCTGCGTGTCAAGCTTCCCAAACCGATCGAAGCCAAATTAAAAAATGGTCTGACGGTGCTCATCCTCGAAGATCATCGCGCGCCGTTCGTTAACCTGCAGTTGCACATTGGCGGCGCCGGCGCTCTATTCGAACCTGCCGATATGGCCGGCTTGGCCAACGCCACGGCACAAATGCTGCGCGAAGGAACCCAATCGCGGAGCAGCATCGAGATCGCAGAAGAGATTGACCGACTCGGCGCGGCGCTTGGCGCCGGCACCTCGTTCGGTTCCCCGAACACCGTGTTGAGCGCGTCGGGCTTGAGCGATAACTTTGACGACTGGTTCGGCGTTGCCGTCGATGTGTTGCTGCACCCGAGTTTCCCAGCCGACGAGTTGGAAAAATTCAAACAGCGCCAGCGCGTGCAACTGCGCGAGCAGCGCTCGGCGGCGAATTTTCTGGTAAATGAGCGGTTTAACCGCGCCGTGTACGGCGAGCACCCGGCTGCGATCGTGTCGCCGACGGCCCAATCGGTCGATCATCTGACCCAGGACGTTCTGATCAAATGGCATCGCGAGCGTTACGCGCCGCAGAACGCGATCCTCGGTGTCGCCGGCGACGTGCGTGCAAAGGAGTTGATTGCCAAGCTGGAGAAACGGTTGGCAGGTTGGAAAAACAGCGAGGTCAAACAAGCCTGGCCGCGCGATCCCACCGCGGCGAAAGGGCGCAAGGTGCTGTTGGTGAACCGGCCGAATTCGGTGCAAACTACGTTGGCGCTGGGCAACATCGCCATTGACCGCCTCAGTCCGGATTACACGGCGATGGTGGTGATGAATCACGTACTCGGTGGCGGTGCCTCGTCGCGTTTGTTTCTCAACCTGCGCGAGGAAAAGGGTTACACTTACGGTGTCTACAGCGACTTTAGCGCGTTGCGTTATCCGGGGCCCTGGCGCGCCGGCGGCAATATGCGAACGGAAGTCACGGCAGACGCGCTGGCGGAATTTTTCAACGAGATTCGCCGCATCCGAGAAGAGAAAGTTCCCGTGGGCGAGCTCGAAGCCAGCAAGCGCTCGATTGTCGCCAGCTTCGCGCTGACTCTGGAGCAACCATCGCGCGCGCTGGGATTTGCTATCGCGACGAAGCAATACCATCTTCCTGCGAACTATTGGGACGCTTACCCTACGAAAATCATGACGGTGACAGCCGCCGACGTGCAGCGCGTCGCGCGCAAGTACTTGGAGCCGGACGCCCTGCAGGTTGTGGCCGTCGGGGACGCGAATAAGATCCAACCGGTCTTGGAGAAGTACGGCAAAGTGGAAGTTTTCGACACCAATGGCGTCGCCGTTGACGCGGCTCCTCGTTAAGCCGCGCACCGGCTACAGTCCGACGCCAACTTGGCACCAAGTAGTCACGATTCACTGTCTCTTGTTTCCGAAGGCTGTCTATAAATATACTCTGGCAATTCGCGGTCAAATTTTAATCACGGAGCATGAAAATGCCGGCTGAAGCGTCTGACTCTCCTAAAGCATTGACCGGCTTGCGCGTCCTGGATCTCACCGGACGCATGGGCGGCTACTGCGGTTTGCTGCTTGCCAATCTCGGCGCAGACGTGATTCTGATCGAGCCGCCTGCAGGTGACCCGATGCGCCGTGAGGGACCGTTCAAAAACGACCGCCCCGACCCCGAAGGAAGTTTATCCTTTGCGGCATACCATGCCAACAAGAGTGGCATCGTCTTAAACCTGGAGAATGATGAAAATCGGGAAAGCTTGCGGCAACTCGCACGTCGTGCGGACGTGCTCGTTGAAGACAAGCCGGCGGGTTACCTCGATCGGCTCGGCCTAGGCTACCGCGCGCTGCAATCGCTCAATCCCGGCTTGGTGATGACTTCGATCACCGGCTTCGGCCAATCCGGCCCCTATCGTGATTTTAAAGCTCCTAACATTGTTGCCTTTGCGATGGGCGGTTTGATGAACCTGTGCGGACATCCGGGCCGGCCGCCGCTAATGGGGCCGTGCGATGTAGCGTACCATTTAGGTTCCGTGCACGCTGCCTTCGGCACTCTCGTAGCGCTGTTTAACCGGCGCAGCTCGGGGCGCGGCGAGCATGTCGACGTGTCGCTTCAGGACGTATTGGTTGCCGATCCGTTTCTGCGGATCATCACGCGTTACAGCGTGACCGGCGAGGTCCCTGAGCGCACCGGCCATAGTCAATCGACCACCGTGGCGGAAACCTATCAATGCAAGGATGGTTACGCGCGCGTCTTCGTCAATCAGACCGACCACTGGACGCGATTTGTGGATTGGCTTGGCCGCCCGCCGGAATTGCTTGACCCGAAATATGAAAATGTGCAGAACCGATTTCCCTTGCGTCCAACCATCGATCGGCTGATGGAAGCGCGCACGCTCAACTACGAATGCAAAAGGTTTTTCGAAGAGTTTCAGTCGCTGCGTTTGGCCGCCGCGCCGATCAATCCGCCGAGCGCCTTTCTCGCCGACGAACAGACACAGCACCGAAACTTTCTGACCCATGTCGAGCACGCCTATTTGGGCCGCCACGGATTTCCCGGCGACCCATATAACCTTTCCGAGAGTCCGTGGCGCGTCGAGCGAGGGGCGCCGCTGTTGGCCGAACATCAACAGCAGATCGGTGAGCAATTGACCGGCCCGTCATCCTGGTTGGCAGAGTCGCAGCGTGGCGGGGCATCGTTGGTTCCCGACAGAAGTCTCTTCGAAGGGATTCGCGTGGTCAGCTTTCCCACCGGTATCGTCGGGCCCGCGCTGGCCGGCTTGCTTGCCGAACACGGGGCGGAAGTCATCTCGATCGAACCAGGTCGGGCGGTTCGCAGCCCGCAGCGCGGACAGAAATTTCAAACTGCCGCCGACCTGGAAAGCAATCGCGACCGTAAACGCATCGCCGTGGATATGAAACATCCGGATGGCGTCGCGCTGGTGAAACAGCTCATCGCCAAATCCGATGTCGTCGCGGAAAATTTTAGCGCCCGCGTCATGGCGAGCTGGGGACTGGATTATCCACGCGTGAAAGAAATTCGCCAGGAGATCGTTATGGCCAGCCTGCAAGCGTTCGGCCAGACGGGCCCCCGGCGTGATTACGTCAGCTTCGGCCCAATTCTCATGTCTTATTCGGGCATGGCGTATCTTTGGCGCGATCCGGAAAGCGAGCGGCCAGGCGCAGGCTGCCAGACGGCATTCCCCGATTATGTCGCGCCGTCATACGGAGCGTTGGCGATCCTCGCCGCGCTGCATTATCGCGCGCGCACCGGCAAAGGGCAGTACGTCGATATTTCTCAGGCGGAAACCGCAGCAGCGATGATCGGACCCGCCTATTTGGAATGGCTCGTGAACGGCCGCGAACCGCAGCCACAGGGTAACTTTAGCACGACTGCTGCGCCCCATGGCTGCTATCGCTGCAAAGGCGACGACCGCTGGTGCGTCATCGCCATCCAATCCCAGGAAGAATGGATCCGCTTCTGCGAGTTCGCCGGACATCGCGAGTGGCTGACCGATCATCGGTTTTCCGAGCCGAGTGCGCGGATTGCCTATCGGCAGGAGCTCGACTACTGGATCGAAAAGTGGACCGCCAAGTACACGCCGCACCAGGTGATGGTGATGTTGCAGCGCGCCGGCATCGCTGCGGGCGTCGTGCAAACGGCCGAGGATCTTTACCGTGATCCGCATCTGCGCGAGCGCGGCTTCGCGCGCGAAGTCTTCCATCCGCAACTCGGTTGGGTTACGCGCGTCGGACCATCGGTGCAGTTGGCCGAAAGTAAATTTCTGCCGCGCGGCGACGCTCATGTCGCCGGCCAAGACAACGAAACGGTGCTCGGCAAGATCCTCGGCATGTCGAGCGTGGAGATACGCGATCTTGTCGAGCGCCAGGTACTCAAGTAGCTGGCTTCGAACGTCTACGCGTATTTGATCACCCAATCACGCTTCTTTGACTGCAGATTGGCTTGGCTTCACCCCGGCTTAACGCCGGAAGTTGTTCGGCCAAATATCGATGATTTCCGTTGACGACGCTACACGGCCGTAGTGTTTCTTGACCAATGCCGCAGCTTCGTTATGCGCTTGCGCGCCGTAGGTGGTGGCGCAGCAGTCTTCGACGAGGGTGATATAATAGTCGAGCATGAAGCCGACGGTGAGAGTATGAAAAACGCACATGCCGGTGCCCACGCCGGCGATGAGAAGACTCTTCACGCCGCGAGCGCGCAGCAGCATGTCGAGATCGGTACCGATAAAAGCGCTGTAGCGATGCTTCGTCACGATCATTTCTTCGGGTCGCGGTTGTAATCCCTCGTGAAACTCAGCGCCCCACGTGCCGTCGGCGCAGGCGAGCAGCTCGGGATTCTTAAACTCCGTCCAGACCGGTGAGTTCGTCCATCGGTTGCCCGAGGTTCTGACGAAGCAGATGGGAAAATGATGCCGGCGGGTTTGGCTTACGAGATTGACCAGACGCGGAATCATGTTCTCGACGAACGCCATATCGCGTCCCCGCTTGCAGGCGGCGCCGTCGCGGTGACAAAAGTCGTTTTGCATGTCGACGACGATCAACATGCCATGCTTTGAGTCAACGCGCTCTTCTAGAGATAGAGCCATAGTTCGAACCCCTAGTCGTAGAGTTTTTTGATGAA
>WNGO01001799.1_pt1 | contig 24880 bp, 24 predicted proteins | sample 5400511 | NCBI WGS metagenome assembly WNGO01 (sample SAMN13153380, study PRJNA577476) | soil metagenome | isolation source: 20 cm soil or saprolite under Garry oak tree replicate 2 | place: USA:California | collected 2016-06-15 | reverse complement strand
GAAGGCGATGCCCAATGCCATCTGGCCACGCAAGAGAGCCCAGATGGCGAAGCCGGCGCAGAACACGATGCCGGTGGTGATCAGGACACGATGGAACGAAATCATGGTGTCGTTACGCCGCGACCTTGTCGAGCACCATCAGCGTCAACAAGGCCGGCAGGTACAGGATCGAGACGAAAAAGAGGCGCCACGCGCGCGCCGGTGTCGCGGCGAAGAGCAATCCGGTACCCGCGGCAACGTAGCCGAGGCCGAGGACCAGCGCGCCGTAGAAGTACCAGGCGCCGGTCACGCCGACCAGTCAGCATCCGCAGGCCGCTCGCGCGGTAATCGTCGCGGTACAGCCAGGCGAGCGCGAGGAAGTGCGGCAGCTGCCACAAGAACAGGATCCAGAACAACGCGACCACCGCCACGCCGAGACTGCCGCCGGCGGCGGTCCAGCCGCCGACGATCGGCAGCGCGCCAGGGACGGCGCCCACGAGCGTGTTGAGCGAGGTCTTCCGCTTGAGCGGCGTGTACAGCAGCACGTAGCTCGCGAAGGTCAGCGCCGCGAGCAGCGCCGTCAGCAGATTCACCATCACCGCGAGATAGCCGACACCCACAACGGTGATCGCCGTCGCGAACCAGATGGCGGCAGCCGTGGTGAGCCGGCCCGACGGCAACGGCCGGCGCCGCGTGCGGACCATCCGCGCATCGACGTCACGCTCGCGGATCTGGTTCCAGGCGTTGGTCCCGCCCGCGACGAGCGCGGTCCCGATCAGCGTGTTGACGAGCAGCGCCAGATTCACGTGATCGCGCGCGCCAAGGTAGAATCCCGCGGCGGCCGTGAGCAGGACCAGCTGCGTGATGCGCGGCTTCGTCAGCTCGAGCAACGCTACCGTACGTGCTCCATGATCACGGCGCTCACGAGAATGATCGCCAGCGGGATCGGGATGATGAAAATCACCCGTAACCGCCAGCGCTCGAATTTGAGATGCATGAAGTACAGCGCCACGAGGAGCGCCTTCCATATCGCGAGGAACAGCAGCAACAACAGCTTGAGGTTGCGCGACAGCGGCAGCTCGAATGCCAGCGACACCTCGGCGACCGTGAGGATAAACAGATACAGCCAAATCAGCAGGTAGTTCGGCCGCTTGTGGGTCTCGCTGGGTTGTGAGCTCGTTGCTGTCATGAACTGGGCCTCAGATCAGGTAGACGATCGTGAAGAGAATGATCCACACCAGGTCGACGAAGTGCCAGTACAGACCGATGACTTCGATCCCGCGATAGTCCTGCGGCGAGTACTTCTCCGGCAGCACCTTTGTGAAGTACAGATACGTCATGCTGATCACGCCGCACGTCACGTGGAAGCCGTGGAAGCCGGTCATGGTGAAGAACGTGGAGCCATACAGCCCAGCCACGGCGGCGCCATACCTGATCGGATCGGTTGCGGCATGCTCGGCGAGCACCGATCCCTCGCGAAAGCCAGCCGGCGTGAAACCATGGTGCACCAACTTGAAGTACTCAATGAGCTGCACGCCCACGAACCCCGCTCCGCAGATCATCGTGACGAGGAGCCAGAACTTGAGCCCGCCATCGCGCAGCAGCTTCCCCGGCACGGGCCGCAGGAAGTATTTCTTCCCGTCCTGAATGGCCGCGTAGGCTTTCACCATCGACACGGACGAGCAAATGAGGAGAAATGTGTTGAACGCGGTCAGCGGTACGTTCAGGACGGCGCTCGGCTTCGCCCATTCCCCCGGCGCGCCGAAGCGCAGCACAATGTAGGATCCGATCAGCGCCGTGAAGAACATCACGTCGCTGGCCAGGAAGACCCACATCCCCAGCTTGCTGCTGTAGACACCCGCTCCCGGCTCTGCCGGGAACGGCGGCCGCATTTGATCGAGGACTTGAGTCCCGTGCGTCATCGCACTCTCCCGGTCAGTGCCCGGCGGCCGGCACGGGGGCCGGCACCGGATCGCGGTCAGTGGGCAGCTTCACGTATTGCGGCAGGAAGTCCTTGTCGCCGGCCTCGGGCGAGCTGAACTCGTACGCGCCGCGATACACGTTGGGGGTCCGCTCCCAATTGCCGTGCGGCGCGGGATTCGGCAGCGACCACTCCATGCCGTTGTCGTTCCACGGATTCTGCGGCGCTTTCTTGCCGAACTTGAGGCTCCACAGGAAGTTGAACACGAACAGCGCCTGGACCGTGAACAGCGCGAACGCGGCGTAGGAAATGAACACGTTGAGCGGCTGCTGCGGCTTCAGGAAATCGTAGACCGTGGGATCGTAGATGCGCCGCATCTGTCCGCCCATCCCGATGATGTGCATCGGGAAGAACGTCAGATTGTAGAAGATGAACGTCAGCCAGAAGTGGAGCTTGCCGATCCCTTCGTGCATCATCCGGCCAAACATCTTGGGATACCAGTAGGGGATCGCCGCGAACAGGGCGAACAGCGACCCGCCGAACAGCACGTAGTGGATGTGCGCCACGATGAACTGGGTGTCGTGGATCGGAATGTCCACCGGCGTCGCGGCCATGAAGATGCCCGACAGGCCGCCGATCGTGAACATCGACACGAACCCGATCGCGTTGAGCATCGGCACGTGGAGGTGCAGGTTGCCGCGCCACATCGTGCCGAGCCAGTTGAACACCTTCACGGCCGACGGCACCGCGATGAGCAGCGTCGACACCATGAACGTCGACCCGAGCGTCGGGTTCATGCCGCTCATGAACATGTGGTGGCCCCACACGATCCAGCCGAGGAACGCGATCCCGATGATGGCGAACACCATCGAGTGGTAGCCGAAGATCGGCTTGCGGCTGCCGTTGGCGATGATGTCGGACACCATACCCATCGCCGGCAGGATCAGGATGTAGACCTCGGGGTGCCCGAAGAACCAGAAGAGGTGCTGCCACAGCAGGGCCTGGCCGCCCGCCACCGGATCGAAGAAGTGTGTGCCGAGGACGTTGTCGAACAGCAGCATGATCGCCGCGCCCTGCAGCACCGGCAGCGCGAGCACGCCGAGGATCGCCGTGATGAAGAGCGCCCAGACGGAGAGCGGCATGCGGAACCAGGTCATGCCGGGCGCCCGGTGGTTGATCACCGTCGTGATGTAGTTCAACGATCCCATCACCGACGAGAGTCCCAGCACCACGATCGAAACGCACCACAGCATCTGCCCGACCGTTACGCCCGACAGATCGGGCCGCGCCGCCAGCGGCGCATAATTAGTCCACCCCGAGCGGATCGGGCCGTTCGGCACGAAGAAGCTCGCGGTCATGATCAATCCCGCGAGCAACGCCAGCCAGAACGAGGCCATGTTGATGCGCGGGAACGCCATGTCGTGCGCGCCGAGCTTCAGTGGAATCAGGAAATTGGCGTACACGCCGACGAGCAGCGGCATGATGGCGAAGAACACCATGAATGTGCCGTGCATCGATACCAGCTGGACGTAGTACTCGGGCAGAATCACGCCACCGGCTGCCATCGACTCAGGCAGGATCCCGCCTCCCGGCATGGGCTTGCCCGGGAAGCCGAGCTGCCAGCGGATCTGCATCGCCAGGAGCCCGCCCACGAGCAGGAAAAACAGACTGACGAACAGGAACTGAATGCCGATGATCTTGTGATCGGTCGAGAAGATGTATTTGCGCCAGAAACTCATGGGCGCATGATGGGCGTCGTGAGTCTCTGCGGTCTTATGCGCGACTGAGGTCATTCAGAGCCCCCCCCGCCCGCTGCGGCGGCTTGTTGTGTCAACCAGGCCTTGAACTCCTCGGGCGTATGGACGAACACCCGCGCCCGCATTTTGTAGTGCCCCATCCCGCACAGCTCGGCGCAGCCGAGCTCGAACTCGCCGGTCTTGGTCGCCTGGAACCAGGCGATGATGTGCATGCCCGGGACAGCATCCTGTTTCAAGCGCCACTCGGGCACGAAGAACGAGTGGATCACGTCCTCGGAGCTCAACTCGGCCGCCACCGGCTCATTCACCGGCACGTGCAGCTGATTGCGGACCGTGAAGTCGTCCGACGTTCCGAGCTTCCCATCCGGTCCCGGGTAGGTGATCTGCCACTCGAACTGCTTGGCGTGCACGCCGATGTGATAGGCGTTCGGGGGCACGCTCTTCTTGTCCTTGATCAACACCCAGTAGTGATTGCTCACCAGTCCGAGCGCGACCATCGTGACGGCGGGGATCGCCGTCCAGATGACTTCGGCGCGCGTCGAGCCGTGGGTGTAGAACGCTTTCCGTCCCGGCCGGGCGCGGTAGCGAATGACGAACGTCACCACTCCGACCTCCACGAGCACGAGCGCGATTCCCGTAATGATGAGAATCACCAGAAACATCGTGTCGATCGGACCGGCGAACGTCGATCCAGCGTCGGGCAGCCACCAACGCATCGAGTCCCTCCCCCTCTCCGCGCGGCTTAGTGCGCGGCGAAAGTAAAGTTGGTCGTTTTGCTCTCGGTTCCCGCGATCGTCACCGTCGCGGTCTGGGTGCCGAACCTCTCGTGCCACGCTTCGACGGTGTACGTCCCCGGCGGCAGGCCCTTGATCGAGAAGCTGCCGTCCGCACCGCTCACGGCGAAGAAGGGATCAGGCCGCACACCGGCGTAGGCATGCATCCAGCCGTGCACGTTGCACTCGAGATTGACCATCACCTCCGGCGCCGAGAAGGTCACGTCGCGCGTCATGCCGGCGTTGGGCTGGCTGACGTTGAAGCCGCGATTCTTCTTCGCGACCGCTTTGATGTTGTGCAGGAGGGGATCGGAGTTTTTGATCTCGAGGTTCTGTCCCACCATGATCCCCAACACGTGGGGATGATAGCGGCAGCCGTTCTGATCGAGCACGACGGCTGCGGACGGCGCCTGATACTTCGCGTTGGCGGGCAGCCCGGCGCTCACGTACACGAACACATTCGCCAGGGCGTTGGCGGCACCCGCCACGACGACCTCCTCGGTCGGCGGTGACGGATACTTCGCCTTGCACGCTGCCTCTTCACTCATGTCGATCGTGGGATTCTTCGCCGCAGTGCCCGTGAATTTGATCTTGCCCGTAATGGTCCCACCATCAGCTGACGGGTCGCTCGTCGCCGTAGCAGCTGGCGCGGGTGGAGCGGCAGGCGCTGCCGCGGCGTTTCCCTGATCTCCCTTGCTGCACACGGTGAGCAGAAACATTCCGCCCACCACGCTCAAGATTCTGCCGTTCATTGCTGCCTCCGGTATGAAGTCTTCTGCTGCGCCCGCCATACGACCAGCATGCCCAACCCGAGCGTCAGGAGCATGGCGAGCACCGGCGAGATGAACACCCGGGCCGGCACCGGTTCGTCGAGGGCGAGGAAATACCACGTGCTGACGGCCATGCGTGTACCGTGCTCTCCGTTAGACCCATCCAACGCGAAGAATGCCACGGGGATTGCACGGCCGCTCCGGAACGGAAGCTGGCTCGCCGTGTCGGGCGAAGCAAGTGCGCGTGTGAAGACGACGCGCCACTGCCCGTGGTCGTAGACCGCCCGAGCTCCTACCCCGCCGCGCGGCAACGAATCGAACCGCTCGATGCCCCGCGCCAGCCCTGCCACCGCGGCACTGCGTGATGCGCTGGTCCAGCGCCATTGATAAACGGGGCCGCTGGAACTGCCCATCAGGAAGTACGGGCGTTCCATCCCGGTGGGAATCGTCACGGGAAACTCTACTACCATCTGATCAGGCCAGAGCGCCGGCTGCTCACGAGTGGAGTCATCGCTCTGCACGGTGGCGAGGACGCGTCCCACGTGTCCGAGCCAGGCAGAGTCCGGACTCGCCGAACGATCGTCCCACATCACGCGCAGGGCGATCGAGTCCCTGGTGTGCACGGCCTTCACCCACACGCCGGTGACGGCAGGCGCGAACCACCGGTTCTTGTGAATCACCTGGCCGACCAGCGGGAACCAGTAGGTATCGACGGCATTCCAGGCGGAATCATCCGGCGCCCTCGGCAGCACTCGCGTGACGAGCGGCGCGTGAATCACGTCACGCACCACCGGCGGCTCGCTGGGCGAGAGGCTGCGGACATACTCAGCCAAGCGCCACAGCTCCGTTTCGGTGAGGAACTTCTGATCGATCAGATCGCTGAATGACGGCATCGGCGTGCCGTCGAGGCCGGTGCGGAGCCGGTGATAGATGTCGGTCGTCGTCGGACCGCCGTTGAAGCGCCAGTTCTCGTGCAGGTTCGCGGCGAAAATGGGATGGCCGGCGTCGTCTTTGAGGGTTGGGGCTGATGGCCCGTCGCCCCGGCCCTGATCGCCGTGGCATTTGCGACAGCCGATCGAGTCGTAGAACTGCCGCCCCACCCGTAATGCCTCCGCACCAGTACCGCCGCCCGGCTCCTTGCCGAATTGGAGGACCTGCGGGCGCTGCGTCGTATCGGCGAAGAACGTCGAGAACGTCTTGATGTATGCCAGCACGTCGCGGCGCTGCCGATCGGACAGCCTGGTTTTCCATCCGGGCATGGCCGTGCCCGGCAGCCCTTCATCTATAGAGCGAAGGAGATCGGCGTCGGTCGGGAGCTGGCCGTTCGCGGTCGAGCGAATCTGATAGACGGCACCCGTGAAATCGCGCGGGGGCGGAATCATGTGCCGGGCGGCCGGCCCGTCGCCGGCGCCGTTATCGCCGTGGCAGCCGGCGCACCACTTCGTGTAGACCTGTTTGCCAGCCGACGTATCCTGGGTGGCGACCAGCGCCATCAGAAGAAGTGCGTGGATCACTTGCTTCCCCCCGCACTCACTTCCCACGTCCTCGGCTTCCAACCAGTCTGTTCATACAGAAACAGCACCACCGACCAGATTTCGTCTTCCGTCAAGAAGTCTTCCCACGCCGGCATGGCCGAGTTCCACGGCGTCCCTTCGCGCGGCAGCCCCGGGCCGCCCTTCGCGACGCGCCAAAACACGAAGCTCTCCGTGAGCTGCGCGATCGTGCCGTTGTCCTGGAAGTTGGCCGGCAGCGGATTCAAGCCGGACGCGTAATGGCCCTGGCCGTCGAGATGATCGCCGTGGCAGGGCACACAATTTTCATAGTAGATCCGGTGGCCGACGGCGAGGTGCGCCGCCATGTCACCCCCCCCGGGGCGGCGGAGCGGGTTCTCAAGTCCGACCAGCGTGATCGTCTTGCCGCGGAACGTGATCTGTGACGGCGGCGCGGGATGGATCGAGCGGAGGTTGGGCGGCGCCGCGACGCTCGCCTTGACCTGGCCGTAGGTGATGCAGCCGACCATCAGGGTCACAGCCGCGAGCACGGCGGTGCGGATCACCTTGAGCCGCGGCTGCACGAGCACATCGTGCAGCGGCTCCTTGAACGTGGTCCAGCGCGCCTCGTCGTCGCTCACCCAGATCAACACGCCGACCAGCACAGTCGCCATGTATTGCAGGACGACGCTCTTGGGTACGACGGCGCTGCCGGGCAGCGCCGGGATGATGAACGCAATGAGGATGTACGCGATCACCATCAGCCCGACGGCCTGCCAGAACGGGTGGCGCAGGTACGATCTCATTTGTGACTCGACAGGAATTCGACGAGCGACTCGAGCTGCGCGGCGGTCAGCTGATTGCCGAACGTCTTGGGCATCACGCCTTTGAACTTCTCGTAGCCTTTCGCCGTCTTGGCGTCGGGCAGCAGGATCGACTCGCGAATCAGGTTGGCCGATAACCGCGAGCCGACGTGCGTCAGGTCGGGCCCGATGGCGCCGCCCTCGCCGTTGATCTTGTGACAAGCGGTGCAGCCGGCGCCGCGGATGATGGTCATGGGATCGGTCGATCCGCCAGCAATCCCTGGCGCTCCCGCCCCGCCCCCACCGGCGGCAGGGGCGGCAGACCCGGATGCGGGCGGGATGTCCGAGGCGGTTACGTCGACCGTGCCACCGTTCGACTCGAGAAACGCAACGAGCGCCCAGATCTGTTGCGGCGAGAGAATGCGCCCCATCTCAGGCATGATCGGCTCATAGCCGGACACGACGAAGGCGCGGGGGCTGGTGAGCGACTCGTACAGATAGGCCTTGCAGTCTTTGCCGGGCTCGCGCTTGCCGCAGCGCGCACCGACGGGTCCCTGCCCCTTTTCGTCGGTGAGCAGGTTGGGCGCGCGGGTGCCGAGACCGTGGCACGCGGTGCAACCGCCAGCCCCGTGATACAGCTGGTCGCCGGCACCAACGAGTTGCTCCGGCGTGACGTTCGCGCCGAGGGTCAGGGCATGAGGGACCTCGGACTGCACCTGCGGGATCTTGTTCGCGATCAGCGTATACAGCGCGAGCGTGCCGACCACGATGCCGATGATTCGCAGGTTAGTGGCCCACATGCGGCGCCTCCACCGTGGACGGGACGAACGTCGATTTCTCGGCGAGCCCGCCAAGCCAGAAGATGAAGCCCACGAGCGACAGGAAGATCAACACGCAGGTGCTGATCATGATCGCGGCATAGCCCAGGGCCGGCGTCGCGGCATACGGCGTCGTATCCTGCATGACCTGCCACACATGCCAGTGCTGGCGGATGCCGCTGCGCGCGAATCCCATCAGGCCCATCAGCCACGTGAATGTGACGGCGAGAATGAACAGCGCGTACTGCGAGCGTGGCGGCATCTTGCCCCACTGGATCGCGCCGAGGGACTGGGCGCCGCGTGCCATGAGCACGTCGATCGCCGTGACGAACACGATACAGGCGAGCACCGCGCCGACTTGGTAGACCGAGTAGCCGATGCGAACGATGGCCTCGACGAAATAGCCGCGGATGCCGAAGAACAGTACGATCGCCGCCGCAATCACGAACATGGCGCCCTGGATGCGCGTACCGGTCTTTGCCCACGGCACGACCGGACGGATGTTCGCGCGCCGGTACAGCAAAAAGGAAAGAAACGTGGCCAGGATCATGAGGTTGACGGCGGTGTTTTTCGCGCTCATGACGCCGAGCGCGCCGAGCAGCGGGTGATGCGACCCGCCCATCGCCGCCAGCTCGCGCGAATCAGCGATCATGGTGTGCGGCGTCCCCCACACGAGCGCGCCCAGCACAAGAATGAGCAGCAGCCACTTCGTGTACGGCTGGTAGCGTTCCGCACCCGGAATGCGACCCATCCCGATCCAGAGATAGTAGTTCCCCGTGAGGAAGAGCACGGCGATGAGAAACGCCTGGATCACCCACAACCAGCTCATGAAGCCGCCCATCATCGTGATGCCCATCGACTGGTCGTACTGATAGATCTCGCGGCCCAACCAGTAGCCGGCGAACGGCAGGACGATCAGCGCGGAAATCGCGATGAAGTTGCCGACGTACCCCATCCAGTCGTAGTGCGCGCGCTCCTCGTCGGTCTTCGACGCGAGGAAGCGATAGCTGGCGTACGCGCCGACGATTGCACCGCCGAACACCACGTTGCCGATGAGCCGGTGAATGTTGATCGGCATCCAGGTGTGGTTCAGGATCGCGTGCCACAGTTTGATGCTGGTGGGTGACGTCTCGGGGGTGATGTCGCGCGGCGGCGTCATCATGTAGGTGAGCCACGAGTCGGCGATGAACATCACCGTCGTGCCCCAGATGTTCAGCAGAATTCCCAGCCCGAGGTGGACGATCTTGGCGCGCCCGTATTTCCAGCGGTCCCAGCCGTAGTAATACAGGTACAGCGTGAAGGACTCGAGGAAGAAGATCGAGACGTACACCCACATCGATGTCCCGAAGATGGCCGTCAGGTAGGCCCAGAACCGGGGATAGAGCGTCGAGAGCAGGAACACGAGGACAGCGCCCCAGATCGCCGTCGCGCTGTAGGCGATCAGCAGGAGTCGCGTGAACTCCTTCGACAGCCGGTCGTAGCGCTGGTCCTTGCCGAAAATGCCGATCGCCTCGGCGACCACCGCGAAGATCGGCACGCCGAGGACGAAGGCCGCGAACATGAGGTGGATCTCCGCGGCGATCCAGACCGCGGCACGGCTGCCGATGACCGGGAAGTCGCGGTAGGCGCCGGCCGTATCCGCCGCGGCCTGGAGGAGCGGCAGCGCCTCAGTCATCAGACTGGGACACGAAGAATGGTTTCCGTTTGGAGAAGTCGATGGGCATGGCGTCGCGGATTTCGCGGAGCAGCTCAGGTGTGATCTCGCGCAAGCCGCGCTCACGCGCCCAATCCTCGACCCGCTTCGCCACGACGCCGCGCACGAATGAGGGAATCCCGTCGAGCCGCGCCCGCGCCGGCGCCGACCATGTGAGCGCTGGCGTGAACTCGCTTCCGTAGCTGACGCTCGCGGGCTCGATCACCTCGGCTCCTCGCGGCTCATACGTGCACGACGGATCGGCGGCGAGCACATCTCCCTCGAGCGCGAATGCGCGCGCGCGACAACCCCCGCACAACTTCTGGTATTCGCACCGCCCGCATTTCCCTCCGAGGGCTCCTTCGCGGATTTGGCGGAACAGCGGCGACGACCGCCAGATCTCGCCGAAGCTCTGCGTGCGCAAATCGCCGGCGACCTCCGGCAGATACGGGCACGGCGTGAGCTTGCCGTCCGGGGTGATGCGGCAGTACTGCGTGCCGCAGGGACAGCGTGTCTGATAGTTGAGAATGGGCGATTCTGGGTCCGTGGCATGCACGTGCCGCATGAAGTGCGGCGCGCACTTGGCGCGAATCATCATCCGGCCGCGGTACTCCCGCTGCCACCGCGCCAGATCGGCCAACACGGCCTCATATTCGAGGGGCGCCAGATCGGAGAGACCGGCCCCGCGCCCGGTCGCGACCAGGAAATAGCAGTTGAATGCGACCGCGCCCTGCTCCGCCGACCACTGCGCCAGGCGCTCGAGCTCGGAGCGGTTCCCCTTGGTTGCCGTGGTCTGGACGATGAAGTCGAGCCGCTGCGCCCGCAGCCGGCCCAGCGCGGCGACTGTGTCGTCGAGCGAGCCCGGCCCGTGGCGGAAGCGGTCGTGGTAGCTGGGTCGCAACGAATCGATCGAGACCGCCACGCCACGAACGCCCGCCGCCTTGAGGCCGGCGATTCGCTCTTCCGTGAGCAGTGTCCCGTTCGTGCCGACGACCACCGTCGCCCCGCGCTGCGCCGCGTACGCGGCAATCTGCGTCAGATCATGCCGCAGCAGGGGCTCGCCACCCGACAGAATGAGCAGCGGCGCCGGATTGACGGCGAGCAGCTGATCCACGACGCGCAGGCACTCCTCCGTCTCCAGCTCCGACGTGGCGCTTTCGCGGGGACCCGCCGAGATGTAGCAATGGGCGCATTCGAGGTTGCAGCGCCGGGTGAGATTCCAAGCGACGACGTGAGGAACGTAGCTCACTGCAGCAGCTTCTCGACCGCGCGTTTCGCTTCCTCGGGCGTCACCGTCTTCATGTCGACCGGGCACTTCTGCATCTTGTCTTCGATGTCGCGGATGGGACACCGGGTGATGCCTTGCGCCTTGGCTTCTTCGATGAACGCTCGCATCTCGGGTGACAGCGCGTCCTTGCCCTCCGCCTCCGCACGGATCTGCTTGGCGCGCAGCTCGGTGAACATCACCATCATCGTATCGATGTCGAACTCGTCGGCTTCGATCATCGCCTGCTTGTTGTCGTCCATCACGTGAGTCGTCACGCGCCAAATACCGTGATTGCGCGCGAACCGCTCGACGGTATTGCGGGCGAGCGGGCGGGCGATGAGCGGGACCAATTGTAGCCGTTGCCACCCCTCCTCGGTCCAGACGATGGGGTCGGTGGCAACGCGGAGGCGCTTGGAGACGGCGCCCGTAACGGGGCATTTCGTTTCGACTTCGTCGGCCAGCGGCTCCGGGTCCGCGTCATGCCCCTGCACCTTCGTCGCCTTCATCTGCTCGGTCGCCTTCACCTCGGCCAGCGCGATCTCCTCGGCGCTCCCGATGCCCATGATCAGCTGCATGTGCGTCGGCAGCAGCTTTTGGATCGCTTCATCGAGCCACTTGTTGGTGACCGTGGGAGGAGGTCCGGCGCCGCCCACCTTCTCGAGCACGTACTCCTCGACCGCCCGGCGCGCGATGCCCTGCGCGAATGGCGGCACGCGCAGGATCCGGACTTCGGCCTCGGGGGCCCAGGGGAGGCCGGCCTGGCCGTCTTCCTCGATCCAGGGGATGTCTTCGGGGCGAACGCCGGCGACACCTGTCAGGAGCACCGAGCACGGCGCAAGTCGCACCAGATTCTCGGACTGAGAGCCGAGTTCCGTGTCCTCGATGCGGTGCGCTCCATGGCGACCGATCACGAGCAGGCTCGGCTTGATCTCCTCGGCCCACTGCATGATCACCTGGAACGGCTTACCGATGAGGATCTGCGTCTTGAGCGGCACGTCGGGGAACTGCTGCGCCATCACCTCCGCGCGCTTGAGATTCGCCTGGCAGAGCTTGAGCAGTCCCTTGTCGATGATGTTGTTGTGCAGCTCCTCCTGCTCTTCGAACTTGAACACCTTCGACGCCTGATACGACAGCACGTCCTTGATGTTATGGAACACGACGTGGTGATACTCGACGTCGAACGCGCTGCAGACGTACAGCGACCCGCCGAACTGGTTTGCCAGCTCGAGCGCCGACTTCATCGCCTTGTAGCTGTACGACGAACCGTCCACACAGACCAGGAAGCGCCCGCCGGTGAGCGGCTGCTGATCGCGCACGATCAGCACGTCTTTCTCGACGCCGCGTAACACGCGAGCCGCTACACCACCGAGCTGCGAAAACTGCTGCCGCCCCAGGCCGTGCGCGCCGATGGCGAGCAGGTCGTATTGGCGGCCGGACGAGCCGACCAGCCGGGCGGCGGAATCTTCTTCTTCCGCGACGAGCCGTCCGTTCTCGCCGAGCTTCACGTCGCTGCGAACTTTGTCCCCGCCGTCATAGCCGGCGGCGCGATTCGGATCGAACCCGATGAGTCCCGGCAGCCGGCCGGCGCCGCGATTCACCTCGTTGACGATCTCTTCGTAGTTGATGCCCTCGAGCAGCTGGCGGGTCAGCGGCACCCCCGCGGCCTCGCAGCGCTTGCCGAGCAGATCGAGGAAGCTGTCGGCGATCAGCTGCAGGCCCTTCTCGATCAGCTTGTCGTGGATTTTGCGCTGTTTCTTGATCTCTTCGGGCGTCTGGAACTGCGCGGGGAGGCCGGTTTCGAGCTGGCGGAAACGGACATCATGCAGGCGGGCGGCGTAGACGTGATTGCCGGTGATTCGCCCCGAAGACTTGCGGCACATCTCGATGGCGCGGTCGACGGCCCAATCGGAGTGCTGCGAGTTGTCGACCGGAACGAATATCTCGCGGTACACCACTACCTCCCGGAGTGACGCCGCTCGAGCGGGTTTTGAACTCTAGATGTCGGTGTGGATGCCGTCAGAGTTAAGGGATATGCAGGGGCCTCCCGATGCTGTCAAGGAACTTGTTCACAAGCCGCGGGGACGATTTGGGTGCCTTTTTCGTTCCAGACCGTAATGGCATCGACCGGACATGCGTCGCACGCGCGCAACAATCGCTCGCGCTCGACGGCTTCAGGATTCACGAATACCGCGGTGCCGGTATCATCGAGGACGAAGGCCTCAGGCGCTTCGGTGATGCAGTCGCCGAAGCCGACGCACAGGGTGCGGTCGATCCGGACACGGAGCTCCCCGACACTGCGTTCTTCGAAGTCGCTCACATTCCTTCGAGCCCCAGCTCGGCGCGCGCGGTGTCCATGACGGCGGGGGTGATCTCGGTAATGCCCCGCTCCTTCGCGTAGTCACCGTAGATCTTTTTGACCATGCCGCGGACGAAGCTCGGAACGCGGGAGAGTCGTTCCTGGGCGTCGCCCGACCACGCGGGCCGCCCGGGATCTCACGTTCGGCAAACGCCATCTGCTGGTCACACTCAACGCAAAGGAATTTCATCCCAGACGCTTGGCGAGGGGTTGAAGGGTATGCGCGCAATCACCGGCGCATTGAACTCTCGCGCGAGGTCATCACCAGCCGTCCCAGGAAATTGCGGTCCCACCATGTTTTCGACGATGCCGAGCAGGTCCGAACCCCGCTCGACTGCGGCGCGCATAGCACGGCGGACGGCATCGCGCGATTCCGCAGTGGGAATGGTCACGGTGAGCACCGCCGGCGGAGCGCCGAGGATGTCACACAGTTCGAGGTAGCGCTGCATTCCGGGCGGCAAATCGAGCAGCAGGAAGTCGAGACGGCCCCACTCCACATCGCCCAGGAACTCCCGCAGGGCCGCGGCCTCCATGGCACCGCGCCACACGAAGCTTTCGGCGGGTGGCCCCGTGAAAGAGAGGGGAGCACCATCGGTCAGAAAGTGTCCCATGGACACGCATTTCACGCCGTCGAGGCCGATGGCGGGAGCAGCGGCCTCCGGCGGCGTCTGCAGCAGAGCGGGAATCGTGGGCCCATTGAAGTCGGCATCCAGCACACCAACCGCCCGCCCGCTCCGCGCCAGCGACCGCGCAAGATGCGCCGTGACATAGCTTTTTCCCACGCCGCCCTTGCCGCTCATGACGGCGAGGATGCGCTGGACCCCGGCCAACTGCTCGGCGACGCGCCGGCGCTGGGCACCGATCTGGTCGGCCAGGCCGGAGCGATCGGGATCGGTCAGCTGATGGTAGGTTCGCATGCGCTAAAAGCTAGCCGAGGAGGCCGGTGGTCGGTTAGTATCCCATCATGATTGAAGGCCTGAAACAGAAACTCCAGGAAGAGGTCGAACGCCTGAATCACGAGATCTCTTTTGTGCTACCCAAAGAGATCGAAAAGGCGCGCGCGCATGGCGACTTGCGCGAGAACTCCGAGTACAAGGCGGCGCTGGAGCGACAGCAGTTCGCGCAGGCGCGGGTGCATCACCTGCGGCTGCGGTTGTCGAAGTTGTCCGATGTCCGCGAACAGGATATTCCTCGCGACCGCGTGGGTTTCGGGTCGCGGGTCACCGTTGAAGATCTCGACACGAAGACGAAGGAAGTCTACGCGCTGACACTCGGGGAATTCATCGAAGGGGAAGACGGCAAGGTAGAGATGCCGGTATCCATGGCATCGCCGCTCGGGAAAGCGTTGCTCGGCGGGAAAGTCGGGCAGAAGGTCGAAATCACGCTTCCCATGGGCAAGCGCAAACTCAAGATCGTGAGCTTGGATACAGTGCACGACCTGGCGGAGCGGCATGGATAAGCGAAACCAGCCCTTGACTAAAACCTTTTGATGATGTCACTTAGACCGCGGAAGCAATGCCCATCCCTCAGGAGAACCGGACGCTGATTCGTTTTGTGACCGCTACGGCGGTCTTTCTGCTTTTCGCCCCTGCCGCGCGACTCGCCGCGCAGGGCGATCCCGACCGCACGGTCGCTGGCGGCGGCACCTTCCCGGCAGGTTGGCACGTGCGGACGGAGACGAATCGTCAGACCGGCCAGCCCGCGCCGCTCGAAAACGTCAAGTTCGCCGCCATGGGTGACGGCCTGCACACGACCGTCGGGCCCGCGGCGATCTACTGGCGCGATCGCGACACCATCTCCGGCAACTACCATGTCGTCGCCAAGATGACACAAATGACGAATCCCGCTCACCCGGAAGCATTCGGCATTCTCATCGGCGGGAAGAACCTGGCTGACTCGGGTCAGACCTACACCTACTTCCTCGTGCGGCCCATCGACGGCAAGTATTCGATCCGCCGCCGCTCGAGCTACGCCGCGCGGCCCACCGCCGTAGTGGAATGGACTGCGAGCGACGCGGTGACCAAGTCCGACACGAGCGGCAAGGCGACGAACGAGCTGAGCATTCAGGTGCAGGGCGGTAAAGCCAAATTCATGGTCAACGGGAAAGAAGTGTACACCGGCGACGCCGCGACTCTCGACGTCACTGGAGTCGTGGGCTATCGCGTCAACCACAACCTCGACGTTCACCTCGGGCCACTGGGGATTCATAAGCTGTGACCGCCCTGAATCCGGCGGCGGAAGACGACCGCTTCTCGTTCACGCCGTTCACGCGACATCCGTTCTTCACGCACGTCAATCGCTGGATTCTGGAGCGAGTGATCTGTCCGGGCCGTCAGGTCATTGTCGACCTCGGGTGCGGTCCGGGCGCCGTCACTCAGCTCATCCTGGAGCGGGTGGGCGGTGCCCAGCCGCCGCCGCGCGTCATCGGGATCGATCCCTCGCCGACCGCCATCGAAAAGGCGCGCGCCGCCATCTCCTCCAAGTTCGCCGAGTTCGTGCAAGGCAGCGCGGAGTGGCTGTCGAAGCTCGTGAAGTCAGCCGACACGGTCGTTTTCCTCAACGCGATTCACTTGACGCGGGACAAGACCAGCGTGCTGCGGGAGATTCGCCGCGTGCTGAAGCCGGGTGGTCTCCTGGCGTTCAACAGCACGTTCTTCAACGGCGCCTACGTCGAGGGCACGAGTGGATTCTGGCGCCGCTGGATCGTGCGCTCCGTGCAGGCGCTGCGTGAGAAGGGGATCGACGTCCAGCACAACGGCCATGCCGCGGCGATGGAGTGGCTTACGGCCGAGCAGTACGGCGAAGCGTGCAAGGCAGCCGGCCTGCAGCCGACCACGATCGAGCTGTTGCGCATCAACATGACGGCGCAGAGTCTCGCCGATATCGGCCGCTTCTCGTTGTTCATCGAGGGTGCGCTGCCCGGTGTGCCGCTGGAGGAGGGATCTGAGGCGCTGCAGACCGGGCTCGCTCGCACGCTCGACGAGCTCAAGATGAACGAGGTCCCTCGTTATTGGCTCGAGGTCGTGGCTGAGGCAGTGTAGCAGCCCAGATCGTCAGACCAAGCACCAGCAGCGCCCCCACCGTTATCACATTCAGCGATTCGAGCACTGACCGCACCCGGGTGCCAACGAGCGCAGGTGCGCTCAGTGTGAGGCATACGAACGACGCCCACCACAGGATCCACACCGGTCGTGACTTGCCGGGGCTGAGGCGCCAGATCAGCCAGTAGCCCACCAGCAGTGTCACGAAGTGCGGCTTCCACGCGAGCGGCGAAATGAGCGGCATGAGAACAAGGGTGATCGCCAGCTCCCCGACGGTCCGCGGACTCGCGAGATCAAGCGGATTCCGGAGAAACAGGAGCGCCAGCGCCACGGCGGCGAGCCCGATCAACCCGTAGAGCAGGTGCACGACGCGCTGCGTGGGCCAGTCGGCGACTGCCGTGTGTACGGGATCACGAGCGCTGCCTTCACTGGTGAGCAGTCGCTTGAGTGCCGCCAGCAGCGACTGATTCGAATAACCCGGCGTTGGGTCCGCCGTTTCCGCCGTGGCGACCGCGCGCCACGAGTGCCACCGCTCGAGCGCCTGCTTCGGCCCGAAGGTCGCCACGGGAAGGAAGAAGTTGATGACCACGAGAAACCCTGCCGTCCAGGCGGCCGCGCGCCACGCCCGTTTGTAGAGCAGATAGGGCAGGAAAAGTATTGGAACGGCGCGCAGGCTCGCCGCCGCCGCCAACGCGAGCCCGCCCAGACCATGGTGCCGCTGCTGGAACAGATGGAACGCCAGCAGTATCAGGAACAGGACATAGAGATTGACTTGCGTGTGTTGCAAGTGCTCCTGCAGCAGCCGGGCGGTCATGAGCACCGGCACGAGCACGGCGGTCGACGTGAGCGGCGCGGGTTCGTCCCCTGCCAGGCGGGGCATCAGGCGTAGCGATCCCCACAGCGCAGACACGCTCCCGATCTGCCACAGCAGTAACGCGCCGCCGAGTGAAATGCGTGCGAGCAGCGCCAAGCCCGCGGCGATGAAGAGGAAGAAGGGTGGCCAGGTGTTGATCCGGAGCCCGTACGGATCCCCGCCCTGAAGGACGACTTCGCCGACCTGTGTATAGCCCGTGAAAATGACGCCGTCGAGCCGGCCGAGGCTGCGAACGACCTCCGCGGCGGCCAAGAGGATCAACAGGGCGGCGACCGCCTGCCGCCACCTCATTCGAGCACGAACGTCAGTCGCCGGTGTGCCTCACGCAGCGCGGTCTCGACCACATCCGGCGTTTCGCCGCGCGCAAAAATGAAGCCGGGATAGCGGGAGCCCTCCGGAAACGGAATGAGCCGCTCTCCGGGGTGTGCGGTGATCTGCACGTCCTCGACCAGCGGAACGGTCTTCGCCTCGGCGACGCCGCGCACGTCCTTCAGTGTTCCCTCGCCGGGAATCGGAATCATCATGACGCCGGCAGCGAGCCGTTCGCGCTGCATCGAGGGAATCGGCATGCCGAGCGCGTGCCGCAGGATGAGTTCCTCGAGAGAGACGCGATGGTCGCCGAAGCGGAGGACGGCAGAGCAACGGCCGCCGATGGGCCGCGCGGCGAGCTCAATGAGCCAGGGACCGCGATCGTTGTAGCGCAGCTCGGCGTGAACGGGGCCGTCCGTGATCCCCACCGCGCGCACGGCACGATCGGCGCAGTCCTTGATCGCCGCCTGCAGGCCAGCGGGCACCCTCGACGGCGTCACGTAGATCGTCTCTTCAAAGAATGGCCCGTCGAGCGGGTCGGGTTTGTCGAACACCGTCAGGACGTGCAGCCGGCGATCGACGACGAGCCCTTCGACCGCGACTTCGTAGCCTGGCACGAACTCCTCGACCAGATACTGGCGCGCCCTGTCGCCGCATGCCGCCGCGGTTTCCGGATCGGCGAGGATAGCGCGCAGCCTCTGATGAGCCGTCACGAACGACTGGGGACTGTCGGCGCGCATGACTCCCCGCGACGCGGACAGACGCACCGGTTTTAGTACACAGGGATAGGTGATGGATTTTGCGATGGCGGTGGAATCTTCCTCGAGACCTCGCAACCCGAAGCGCGGAATCGGCACGGCCGCCTTGGCCAGCAGCTCTCGCTGCAGGTACTTATCGCTCGCGGCGATCGCCGCATGAACGGGATTGCCCTTCAGCTTCAGCCGGGTGGCGACAGCAGCAGCGACCATCGCCGTTGTATCGTCGACCCCCACGACCCCGTTGATCGGGTACTGCGTGGAGAACACCCTCACGGCGTCTGCTGCTCGCTCGGGTTGCTCGAAGTCGAGCGTGAGGAGGCCGGCCGGGTTCACGGCCTCGAGCGTGCTAGGCTCTTCCGACGCGACTGTCAACTCGACGCCCATCTGCCGCGCGGCCTCCACGAACGCCGCGGTGCGGTAGGTCGTGGTCGGCAGCAGCAGCAGAAGTCGCGGGGCTATTTTTTGGAGGCTTGGAAGTAGGGGTTCGCGCCCGAGGTGTGGTCGGTGATGTCGACGATGCCGCGGACCTGCGGAACGAACTGGGCCAGCATTCCCTCGATGCCCTGCCGCAGCGTGACGTCCGCCATGCCGCAGCCCTGGCAGCCGCCGCCCATGCGGAGCATCACGACCGCTTCCTGCACGTCGATGAGCTCGACGTGCCCGCCGTGGCGCGCCACCATCGGGTTCACCTGCTCGTCGAAGACCCGCGCGACCTGCTCGTACAGCGTGTCATCGCTGACCCCGCTCGGCGACTTCGGGCTGGCGGCGACGGGCGGTACGTCCGCCGTCAACGCGGAGCGAATCGCGGCACCTACTGCCTTACCCACCGCCTGCCAGGGGGAGGGCGACTGCTTGACCACGGTGACGATGTTCCCCGACACGATGAGCTCGTTTACGCCCACGCCCGGAATGGCGAAGATCGCTTCGGCCAAGGGAGAGCCCTTCGCGTCGCCGGCGCCGGTAAAGCGGCGCACGCCCCCCTCCCCAAGCACCGGCACGTTCACCACGAACTTGCAGCGCTGGTCGTCGATCGGCTCGGCGGTGATCCGGATCTCAGCTGCTTCCATTGCGCATCTCTTTCGCCGCCGCGACCATGTTTTTCAGCGCGGCCAGCGTCTCTTCCCAGCCACGGGTCTTGAGCCCGCAGTCGGGATTCACCCAGATCTGCGCGTCGTCCAGTACCCGCCGCATACTCTTTAGTGCGGTGGTGATCTCGGCGGTCGCCGGCACGCGCGGCGAATGGATGTCGTAGACGCCGGGTCCGATCTCGTTCGGATACTTGTACTCCTCGAACCCCTGCAGCAGCTCGGAGCCCGAACGCGCGTTCTCGATCGAGATGACATCGGCGTCCATGCGCTCGATGACCTGCAGCACGTCGTTGAACTCGCTGTAGCACATGTGCGTGTGGATCTGCGTGCTGTTGCGCACGCCGGCCGTCGCGAGGCGGAACACGTCGACCGCCCATTGCAGATAGCCTGACCACTCGGCCCGCCGCAGCGGCAGACCCTCGCGCAGCGCCGGCTCGTCGATCTGAATCACGCGGATGCCGGCGGCCTCGAGATCGAGCACCTCGTCGCGAATCGCAAGCGCGAGCTGCTTGGCCGTTTCGGCGCGCGGCTGGTCGTCGCGCACAAACGACCATTGCAGGATCGTCACCGGCCCCGTGAGCATCCCCTTCACCGGCTGTTGGGTGAGTGACTGCGCGTAGCGGCTCCACCGCACGGTCATCGCGCTCGGCCGCGAAACGTCGCCGAAGATGATGGGCGGCTTCACGTAGCGCGTGCCGAACGACTGGACCCAGCCGTGCTCCGTGAACGTGAACCCTGCGAGTTGCTCCCCGAAGTACTCGACCATGTCGTTGCGTTCGAACTCGCCGTGCACCAACACGTCGAGCCCGATCTCCTCCTGCAGACGGATGGTCTTCCCGATTTGTGCCTCGATGAAGCGCTCGTAGTCCTCTGCGGTCAGCTGCTTGTCGTTCAGCTTGCGTCGCGCTGCCCGGACCTCGGTCGTCTGCGGGAACGACCCAATGGTCGTCGTGGGATAGCGCGGCAGATCGACTTGCGCTTTCCGGCGCGCGGCGTACGGTGCCCCGCGCACGCGGTCCTTGTCCGTGACCCCGGCCGCGCGGCGCTGCACCGCGGCGTTGTTGATCCGCTGTGACGCGCGGCGCGATTTCGCCGCCCTGCTGCTCTCCTGGATGGCGCGTTCATCGCCCTTCGCCAACGCGACGACTTCCTCCAGCTTCTGCTTGGCAAACGCCAGCCAGCTCTTCAGCTCGGGGTCGAGCTTCGTCTCGAGATCGAGGTCGAGCGGCGTATGCAGCAGCGAGCACGAGGGAGCGACCCACAAATGCTCCCTTCCCACCTTCGCGGCTGCCCTGTCCAGCAGCTCGCGCTGCTTCGCGAGGTCGGCGCGCCAGACGTTGCGCCCATCGATCACGCCCGCCGAGAGCACGCGTCCCTTGGGCCAGGCCGCCAGCAGCTTGTCGAGCTGTTGGGGAGCGCGCACCAGATCGACATGCAGGCCTTGCACGGGCAGCGCGACCGCCGTGGACACGGTGTCGTCGAGTCCCGCGAAATACGTCGCCACGAGCAGCCGGGCCTTCCCGGCGCGCTTGGACAACTGGCCGTACGCGTGCAGGAACGCGGCGCGTTCGGCCTCGTTGCGATCGAGGGCAAGCGTCGGCTCGTCGAGTTGGATCCAGGTTGCGCCGGCCTGCGCCAGCTCGCTCAGGACATCGGCGTACACCGGGAGCAGCGAGTCGAGCAGCGAGAGGCGATCGAATACATCGCCCTTCGCCTTGGCGAGCAGCAAGAACGTGACCGGACCGATGAGTACGGGCGTCGCGTCGATGCCGAGGGCCTTCGCTTCCTGAAACTCCACCATCGGCTTGTGCGACGAGAGCTGGAACGACTGACCCTGCTCGAGCTCCGGAACGATGTAGTGGTAATTCGTGTCGAACCACTTCGTCATTTCCATCGCGGTGACATCGCGGCCTTTACGCTGGCTGCCGCGCGCCATCGCGAAGTACGTATCGAGGTCGACTTCTTTACCTCTCCAGCCGTAGCGCGGCGGCACCGCGCCAACCAGGGCGCAGGTGTCGAGCATACGGTCGTAAAAGGAGAAGTCGTTGACGGGGATGCGGTCGATGCCGACGTCACGCTGCAGCGCCCAGTGGCGGCGTCGCAGCTCGGCGCCCGTCCCCAGTAACTGATCGAGAGCGACCTTGCCGCTCCAGTAGCCTTCGGTCGCGCGCTTCAATTCGCGCGCAGCACCGAGGGGCGGGAAACCCAAATTCGAGGCGATAGTCATATGAGGAGGGGGAATCTAACTCGCTCTCCAGCCGATTCGTACGGGTTCGTTCGTCCGCTCGGCAATTGGCCCGCTTACTGCGCATCCGCCCCCACGGCGAACCGTGAATTCGCACCCGTGCGGAAGCCCAGCCTGGGTGGGGACCTGTCGTCATCGGCGGGGGGCGGGGGGGGCGGGGGCTCCGATGCTGCTCGCGGGTGTTCTCGTAAACGGTTGCCGTATCAGCAAGTTACTGAACCAGTCCAGCGCGGCAACCGGTCTTCCGCTCGTCGCCGATCGCCCCGTCCGTTATCTGCGGCTTCCCGCAGTAGTGCGGATTAGGGATGCGGAGGCGCGGGGGGGTGCGGCGGGTGCGGCGGCGGACCAGGGTGGGGCGGCGGGCCGTGACGCGCCTGCGCGGCTGCGGCACGGGCCAGGCCCGCAGCCGCCTGTGCCGGCGTCGCGCCCCGCGCTATCTCAGACTGCAGACGACCTGGTAACGCAAGCAAATCGCCGGGAGCCTGCCCCCCGCGTAGTGACGCGCTCACGAGTGTAACGGCTTCCGCCGGCGGCACACCCAGCGCGGCGAGAGTCCCGGCCACGCGCAATCCAACAGTGACGGCAGCGGCCGGTCTACCGGTGCGCGCCAGCTCCGCGATGTCGCGGCCCCGCAGGCCCGCCGTGATGGCGAATCCACCCGCGGCGATTTCCACGGTGTCGGGAGGACTATTTGGGCCGGCGCTCCGCAGCGCGACGGCGGCCGTGTCGAGTTGAGCGTAGACAAGGCGCACCGCAGTCGCCACTCGCTCTGACGGCACACCCTTGGCATTTCCTTCGATCGCCTTTTGGATCAGCGGGTCGATCGGCAAGCCACGGCTGGCCGCCGAGCTGCCGAGATCCTGAACCAGGGTCACGATTTCGGGGGACGCGCGCCCTGATAGCCGCGCGGCGATCGACTGCTGCGCAGCGAGCGCGGTCGCTGCGACCGCGACGAGTCCAAGCACCAACAAACCAAGGCGTCTCATAGCGTGAGCACGCTGTTCCGACGCCCGAAGCCGTCGTCGATCGCGGGCGCAGTCGGGTCCGGTACCCAGCGCACGCCGTCGACGACGAAGGCGTACTGGTGTTGACCGGGAGCCAGGGAAAGCGTGGCGACCCACATGTCGGCGCTGCCGGAGCGAACCAGCGGCGTGGCCGACGGATCCCAGCGATTGAAGGTCCCCGCGACGCTGACCTGATGCGCACCGGGAGCGACCAGCACGAACCGCACGGTGACCATCGCGCTCGAAGCGGCTGCCGGCGGATTCGCGGGCCGGCCGAGCCACAGAGCGAGGGCGGCCGCGGCCGCGAGCGCGGGTGCGAGCAGCCAAGTCAGGCGCCGCTGTCGTCTGCGCTCGAGCGTGGCCATGACGCGCCAGGTTACGGCCGGAAGCGATACCGGCTCGCGATCGACCGCAGCGAGCAGCCGCAGCGCTTCTTCGCCTTCCTGGCGCAGTTCGGCCGGCAGGTCGGCGAGCGTCAGCTCGCCGTCCAGCAGCTGCTTCACCTGCGGATCAAACTCGCGCTTCGTCATGCCTGGTCTCTCAGTTGTTCGCGCAGCTTATCGTACGCCCGGTGCATCCGCATCTTGAGCGACGGGACCGACGTATTCAAGCGTTCCGCGATCTGTATGTACGACAGTCCTTCCACGTGCTTCAAGACAAACACTTCACGCTGCTCGGCCGTCAGCCCCATCAGCGCCTCCTGCAACGCGCGCCGCCTTTCCGCCGTCTCGGTTCCGGCATCCGACCGATCCCCCGTCGGCACCGAGCTCGCCGCCTCAAGAGATACGTGCGACCGGCTCTTGCGCTGTTCGGCGAAACAGCGATTGCGCAGGATGAGAAAGAACCACCCGACGAACTTGTTCGGGTCCTGGCACTGAGCCAGCTGGTCGTACGCCCTCACGAACGCGTCCTGCACTGCGTCCTCGGCTGCGTCGCTCGACCCCAGCATGCGTGCCGCGTACCGCGCGTAGCGGTCGCGATAGCGCTCCACCAGGACGGCATAGCGCTCGCGGTCGCCCGCAAGCACCGCTCGCACGACTTCGCCGTCGGAGGGGGCCCCCCTTCGGGGGTCTCCCGTCTCAGCGTGCAACCGGTTTTCCCCCGCTAAAGAGTGTCAGCGCCGACAGATAGTAACGTTACCTCCCCACCCCCCGGGCAATCTTTAGCACACCTATGTCCGCTATGCCAGAGCAGGAATCACCCGTTCTCCCCGATGCGCTGCTGCTGGAGCGCCTCGTCCAGCGCGACTCCACGGCATTGATCGAGTTGGAGCGCCGCCATCACAGCTCCCTGTACGCTCAAGTCTATGGGATGCTGGTAGACGCCTCAGTGGCGGAGCGGGTCGTGCGCGAGACCTTCGCGCACCTCTGGTATGCGGCCGCACGGTTTGTTGGAACGCGCAGCGCATTGAGCTGGCTGCGGGAAACCGCGCGGGAGCTCGCGCGGGCCGAGCGGGCGCTGCGCGATCGTATGTGCACCACGTCAGATTGGAGGAAAAATGAAGAGGATTCTGGTGTTCTTTCCAGCGATGCTGCTGCCGGCGCTGCTCGCCGCGCAAGCGCCCGCGCCGAACGATCACGCGTCGGATATAGCGAAGGCGAAAGTAGCGGCAGCGAGGGCCCGCCACGCGACGCATGTTCGTGGTGAGGCGGTCGGCCTAGACAACCGGCCTGTCACACCGGCCACGCCAGCCACCCGCGCCACGCGGGCCACGCCGGCGGTGCCGAATCCCGATGGTGGCCCCGCGACGCGCGCTATTCCGGCGCATCCAGCGACACCGGCAACACCGGCTTCGCCTTCACACCGGCCCGATCACGCCGGCGGAGGCAATCCACACCGGCCGTAAGTAACGGCTTTCCTTAGTCTGTATCTTACCGGTCCCATGAACCTGGGACCGGTTCTCATTTTCCCCGCACTCACGATGGTCCCGCTCG
>WNGO01000766.1_pt1 | contig 24901 bp, 22 predicted proteins | sample 5400511 | NCBI WGS metagenome assembly WNGO01 (sample SAMN13153380, study PRJNA577476) | soil metagenome | isolation source: 20 cm soil or saprolite under Garry oak tree replicate 2 | place: USA:California | collected 2016-06-15 | reverse complement strand
CGTGACACAGCAGATAACGACGTCTTATTGCTTCATCGCCAGCACGACTCCCACCACGACGCTGATAGCAGCCGAGCCCAAATGCAGGAGCGTCGCCCACCTCGCCCCGCGCCCGGACGCGAGGCGTATCAGCCCGGCGAGCGAGAACGAGACCAGCAGCATGCCGATCATGGTGCCCAGCGCGAACGCCGCGAAATAGGTGAGCTGGGCGGTGCGCGTCGGTGTCGCAGCCACGAGCAGCACCAGGATCGCCGCGCTGCCGGCGAGCCCGTGCAGCAGCCCGAATCCGAGCGAGCGGCGCGCGTCGCCGCGCGGGTGCGCATGCGCGTGCTCAGCACCGTGCGCGTGGCTATGGAGGTGAAGGTGCGGGCCGTCGTCGTGCGCGTGCAGGTGCAGGTGCCAGCGACCGCGCGCGTAGCGCAGGATCACCGACGCCCCCAACCCGATGAGCAGGACCGCCACCAGGAAGTCCGCCGCGGGCCACAAGCGGTCGGGAAGACGCAGGCCGAACAGGATGATCGCCGCCACCACCACTCCGACGCTGGCCGTGTGACCCACGGCCCAGGCGAGCCCCAGACGGCAGGCGTCGAGCAGACGGCCTTGGCGTGTCGCGAGCGTCGAGACGGCGGCGAGGTGGTCGGGCTCGAACGCGTGGCGGAACCCGAGGAGCAGGCCGAGGCCCGTGAGGGCGAAGAGGCTGGGAGGCATGGCGGACCGCAATCTAGCCACGGTCCGCCTGCGCGTCAGGTCTCCGGTATCCTCGATGCGATGATCAGGAGCGGCAGGACGAAGCTCGCGATCACCCCGGGCACGGACCCGAACTTGAGGCCGCCGTACACGCCGACATCCCGGCGGCCGAAGTGGCGAAAGGTCTCGACCTGGAGTGCAGCGCCGACATAGTCGCCTCCCAGGACGGCCACCTGCCCGACGAAGCCGGGGAACCGGAAGTCATCGGAGCCGGCGACGAGCACGCCGGCGGAGAGGTCGAGCGCCAGGCCTGGCGCGAGCCAGCGGCGATAGCGCGGCGTGATGCCGTAGCGCGAGCCCAGGTCGTCGGCCTCGACCACGATCGTAGCGCCGAAGGCGCTGCGCTCATTCCGGTTCTGCATCCCGCCCACCTCCCACCGGAAGAACGGGTCCACGGTGGTGCGCGGCTCGGGCAAGGCGTTGAGGCGGCCGAGCAACCCGAACTCGGTGATCCAAAACGAGCGACACGGCGGCAGTGGGCGCCCGCGGTAGCAATCGTGGGTACGGGACGGTGTCTGAGCAGCGGCGGAGCCCGCCAGGAACAGGAGGCAAGCGCAAGCAGCGGTGCGTGGCCATAACATGGAGATAGCGTACCGGCGGCGGTTCAAGCCATCTTCAAGCCACCACTTAGCGTCTTCGCATCTGGGCGTCTTCCTCACCGTCTCGCTTCTCTACAACCTTCTATCCCTAAGCTCTATCAGATACGGCACATGGAGCTCACCAGTCCCGGGGCGGCGACACTGCGCAGAGATCCGGACCAGGCGACGGGCGGAGGAGGCACGGGGGACGCGGAAACCGCGGACGTGGCACTCGCCGCCAGTGGCGACGGGAGCGCGTTCGAGCGGCTGTACCGCACGCACGTGGCACGGGTCCACAGCCTGGCGCGCCGGATGATCAATCCCGACGTCGCCGACGACGTCACGCAGGACGTGTTCGTGCGCGCCTGGAGCAAGCTCGGCACGTTCCGCGGCGAGGCGGCATTCGGGACCTGGCTGCATCGGGTGGCGATCAACGTGATCCTGGCGCGCCGCACGACGCTCGGCACCGAACGGGGACGCTATTACGATGCCGAGAATGTGCTCGACGCACTGCCGGGCCGCCCCATGGTCCACGACCTGTCGCTCGATTTCCAGGAGGCGATCGGGCGACTGCCCGACGGTGCGCGTGAGGTGTTCGTGCTGCACGACGTAGAGGGGTACAAGCACGAGGAGATCGCGGACATGCTCGGGATCGTGCCCGGGACGTCGAAATCGCAGCTGCATCACGCACGGATGGCGCTGCGGAAACATCTTGAATGATTGCGGATTTCGGATTGCGGATTTGAAGGGGGAGGGACGATGAGCGACACCTGGACCGACCGGCTCTCAGAGTACATCGACGGCACGCTTGCCAAGACCGAGCGTGGCGCGCTCGAGGCGCATCTCGCGGACTGCGAGGCGTGCCGCACCACGCTCGACGAGCTGCGCCGGGTGGTCGCCCGTGCCCGGGCGCTCGATGACCGGCCGCCGGCGTCCGATCTGTGGCCCGCCATTGCGGAGCAGATCGGGGTGTCGTCGGGCGCGCACCGGGTGGTGAGCCTCGCTGAGCACCGGACCCGCCGCCGCGTCACGTTCACCGTCCCGCAGCTCGCCGCGGCGGCTGCGTTGCTGCTGCTGCTCGGCTCGGGCGGCGCGTACCTGGCGCTGCATCGCCCGCCTGCGGGCGCGATCGCGCAGCGCGGAGACCTGACGGTCTCCCCGGTGGGGTGGGTCGAGAAGACGAGCTCGCGCTACGACGCGGCCGTCGCCGAGCTGCAAAGCGCCCTGGAGCAAGGGCGCGCCAGTGGCCGCCTCGACAGCGCCACGGTGCGCGTACTCACCCAGAGCCTGGTGACGATCGACTCCGCGATCGTACAGGCGCGGCGGGCGCTCGCGGCCGATCCCGGCAGCGCGTATTTGAATCAACACCTCGCCGACACCATGCGGCGCAAGTTGGAGCTGCTGCGTCGGGCCAGTGCTCTGGCACCGGCCAGGACCTAGGGGGATAGACATCGTGCTCTTGAACATCGCGGCCGTCATCACGCTGGCAGTGGCCCAGCAGACCGATACGACCGTGCCGGTCCGGCCCGGGATGCGGCTCGACGTCGACAACTTCGGCGGCGAAATCGTGGTCAAGGCCTGGAACCAGAACTCCATCCGCGTGCAGGCGACGCACTCCAGTCGCGACCGCATCGACGTCCAGGTCGGGGCCTCGACCGTGAGCATCAGGGCCGAGAGCCGGCGTGGGCTGGCGCAGATGGTCGAGTACCAGATCTCGGCCCCCACCTGGATGGACCTGAATCTCCACGGAGTCTCCACCGACATCGACCTGGACGGCGTGCAGGGAGCCGTCACTGCGGAGACGGTGAACGGCGAGGTCAAGTGCCGGGGCGGCAGCGGCCAGGTGTCGCTCAAGTCGGTGCAGGGCGCGGTGATGCTGCAGAACGCCAAGGGGCACATCGATGTGTACTCGGTGAGCGAAGGCCTGACGCTCGAGAACGTGAGTGGCGACATCTCGGCTGAAACCGTGAGTGGGGACATCTCGTTGGAAGGAATCGAGTCGGCGAGCGTGGAGGTGAGCACCGTGAGTGGCGACGTCACCTACGAAGGCACCATCAAGGACGGCGCTCACTATCACTTCGCCACGCACAACGGCGATGTGACCGTCGGGATCCCGGACCGGACCAACGTGACCGTGTCCGTGGCGACGTTCAACGGCGATTTCGACTCGAGCTTCCCCGTGAGCGTGACCAACACGACCAAGCATCGCTTCAACTTTACGCTCGGGTCCGGCAGCGGCCGGCTCGAGCTCGAAACGTTCAACGGCGACATCCGACTGCGCCGGCCCGGCAACCTGCACGACAAGCATCACGACCAGGAGGACAACTGACCATGCGCGCCACCTCCCTCGCCGCCCTCGCGCTGCTGGCGGGCGCCGTCCCGCCCGCCCGCGCACAAGGGGAGTTCCATTGGAGCGGTCGCCTCGCGAGCGGCAAACGGCTCGAGATCAAAGGGGTCAACGGGGACATCCACGCCGCCGGCGTGACGACCGGTGACGTCGACGTCACCGCGCGCAAGCACGCGCGCCGCAGCGATCCCGAATCGGTCGAGATCAAGGTCGTCACCACGAACGACGCCGTGACCATCTGCGCGGTTTACCCGACGCCGCGACGCGCGCGCCACGACAACGAATGCACCGCGGGAGACCACTGGTCCTCGAGCACCGAGGACAACGACGTGTCGGTGGACTTCGAGGTGCGCGTCCCGGCGGGGGTCAAGTTCTACGGGCAGACCGTCAACGGCCAAGTGGAGGCCGAGCACCTGGGCGCGGATGTGTGGGCCTACACGGTGAACGGCAGCGTGCGCCTGTCCACGACCGGCTACGCGGAAGCGACCACGGTGAACGGCTCGATCGTCGCCTCGCTCGGCCACGCCAACTGGAGCGACGGCGTCGAGTTCACCACCGTGAACGGCGGCATCACGCTCGACCTGCCCTCCGACCTCTCGACCGAAGTCCGTGCCTCCACCGTGAACGGCGACCTGGTGACGGACTTTCCCCTCCTGGTCACGGGGAAATTCGGCCCGCGGCACCTGCACGGCACGATCGGAAACGGCGGCCGGCAGCTTTCGCTGTCGACGGTGAACGGGAGCATACGGCTTAGAAAGGCCAGTTGACGGCCGGGGAAGACCATAACCTTCGGCGATGTTGGCCGGAATTGAGGGAGCAGCACGGCGAACTTGGTCCGTCAGTGCGTAATGCCGGTTCAATGGCGGCTCCAACGTGAGTCGGTAGGCCATCCCAGCCACCTGACGTGCGACCTTCCAGGCTTCGAGTGACTCGAGTCTCTTCACAGGGGACAACGTACTGAGTAGACCCGCCCGCTCTGGTACCAATCCCCCGCGAGTAGAATCACCACTCCGCAGCACCCTTCCCCCTTCCCTCTTCCCGGGCCTCTTACCGCAGAATTTCGACCCAACCCGCAACACCCCGGTACCTAATCCGCCGGCTCGACCGCGTACCATAGGGCCCTCTTTGGTAAGGGGCCCGTGGTGCTGCGCGAGCTGCTCGCCCGCACCGAGCGGATCGACGATCTTCGCCACCTTTTTGGGGAGAACGTGCCACCCGGGCCCTGGCTGGGAGAGGCGCACGTGGAGGCGGCGGGCGTGTCGCGCGTCCTGCTGGTGGCGCGCCACGCCGCCTTCCGCGTGTTCGCGCTCGCGGCCACCGATCCCGACCGCGCGGTGCGCGTGGCGGCCCAGCGGCTCGCCGCCGGCGCGGAGCGCGGGCTGGCGTGCGCTCTGGGAGCGGCCCCGCGACGGTTGATCTGCGCCGCCTGGCGCGCCGGCGGCCGGCCCGGCGCCGTGCGCGTGGCCGCATTCCCGCTCGAGCACCCCCCCGGCAGCGCGCTCGGCACGCTCGAGCGGTTGCGTCCCGTACTGGACGAGACCTCGCTGGCGTTGAGCCTGCGGATCGGTGAGGCCCTGGCGAGCGAGGGGGTCACACCGCGTTTCTTCAAAGCCTTCCGCCTGGCGCTCGAGCGGCTGGCCGACCGGCTCCCCACCCCGCGCAGCCGCACGGAGCGTCACACCCTCGCCCTCACCGCGCTCACGCGCGTGTTGTTCCTCTACTTCGTGCAGGCAAAGGGGTGGCTCGACGGCGACCCGCGCTACCTGATCCACCGGTTCGACGAGAGCCTCACGCTGCGGCGCAGCTTTCAGCGCCACGTGTTCGAGCCCCTGTGCTTCGGAGCGCTCAATCAGCCCGCCGGCGAGCGCTCGCGCGGCGCGCAGGCGCTCGGCAACCTGCCGTTCCTGAACGGCGGCCTGTTCGAGCCGACCGCGCTGGAGCGCCGTGAAGGCATCGCCGCCTGGAGCAACGCCGACTGGCGGGATGCGTTCGACTCGCTGTTCGAGCGGTTTCACTTCTCGGTGCGCGAGTCCGAGAGCGCCGATCTGGTGGCGCCGGACATGCTGGGCCGCGTGTTCGAGGGCGTGATGGACCCCGACGACCGGCGCGCCAGCGGGAGCTACTACACGCCTGCGGCGCTGGTCCGCGAGGTCGTCCGGGCGGCACTGGAAGCGGCGCTGGTAAGTCGCGGCGGGCTCGCCCCCGGATCCGCCGAGCGTTGGGTGCACCGCGGCGAGCCGCCCGCGCGACCGCCCGACGTCACCCGCCTCCGAGTGTGCGACCCGGCGGTGGGCTCCGGAGCGTTCCTGCTCGGCGCACTCGAGGAGCTCACCGCGCTGCGACGGGCGATTGGAGACGGACCGCCCCGCGCCGTGCGGCGGCAAGTGCTGGCGGACTCGCTGTTCGGAGTGGACGTGAAGCTCACCGCGGTGCGGCTGGCGGAGCTCCGCCTCTGGCTCGCCCTGGTGGCGGACGACGACGAAACGGACCTGACCCGCATCGCGCCGCTCCCCAACCTGGACGGCCACGTTCGTCAGGGTGACGCACTGCTCGACCCGCTGGCGCTCGCTCGGGTGTTGGGCGGAGGGGGCCCCGCCCCGACGGGCGGGGCTATGAATCTCGAACGGCTCGGCGCGGCGCGCCGAACACTCTTCAGCATGACGGGACCGGCGAAACGCCGGGCCTTGGCTGAGCTGTCCCGTGCCGAAGCCGCGCTCGCCGAACGGCTGTTCCAGAACTCGATCCGGATGCTGGAAGGGCGGATCGCCGAGCTGCTCACCGTGGCCCGGGACCGTGACCTGTTCGGGCACCGCCGCGGCCTCGACGCGTCGCAGCGCACCCTGCTACGCTCGCTGCGGGCCAATCGGCGCGAGCTGCGCGCCGGCGTGCGGCGACTGCGCCGCGAAGGCGGCGCGCCGTGCTTCGCCTTCGAGGCTCACTTCGGTGACATCGTCGCCAACGGGGGGTTCGATGTGGTGCTCGGCAACCCCCCGTGGGTCCGGGCGGAACGGCTGCCCCGGCAGGTGCGGGAAGCGTTGACCACACGGTACGCAACGTGGCGCCCGGCGCGACAACCCGGGTTCGGACACCTCCCCGATCTCGCTGTGGCGTTCGTCGAGCGCGCGCTCGAACTCGCCGCGCCGGGCGGAGTCGCAGCGCTGCTCGTCCCCGCGAAGCTGGCGTCGAGCGGCTATGCTGAGTCGCTGCGCCAGCTGCTGGCGCGCGGCACGCGAATCGAGCGCGCCGCGGTGGTTGACGGCGCGGCCGGCGCGTTCGGCGCGGCGGTGTACCCGATGGCCCTCGTCGCTGCGCGGGCCGAGCCGGCCGCGCACGACGAGGTCGCCGCGGCGCTGGGACCCAAGAGCGCGGCGCCCCACGTTCCCCAACGCCTGCTGCAGGCGGCGGGTCCATGGGTCCTCCGGCCGCAGGCCACCCGCGTGGCGCAGCAGCTGCGCGACCGCTTTCCGACCGTCGGTGACCGCTGGACGCCGCAGCTGGGCGTGAAGACGGGCGCGGACGATGTCTTCCTGGTCGCGGCGCCGCATCCCTGGACCCGCCCCGCGGTGCGGGGACGAGACATGGCGGCGTGGCGTGCGACGCCGCGCACTCACCTGCTGTGGACCCACGCGGCCGACGGCCGGCCGCTCGAGCGACTGCCGCGCGAGCTCGCGCGCTTGTTGGAGCCGCACCTCGAGCGGCTGCGGCGCCGGAGCGATTACCGCGCGGGCGCGCCGTGGCAGCTGTTCCGGACGGGGCTGGCCTACGCGTCCCATCGCGTCGTCTGGGCGGACGTGGCGCGCCGGATCGCAGCAGCCGTGCCGCCGCCCGACGTGGTGCCCCTCAACACGGTATACGGCATCGCCACGCGCACGGCCGAGGACGCCCACGCGCTCGCGGCGCTCTTGAACTCCCGCTGGCTCACGGCGCTGGCAGGTCTCGTGGCGGATCCCGCACGCGGGGGCTTCCATCGCTTCAACGCGCGGGTCGTGCGCGGGCTTCCCATTCCGCCCGCCGAGTCGCCCGCCTGGCGCACCCTCGCCGCCGCTGGTGCGAGCGGCAGGGCCGACGACGCCTGGGTCGCGGACCTCTATCACCTCGACGCTTCGGACCGCCGTGTCTTGGCCCCTCTCGCCCCCCTGGCAGCGGGCGCCGCGGATTCTCTCTGAGCAGCTCACCCCGCTCGCCGAGCCGCTCGCCTGCCTGCTCCGGCCCGGCGGGGAGGCGCCGCCCGCGCTCGTCGCGGCGGCAAGCGCGCGGGCGCTGCTCGACCTGGCGCCGCTGGCGGCGCCGCAGGCGGCCTGGCCGCCGTGGCTCGCGCCACACCAGATCCCCGCCGCCGAGCGCCTGGTCGCCATTATGCGGCGCTACCGAGGCGCCCTGCTCGCGGATGCCGTGGGTCTGGGGAAGTCCTACATCGCGCTCGCCGTGGCGCTGGCACTGGGAGAGCCCTTCGCGCTGGTCGTCCCGGCCGTGCTCGGGGACCAGTGGCGCGCCCTGCTGGCTGAGCGGGGCGTCGCAGCGCCCGTCCTCACGCATGAGGCCCTGAGTGTCGGCACGGTCCGACCGTCCGACAGTCCGACCGTCCGGCTGTTCGTCGTCGACGAAGCCCATCGCTTCCGGAACCCCGACACCCACCGCTACCGGGCCCTCGCCCGACTGAGCGTCGGTGCGCGCATGCTGCTCGTCACGGCGACGCCCGTGCACAACCGCATCGCCGACCTGTTCCATCTATTTCATCTGTTTCTGCGCGATCACGATCTCACCGCACTGGGCGCCGCCTCGCTGCGCCGCGCGGCGCGGGGAGCGCTCGACGCCGACACGCTCGCCAACGTGGCCGCCCGCCTGATCGTGGCGCGCTCCCGCAGTCGGGTGCAGACGGCCTACGCGGCGGGACCCATGGCGCTGACGTTCCCCGACCGAGGGCAGGGCGAGCTCGTGCGGGCGGGCCCGCTGCCCGACGACGAACTGACCGGCGCGATCGCAGCGATCCAGCGACTCGATCCGCCGGGGGGCGCGGCGGCGCTGTTCCGGCTCGTCCTCTTATCCCGGCTGGCGTCGAGCCTCCCGGCGTTTCGCGCGAGCGTGCGGCGCTACGAGGCGTTCCTCGATGTCGCGCGCGACGCGGGCGCCCAAGGTCGCGCCCTCACGCGACGGGAGTTCCAGCGCTGGTTCCCGCGCGCCGATGGCGAGGACCTGCAGCTCGCGCTGTTCCCGCTGCTCCTCGAGCGTGGGCCCGGGCTCGTCCTCGAGCAGGACCGCGACGTCGTGCGCGGCCTGCGTGACCTCACGGGCCGTGCGCTCGACCCCAAGGCTGGTCTTCTCGAGCGCCTGCTCGCCGGTCGGACGGGCAAGACGATCGTATTCGTGCAGCCGCGCGCCACGGTGCGATACCTGTTGCGGCGGCTGCGGAGACTTCGCGTCGCCGCCGTCGTGGGAGACACGGGGCTGTTCGGGGACGAGCCGGCGAGCCGGGCCGAGGTGCTGGCGGCGTTCGCGCCGCTGGCGCAAGGCGCGGCACCGCCTGCCGCCGCGCTCGAGACCGATGTCCTGATCACGACCGACCTGCTGAGCGAGGGGCTCAACCTGCAGGACGCGACGCGGGTGGTGCACTACGACCTGCCGTGGACTCCCGCCCGGCTGGCGCAACGGGTGGGACGGGTGGATCGGCTGGGATCGCCGCACGCCCGGGTCGAGACCGTGACGTTTCTTCCGCCCGAAGAGCTGGAGCGCGCGCTCGCCCTCGAGCGGCGGCTCGCGACCAAGCTCGGCGCGCAGACCGCGGGCGGCGCCGCGCAGCTCGAGTCGGTAGCGGGACCCGAGGCGGCCCAGGGCCGGCTCGACTGGTGCGACCGGCTCCAGCGTCTCGATTCGGGCGTCGCGACGCCGGCGGAAGGAGCGGTGGCCGCCGTGCAGGCCCAGGTGCGCGCGGCCGTACTGGTCGTGCGGATCGGATCGCTCGTCGAGGCGCTCGTCGTGACCGAGGACGACGCCCGGGCCGATCCCGTCGAGGCGACCCGCCTGCTCGAGCAAGCCGCTCGGGGGGAGGGGGTCGCCGTGGACCGCACGCGGCTCGAGCGTGCGATTCGGCGCGCCGCGCCGCTGGTGCGGGCCCGGTTGGCGGCGCTCGGGAACGTGCGCTGGCGCGCAGCCGACCGTGACCGCCTCAGCCGCCGGCTCATCCCCTGGGTGCTCGACGCCGCCCGCCGCGCGGCCCGCCGCGGAGCCGCCGCCGAGCTGGCCCGGCTCGACGCCCTCGTGTCGCGCCTGGCCCTGGGGATGACGGCGGGAGAGGAGTTGTCGCTCGAACAGATCCTGGCGCGGCGCACCCCCCTGACCGTCCGCGCCGTCCTGGCCTGGCACGAGGGGCTGGTCCCCTCGCGCCACGAGGGCGACGCCCCGGGCGCGGCGCTCGTGGCGGCGGTGTTGTTCGAGCCGGGTTAGCTTCCGGCGTGGCGCTCTCCACGTTCCTGTTCGACCTGGACGGCACGCTGATCGACTCGATCGAGCTGATCCTCCGCTCGTATCGCCATACGATGCGCGCGCACCGCGGGCTCGAGCCGCCGGACGAGGTGTGGATGAAGGGCCTCGGCACGCCGCTGTGGGTGCAGTTCCGGGACTGGACCGACGATCCCGCTGAGATCGAGGCGATGGTGGCCACGTACCGCGCCTACAACCTCGAGCATCACGACACGCTGGTGCGGCCATACGAGGGCGTGGTCGCAGCCGTGCGAGGCTTACAGCGCCAGGGCAAGGCGCTCGGGCTCGTGACGAGCAAGATGCGGAGCGGCGCGCTGCGCGGCCTGCGGGTAGCGGGGCTCGAGGACGCGTTCACCGCGATCGTGGGCGCGGACGAAGTGACGCATCCCAAGCCCCACCCCGAGCCCGTGCTCAAGGCGCTCGAGCTGCTCGAAGCACCGGCCACGGGCGCGGTGTTCATCGGCGATTCGCGCCACGACATCGCGTGCGGCCGGGCCGCCGGCGTGAAGACGGCCGCGGTGCTGTGGGGGCCGTTCGATCGGTCGCACCTCGAGGACCTGGCGCCCGATTACTGGCTGGAACGCCCGGAAGACCTCACTTTACTGACGGCTGATGGCTGACGGCTGACGGCGCCTTCCAGGAGGGTCCTTGCGTTTCGTTCCATTCGAGCTCGAGCGCTGGCAGAGCACCTGGGAGAACCGGGTGCGCTTCAACCTCTCGGAGTCGGGGGTGCACCCGCTCTCGATCCAGGAGCTCCTGGGCCTCGCCGGTGCCTCGGCGCTGCCGTTGCTCGAGGTGCGGCTCGGCTACAGCCAGTCCAACGGCACCGACCTGTTGCGCGGTCGGATCGCGGCGCTGTACCCCGGCGCCTCCGCCGACCAGGTCCTCGTCACCAGCGGCAGCTCCGAGGCGAACTTCTGCGTCTGCTGGCGCCTGATCGAGCCCGGGGACAAGGTGGCGGTGATGCTCCCGAACTATCTGCAAACGTGGGGACTGGCGCAGAACTTCGGCGCCCAGGTGCAGGGCTTCCCGCTCCACCCGGAGCGCCAGTGGGAGCCCACGGCCGAAGAGATCCGCACGGCGATCGCACCGGGGACGAAGCTCGTGGTGGTGACGAATCCGCACAACCCCACGGGCCACGTGTTGTCGGACGAGATGCGCCGCCTGATCCTCGAGCGCTCCGCCGAAGTCGGCGCCTGGCTGCTCGCCGACGAGGTGTACCAGGGCGCAGAGCTCGACGGCCGCACGACGCCCTCCTTCTGGGGCGCGTACGAGCGGGTGATCGTGGTGAACGGCCTGTCCAAGGCGTACGGGCTCCCGGGGCTGCGCATCGGCTGGATCGTGGCGCCGCCCGCGTTCTCGGCGGAGGCGTGGGCACGACACGACTACACCACCATCGGCCCCGCGGGGGCGAGCGACCACCTCGCCGCGGTCGCGCTCGAGCCGCGGGTGCGCGACAAGCTGCTCGAGCGCACGCGCCGCATCCTCAAGACGAACTATCCGGTGCTCGAGGCGTGGCTGCAGCGTTTCGGGGACACGTTCACGTGGCACCCGCCCCACGCCGGCGCTATTTGTCTCGTGAAGTACCGCCAGGCGATCTCCGCGCTCGAGCTCGTGGAGAAGGTACGGGCCGAGCACAGCGTGCTGCTCGTGCCGGGCGATCATTTCGGTCTGCCCAATCACATCCGCTTCGGTTACGGCGAGGAGCTGCACCACTTCCAGGAGGCGCTGGCCGAGACGGAGCGCGGCCTGAAGCGGGTGTTCGCCGACTGAGATGCGGGTCGTCCCGCTCGAGGCGTTCCGGGACAAGATCTCCTTCGCCGTCGCGGTGAGCGCGGTGGAGCGGGCGTTCCGGGCCCTGGCGCTGGGCGAGGCCACGCTCCCCGATCCGATGGTCGTCGAGCTCGCCGAGCCGCGCGCCGAGGTGCACGTGAAAGGCGCGTACCTGCGCGGCGCGCGGCACATCGTTCTCAAGGTGGCCACCGGCTTCTACGAGAACCGCGCCCGCGGGCTCCCGTCGGGCGACGGCATGTTTCTGCTGCTCGACGCCCAGACCGGCGCGCCCGACCTGTTGCTCGAGGAGCACGGTTACCTCACCGATCTCCGCACCGCGGCGGCGGTCGCGCTCACCCTCAAGTACCTGGCCCCGAAGGACGCCCGCGATGCGCTGCTGATCGGAGCGGGCGCCCTCGCCCGGCTCACCGCGCGGGCGATGATCGCCGAGCTGCCGCTCGAGCGGCTCACGTTGTGGAACCGCACGCCGGACCGGGCCGACGCGCTCGCCAGGGAGCTGGCCTCGGTCGTCGCCACGAGCGTCGCCCCGGCGCTGGAGCACGCCGTGCGCGACCACCGCATCATCGTGACGGCGACGGCGAGCACCACGGCGCTGATCAAGGCGGCCTGGGTGACGCCGGGCACGCACCTCACCTCCGCCGGGACGGGCAGCCCGGAGAAGGTGGAGCTCGAACCGGAGGTTTTGGGGAAGGCCGACAAGCTGATCGCCGATCGCGTCGCTCAGACGGAGCGCTACGGCAACCTGCACCACGCGCTCGCCGCCGGCGTCGTCACCAGGGAGGGCGTGTACGGCGAGCTCGGCGACCTCGCGGCCGGCCGGGTGGCGGGACGCGAAACCGCCGGCGAAATCACGGTCGCGGACCTGACCGGGGTGGGCGTGCAGGACGCCGCCATCGCGCAGGCCGTCGTGGAGGCGTTGGGACTGTAGTCAGCGGATCGAGGCCCGCAACACCAGGTACGCGAGTCCCGCGATCCCCGCCGCCGCGGGGATCGTCAGGAGCCACGCCCAGACGATCCGTCCCGCGACGCCCCAGCGCACCGCCGACAGCCGGTGCGCCGCGCCCACGCCCGAGATCGCGCCGGTGATGGTGTGCGTCGTGCTGACCGGGATGCCGAAGTGCGACGCGACGAACAGGGTGATAGCGCCGCTCGTCTCGGCGCAGAAGCCGCCGAACGGCGTGAGCTTCGTGAGGCGCTGGCCCATGGTCCTCACGATGCGCCACCCACCCGACATGGTGCCGAGTCCCATCGCCGCGCCGCACGCGACGATGACCCACGCCGGCACCGTAGTTGCGTCCGTCAAATGCAGCGCCCCGATCGGCGACCCCGCGAACAACTGCTGCTCGGCGACCAGCAAGCCGACGATGATGCCCATCGTCTTCTGCGCGTCGTTGGACCCGTGCCCCAGTGAATACGCGGCGGCGGACCCGAGCTGCAGCACGCGAAACACGCGGTCCACGCGGCGCGGCAGCGAGCGCCGCAGCATCCACGACAGCGCGACCGTCAGCGCCAGCGCGAGCGTCAGGCCCATCACCGGCGCGATCACGATGAACGCCAGGGTGGAGATCCACTTGCCGGGAAACAACAGCGCGGTGACCCCCGCCTTCGCCACGGCCGCCCCGCCGTAGCCGCCGATGATCGCATGGGATGAGGAGGTCGGCAGTCCCAGCCACCACGTGATGACGTCCCACACGATCGCCCCGACGAGTCCGGCGAGGATGACGTTGGCATCAACGACTGAGAGAACCACCAACCCGCTGCCCATGGTCTTGGCGACCGCCGTCCCGAACAGGAAGACGGCGATGAAGTTGAACGCCGCCGCCCACACCACCGCGGCGGAGGGCGACAGCACCCGGGTCGACACCACCGTGGCGATGGAGTTCGCCGCGTCGTGGAATCCGTTGATGAAATCGAAGGCGAGCGCGATCACGACGACCGCGAGCACGAACGACGCGCCGTGCGTCATCAGGCGTGCTTGAGCGTGATGGACTCCAGCACGTTGGCGACGTCCTCGGACTGATCGAGGGTCTGCTCGAGGTTGTCGTAGATCTCTTTCCACTTGATGATCTCGAGGGCGTCGCGCTCCTTCTCGAACAGCCGGCCGAGCGACTCGTGGTAGATCGCGTCGCCTTCCTCTTCCAGCTGTTTCGCCTCGATGCAGTACCGCATCACGTCGTCGCCCTTCTTGAGCCGGCCCACCCCCTCACCGAGCACTCCCACCATCCGCTCGATGACCTCCGTGAGCTGCTTCACGCCCTCGGGGGCCGGGCCGAGCCGGAAGATCTGCGAGCGCCGCGCCGTGCCGTCCATTGCGTCCATCACGTCGTCCAGGTCCGAGGCGAGCTGATGGATGTCCTCGCGGTCGAGCGGCGTGATGAACGTGCGGTCGAGCCGGTTCACGACTTCGTGGGTGACCTGATCGGCTTCGTGCTCGAGCCGCTTGAGCGCCTCGACGAACGGCGTGCGCCGCTCGGGCGGCGCCGCGAACAGCTCGCGGAGATGGTGCGCCGCTTCCTTGTTGCGATTGGCGACCTCGACGAACAGGTCGAAGAATTCCTCTTCCCGCGGCAGGAGACGCACGACGTTCCTCTCGGTTGAAGACGGCGGCGCCGGAGAATATGGCGACCTCCGGCGGGAGCAACTAGGTTAACCCCGGCGCGACAACCCACAAGGAGCCACCCGATGGCGACTACACAACAGCCGCGGACCGACTTCGTCAAAGCGATCTCCCGGCTCGACGCCACGGCCCTCGTGGTCGGCTCTATGATCGGCTCCGGGATCTTCATCGTCTCGGCCGACATCCTGCGGCAGGTGCACGCCCCCGGCGTGCTGCTGCTCGTCTGGGCGCTGTCCGGTGTCGTGACGCTGATGGGAGCCCTCAGCTACGGCGAGCTCGCCGCCATGTTCCCCCGGGCGGGCGGCCAGTACGTCTACCTGCGCGAGGGAATCTCGCCGCTGTTCGGCTACCTGTACGGCTGGACTCTGTTCCTGGTGATTCAGACCGGGACGATCGCCGCCGTGGCCGTGGCGTTCGCTCGCTTCACGGCGGTCTTCTTCCCGTCCCTCTCCCCCGACGTCTTCCTCGGCACGACGGTCAACCTGGGCAGCGGGCCCATCCAGGTGGGGCTCTCTCCGCAGCGGCTTGTCGCGATCCTCTCGGTGGTCGTGTTGACGTGGATCAACGTGCGTGGCGTGAAGACCGCAGCCATCATCCAGACGTCGCTCACCGCCATCAAGACGACCGCGCTCGCGGCGCTCATTCTCCTCGGGATCACGATCGGGCGCAACGTCGCCGCGATCGACGCAAACTTCGGGCCCGCGTTCTGGCCGGCCGGCGGCCTCGCGGCGACGCTCTGGCCCGTGATCGGCGCCGCGATGGTGGGGTCCTTGTTCTCGATGGACGCCTGGAACAACGTCGGCTTCGCCGGCTCGGAGCTGAAGGACGCCAAGCGCGATCTGCCGATCGCCATGGCGGCCGGTACACTGATCGTCACCGTGCTCTACCTGCTCGCGAACGTGAGCTACCTGAACGTCCTGCCGGCGGACGCGATCGCCCACGCGCCGCAAGATCGCGTCGGCACGGCGGCGCTGCAGGCGATGTTCGGCGACGCGGGGCTGTACCTGATGGCGGGCGCGATCATGATCTCGACGTTCGGCTGCAACAACGGTCTCATCCTGTCGGGTGCGCGGGTCTACTACGCGATGGCGCAGGACAACCTGTTCTTCCGCTCGATCGGGGTGCTGCACCCGGGGCACAAGACCCCGGCCGTCGCGCTCGTCGTGCAGGCGGTGTGGACCGCCCTGCTGTGCCTCTCCGGCACCTACAGCGAGCTGCTGAACTACGTCATTTTCGCGGCGCTGCTGTTCTACATGCTGACCGCCATCGGGCTGTTCCTCTTGCGGGCCAAGCGGCCCGACGCCGAGCGCCCGGTGCGGGCCGCCGGCTATCCCTGGCTCCCGGCGCTCTACGTCGTCGGCACGGGCGTACTGTGCGTGAACTTGCTGTTCCAGCAGACGCGCTACGCCGGATTGGGGCTGATCATCGTCGCGCTCGGCGTCCCGGTGTATTTCGCGTGGCGGCGCTTCGCGGGCGGCACCCCCACCCCCACGAGCTGAGGTCGCGCCGTCAGGCGCGCGGTGCGAAGCGCGCGTACTCACCCAGCAGCGTGATCACCGCTCCCTGCGCCGCCAGGGCGGCGCGCGCGGCGCGCATCGCGGGCTCATCGGCCCGCGCTTCCACGTCGAGATAGAAGAGGTACTCCCACGGCGTCGAGCGGTCCGGCCGGCTCTCGAGCTTCGTGAGGTTGAGCCCCGCCTCGGCGAACGGGGCGAGCGCCCGCGCCAGCGTCCCGGGACGGTGCGGCAGCTTCAAGCGGAGCGTGGTTTTCGCCGCGACGTCCGGCGGCGGCGGCGCTGCCTCGCGTGCCACGAGCAAAAAGCGGGTCTGGTTGTGCGGCTCATCCTCGATGCGCTCGGCCACGACCTCGAGACCGTAGCGGCGCGCCGCGAGCGCGCCCGCCACGGCGCCGAGCGACGCATCGCGGCGCCGGGCGACCTCCGCCGCCGCACCCGCCGTATCGTAGAACGCGACGACCTCGACGCCGGACAGCTCGCGCAAGAATCGCTCGCACTGCGCCAGTGCCACCGGGTGCGACAACACCCGGCGCAGCGCCGCCCGCCCGGCGCCGGGTACGCCGAGCAGGCAGTGATGCACCGCGCTCACCACCTCGCCCACGATCGCCAATCCCGACTCGGCGATCAGGTCGAAGTTGGTGGCGATCGATCCCACCAGTGAGTTCTCGATCGGCAGCAAGCCATAGTGCGCGCGGCGGTCGAGCACCGCCTGCGCCACATCGCGGAACTCACGGTGCGGCTGCGACTCCGCATCGGGGGCCAATAAGAAGAGGGCTTCCTCACTGTACGCCCCCGGCTCGCCCTGGAATGCTATCTTGTTGCTCGGCATCCGCTTACGCTAACCGGTAGTCGGCCTTGCCGATAGAGAGCTTCGGGATATATTCGGGTACCGATCTCGCATATCACCGCCCCGACCAATGGCCGAGCTCCCCATGCAAGCGCCGCTCGAGTTGCCCAAGCCCGTGTCCGTACCGTCCCCACCCCCCCGGACGGCGCCGTGTCCCGACTGCGGCGCCGGGCTGACGCGACAGTCGGGTTGCCTCGTGTGCGTGCAGTGCGGGTGGGCGCGCTGTGGATGAAGCGTCGGACGGTCGGACAGTCGGACGGTCGGACGTAGCGCCTGACGTGGGCACGGAGTCCGTGCGCCAGCTTCCGCTCTTACCGTCCGACGGTCCGACGGTCCGACTGTCCGTCCTGGACGAGCGCCTCCGCGGCACCCGGTTCGTGTCGCTCACGCCCAAGTCGATCCTCAACTCACCACAGCAGACCGGCGTGGATTTCTGGTCGTTGAACCCGTACGTGGGGTGCGAGTTCGGGTGCAGCTACTGCTATGCGCGCTACGCGCATCGCTACGTGGTGGAGCGCGCGCGCGATGCGGGGAAGCTCTCGGAGTCTGAGTTTCAGGACTTCCGCGGGCCGCACGGCTGGGAGGCGTTCGAGCGACGCATCTTCGTGAAGGAGGGAGTTCTCGCCGCGCTGGAGCGAGACCTGCAGCGGTATTTCCGGTCCGCCCGACCGCCCGACGGCCCGACCGCGCCGCTCGTCATCGGCACGGCCACCGATCCCTACCAACCCGCCGAGCGTCGCTTCCGGCTCACGCGCCAGATCCTCGAGCGGCTGGCGCGCTGCGAGGGCTTGAACGTCGGCGTCATCACGAAGAGCCCGCTCGTGGCGCGCGATTGCGACGTGCTGCGCCGTCTGCAGAATGCGAACGATCTCGAGGTATACGTCTCACTGATCTCGGTCGACGCCGGGCTGATCCGCCAGCTCGAGGTTCGGTCCCCCGTGCCCGGCGTCCGGCTGCGCGCGCTGAAACGGCTGACAGACGCGGGGCTCAGGGCGGGGCTGATCGTGGCGCCGGTGCTGCCGGGGATCACGGACGACGTGCCCCACCTGGAAGCGCTGTTCCAGGCGGCCCGGGAGGCGGGCGCGAGATTCGTGCACGCGGGAGCGTTGCGGCTCTACCCCGCCGTGCGGGACCGCTTCCTGCCGCTGATCCGAGAGCAGTTCCCCGAGCTGGAGCAGCGCTATCGTCGCGCCTACGCGCGCTCGCTCGCCGCACCGCGCGAGTACGCGACGGCGCTGCGCCACCGCATCCAGCGGCTGCAACGCAAGTACGGCTTTCCGGTGAATGAGGGCATGCAGGATCGCTACGAGCGCCGGCTCCCCGCGGCGCAGGGCGAGCTCGCGCTATGACGGCCGGGCCCGGACGTCCCCCGCTGTGGCGGCGGGGGGCTGGTAATGCCGCTGCAGGTCCCGCACCCATCCCGGCGGCGCCAGCCGGCGCTCCTCGTACGACTCGACGAGCAATGACGCGAGCTGGCGGCCCATCTGCACCGCTTGCTTGGGGGAGAGGTCTCCCGCCACCTCGTTCAGTAGCCGGACGAACTGGCCGACGTTGGGTGGCCGGGCGATTCGGCCCTGCGAGACGAGCCAGCGCTCGAGCTTCAGGCGGGTGGCGCCCCGCGGCATCGCGCCCTGCACGAAGTCGCGCACGCCGTTCGGGCTCATGGAGACTTCGCGCGCGACGCTCCGCAACGAGGAGCGCGCCGCTGCTCGGGCCACAGCGTCACGCAGCAGGGCAATAGGCAGCGTCGGGACGACGCTACCACGCGGGCGGGGCACTTACGGGCGCGGCTTCCCCGGGTCGAATTGGGCTAGCATCTCCTTGACCCAGCTCGGCACCGGCTCGCGTCGCTCCCCATACGCCTCGACCAACAGGTGCGCGATGCCCCGACCCACGACCACCCCGTCACGCGAGCCGAAGTCGCCGCTCAACGCCTCAACGAGGCGCACGATCTCCCTGACCTTCGCGCTCGAACCTGGCGGCAGCTCCCGCGCGCTGGGGGACTCTGCCTTGGTGGTGCGCGCGCCGCGGCGCTTCACGGTGCTCCAAACATGTGGGGTTCCCACGCGGCTGCGGGACAACTGCACAAACTGCACGTCGTCCATACTACGTACCACCGGGGGGCCTCCCCCGCAAGGCCTGCCCTAGGCGACTTCGCTCGAGGTCTTGCCCCGGCGCGTGTCGTAATGCCGGAGCAGGTCCTGCACCCAGCGGGGCGATGAGAGCCGGCGCGCCGTGTAAGCGTCGTCGAGCAGCGCGGTGATGGCGCGCCCGAGCTGCTCCGTCTGCTGGGGGGAGAGGTCCGCGCTGAGCTCGCTCAGCAGCCGAACGAGCTGACCCACGCCCGGCGGGCGCGAGGGGCGTTCCTGGCTGGCGAGCCAGCGCTCCAGCTTCGCGCGCGTGGCGCTGCGGGGAGCCGAGCCGTTGAGAAAGTTGCGCAATCCGTTCGGGCTGACCGAGATGGCCTTTGCCGCGCCGCGCAACGATATGCGCGCGACCTCTCGTCCGACCGCGTCGCGCAACAGCGGGACTGGGAGCGTCGGTACACTCCGACGACTAGCGCTCATGCACTGCCCCAGTGGCGTGCAGTTTGTGCGGCTTCTCGGCGGTTACACGACGGTACACTAGCACGCGTCCCTAAACGTGGCAACTCCCCGCGGCGGTCACGCCCGCGTCACGCGCCCCGCCCGTTGACCCACCGCTCGGCCAGCTCCCGGATCGTCCCCGGGGCGTTCCCCTCGGCTCGGTTGTTCACGTGGATCAGCGCCTCGATGCCGCGGCGCTGGGCTTCGCCCATGAGGCCCAGCAGGTCGCGGCGCAACTCGGGCAGCACCTCCCGCACCCGGTCGTACGGCTCGAACGCCTGGACCGCATCTGCGTACTTGCGCCCCGGCTTCAAGAGCGCGCGCGCGACGGTGAACGGCGCGGCGAGGGTCCAGGGGAGATGCAGCTGCGTGCCGATCGGCGGCATCTCGGTCCAGGAGTTGAACACGTGCGCCACGCCGTGCCGCTCGAGCACGGCGCCGTGCCGATCGGTCATGAGCTCGGCATTGCGCAGCTCCACCGCGTAGCGGAAATCCTTCGGCGCCTGCGCGAAGAACCGATCGAGCCGCTCCGCCCACTCCGCGCCGTCGAACAGGTCCGCGCCCCGCATCGCCTGGAACTGGAACACGAAGCAGATCGCGTGCCGACTGAACACCCGCGCATAGCGCGCCAGCACGCTGTCGAGAAACAGCCGCGCGTCCAGGAAATCGGGATTGAGCTGGCCCGCGAGCGGTCCCCAGCGCCGGTCCCGGATGAAGCGCCGGGCCGTGATCCGGTCCCACACCTTCACGACGCAGGAATACCCCTCGGGCAACGCGCGCGCGTACGCGTCGAGGATCCGCTCGGAGGGAGACTCGTAGAAGGCGGAGTTGATCCCCACGGTGCGGAATAACGGGTACCGCACGTACTCCTCGAGCCGCGCCGCCGGCTGAGCTCCCTGATAGCTCCGGTGGTACACGTCGCCCGCCCAGCCGTCCACGGTCCAGCTCGCCGTCCCGAACTTGATGCCCGGCGGCAGCGCCGCCGCGAGCGCGGCGAGCTCGGGACGCGGCGGCGGCAGCGGTTCCGCGGGGGAGGCGCGGCCGCCGCTCACGACCGCTCCCCGGTCAGCGCGTCGACCAGCGCGCGAATCGTCCCCGGCGCGTTTCCCTCGAGCCGGTTGTTGACGAGGATCAACGCCTCGATCCGCCGCCTGAGCGCCTCGGCGACCAACCGCAGGAGATCCTGCCGCAGCTCGGGCTGGGGATCGCGAATCCGATCGTACGGCTCGAACAGCTTCACCGCGTCGGCGTAGCGGCGTCCCGGCCGGAGCAACGCCCGCGCGACGGTGAAGGGCGCCGGAAAGGTCCACGGCAGCTCGAGCTGCTCACCGATCGTTGGCATGTCGGTCCACGAATTGAACACGTGCGCCACCCCGTGACGCGCCAGGACGGCGCCGTACGCGTCGGTCAACAGCTCACGGTTTCGCAATTCCACCCCGTAACGGAAATCGCGCGGCAGCTGCCGCAGCAAGCCCTCCAGGTCGTCCGCCCAGCGCGCGGGGTCGGGGAGGTCCTTGCCACGCATCGGCTGGAACTCGAACACGAAGCACGCCGCGTGCTGCGCGAAGGCGCGCTGGTAGGGCGCGAGCACCGCGTCCTTGAAGAGATCCGCGTTCAGGAAATCGGGGTTGCGCTCGCCCTCGAGCCGCCGCGCGGTGACGCGATCCCACACCTTGCTGACACAGGGAAAGCCCGGCGGTAAGGCCTTGGCATACGCAGCGAGCAGCGGTTCTTCCGGTGGCTCGTAGTACGCGCTGTCGATCCCCACCGTCCGAAACAACGGATACCGCGTGTACTCCTCGAGGCGGCGCGCCGGCTGCGCGCCCCGGTAGCTGCGGTGGTAGACGTCGCCCGCCCAGCCATCGTAGGTCCAGGTCGAAGTCCCGAACTTGATGGCGGAAGGGACACGCCGGCCGAGCTCGACCAGTTCGGCCGCAGGCGGCGGCAGCGTGGCGAGGTCGTCGAACAAGCTCGGTTGATTTCGGCTTGCCATTAGAAGTTACAATCTACCAATAGGTTATCTCTCTTGTCATTGGTCTTGCCAGCTGAGCGAGCTTCGGGATATATTCGGGTCCCCTGACACGCTCGTATGCCGCGCGATCATCTGGCAAGCTCGACCGCTGCCTGCTGTTGGATCCCCCTCTTTGCCCTGCGCTGCGAGGAGGCGCGGCGGCCCGAGCTCGCGACTCAGCCGTGCGCTTTGCTCGCCCCCGATTCTACCCGCCGGCTGTGGCAGGTCTCGCCGCTGGCGCGCCGCGCGGGTGCGAAGCCAGGAATGACGGTCAGCCAAGCGATCGGTCTCTGCCCGGCGCTGCGGCTGTGTGAGCCCGACCCGGTCCACTACGACGAGCAGTTCGCGCGGGTGCTGGCGGCGCTGCGCGAGGTGAGCCCGGTAGTGGAGCCGGTGGAGCTGGGGCGGGCGTACGTAGGAACTGACGGCTTGGAAGGACTGTACGGGGAGCCGGAGGGGATTGTTGCGGCGATTGAACGCGGAACGCGGAAGTGGGAACGCGGAACAGACGAGCGATCTTCCAGCCTCTGTTCCGCGTTCCGCGTTCCGCGTTCCGCGTTGCGGGTGGGCTGGGGCTGCGGCAAGTTCGTTGCGTGGGTGGCCGCAACCCGCGCCAAGCCAGGCGGCGCGGTCATCGTCCGCCCAGGGGAGGAGGGGCGCTTTCTCTCCTCCCAACCGCTCGCCGTCCTTTCGCTCGATCCCGACACATACCGCCGGCTCCGCCAGCTCGGGCTCGCGACCCTGGGCCAGCTCGCGGCGCTGCCGCAGGAAGCGGTCGTCTCGCAGTTCGGAGCGGCCGGCCGCCGCATCTGGCGGCTCGCGGCGGGGGAGGTGGTCGAGCAGGTCATGGGCCGCGAGGCGCCCGAGCCGATCGCCGCCGCGCTCGCGTTTTTCGCTCCCGTCGCCGATCGCGCGATGCTCGCCCATGCGCTGGACCGGCTGGTCGAGCGCGCGCTCAAGCATCCTCGGCGCATCGGCTGGCGGGTGCAGGTGGTGCGCGTGCATGCCGAGCTCGAGCACGGGACATCGTGGATGATCGCAGCGACCCTGAAGGATCCGACGGCCGACCGGGATCGCATCGCCGCGCCGCTCCGCACCCGGCTCGAGCAGGCGCCGCCCGCGGGCGCGGTGGAGCGGCTCACCGTCGAGTTCACCACCTTCGCGCCGGGCACCGCCGAGCTGCAGCTCTTCGCCCGCGACGCGAGCGCCGCCGCGCGGGCCGGCCGGCGGCGCGCCCTCCGCACCGCCCTGCAGGAGATCCAGCTGCGGCTCAAGCGCACGCTGCTCTACCACATCATCGAGGTGCAGCCCTGGTCGCGGCTCCCGGAGCGGCGGTATGCGTTGATCGATTATGAACCGTGATCGAACGCGGAACGCGGAAGGCGGAACGCGGAACAGAGCGGACAGACTTCGTGTCCTCAATGTGCCGCAACGGGTGGAGATAAAGTTGGATGCAAAGGGGCTGCCCGTAATGGTGATGCTCGGGGAACGTGTAACGGGCAACGTGCAACGGAGGGTGGAAGCGGTCGGGGAGGTCTGGCGCATCGACGATGAATGGTGGCGATGGCCGATATCTCGCCGATGCTGCGAAGTGATTTTTGAAGGTGGCGGACGAGCAGCACTGTTCGAAGATCTGGTCACCGGGGAATGGTGGATGCAGAAACCCTAGCAACGAGGAACGGCGGGTCGTCTTGCTGTTCCGCGTTCCGCCTTCCGCGTTCCGACTTTTGTGTACATAGAGCTCCACTGCCACTCGGCGTTTTCTTTTCTCGACGGAGCTTCCCTCCCCGAGCAGCTCGCGCTCACGGCGTCGCAGCTCGGCTACTCGGGGCTGGCGCTCACCGATCACAACGGCCTGTACGGCTCGCTGGCGTTCGCGCACGAAGCGAAGCAGCTCGGCCTCCAGGCGATCACCGGCGCGGAGCTGACGCTCGTCGACGGCTCCCACGTGACGCTGCTCGCCGAAACCCCCGAGGGATACGCGAACCTGTGCAGGCTCATCACCGAGACACACCTCGGCCGCGCCGACCGTCGCGATCCGCGGCTCGACTTCGCGTCGCTCGAGGCACGGCACGCCGGGCTCATCGTGCTGTCCGGCTGCCGGGAGGGCCTGCTCCCGCGGACGCTCAAGCACGAAGGCGTCACCGCCGCCCGGGCGTTGGCCGAGCGCTGCCGCACCGTGTTCGGCGCCGAGCGGTTCTTCGTCGAGCTGCAGCGCAACTACGTCCGCGGAGATCTGGCGCTGACTCGCGCCTTGAAGGACATCGCCGACCACGTCCGACTTGGCGTCGTAGCGACGGGCAACGTGCATTACCACGTCCGCGCCCGCCACCGGCTGCACGACGTGCTGACGGCGATCCGCCACCGCACCACGCTCGACGGCTCGCACGGCGTGCGGCGGCCGAACAGCGAGTTCTACCTGCGGCCGCCCGCGGAAGCCGCGGCGCTGTTCGGCGACTGTCCCGATGCTGTCGCCAACACGCTCGCCATCGCGGATCGCTGCAGGGGGTTCGACCTCACCCGGGACTCAGGCTATGGCTTTCCGGACTTCCGCGGGGCCGACCGGTCGCCCGCCCCGCAGGCGCTCGCCGAGCTGTGCCGGTCCCGCCTCGACGAGCGCTATCCGGCAGGCTCCGAGACCCGGGGAGAGGCGGAGCGGCGGCTTGCGGAAGAGCTGACACTAATCGAACACCATCGACTCAGTGGGTTCTTCCTGGTCTATCACGACCTGTTCGACCTGGCCAGCGAGGTGGCAGCGGACGTGCGCCGGGGCAGCCGGCGGGCCCAGGGAAACCTGCTCCCCGGCCGCGGGCGCGGCTCGTCGGTGTCGTCCATCGTCTGCTACCTACTCGGCCTGTCGCACATCGACCCGATCGCCAACCGCCTGTTCCTGGGCCGGTTCTTGAACGAGAGCCTCGCGTCGGTGCCCGACATCGACCTCGATTTCCCGCGCGAGATCCGCGAGGAGCTGATCCGCCGGGTCTACAAGCGCTACGGTGACGAGCACGTGGGGTTGGTGTGCGCGTTCCCCACCTATCGCCTTCGCTCCGCGGTCCGGGAGATAGGCAAAGCGCTCGATCTGCCGTTGGGAGAGATCGAGCAGGTGGCGAAACTGTCGGACGGTCGGACTGTCGGACTGTCGGACGAACTGCAACAGCTTCCCGGTTTCGCGGGCAGGAAGAACGCCCCCCTGTGGAAGGAGCTGTGCGAGCTGGCCGAGGAGATCGCCGGGCTGCCGCGCCACGTGTCGCAGCACGTCGGCGGGATGATCATCTCGAGCCGGCCGCTCGTCGAGGTCGTGCCGCTCGAGCGGGCGGCGATGGAAGACCGCGTCGTGTGCCAGTGGGACAAGGACTCCTGCGACGATGCGCGCTTCGTCAA
>WNGO01001911.1_pt1 | contig 25019 bp, 23 predicted proteins | sample 5400511 | NCBI WGS metagenome assembly WNGO01 (sample SAMN13153380, study PRJNA577476) | soil metagenome | isolation source: 20 cm soil or saprolite under Garry oak tree replicate 2 | place: USA:California | collected 2016-06-15 | reverse complement strand
GTGCACACGACGTGGTCGGACGGCAAGGCGTCCGTGCTGGAGATGGCGCTCGCCGCACGCGACCTCGGCTACGAGTACATCGCCATCTGCGATCACACGCCGAACGTGCGCGTCGTGCCCGGGCTCGACGCCGACGACCTACGGCGTCAGGCGGAGGAGATCGCCGACGTGAACGAGGAGGTCGCGCCGTTCCGCGTGCTGCGCGGCACCGAGGTCGACATCCGCCGCGACGGCGAGCTCGACCTCCCTGACGACGTGCTCGAGGAGCTCGACTGGGTGCAGCTGAGCCTGCACGCCGGCCAGCGCGAGCCGCGCGACCAGCTGACGCGCAAGGTGACGGAGGCGATGCGGCATCCGGCGGTGCGTGCGCTCAGCCATCCGAAGGGCCGCATCATCAACCACCGCCCGCCGAACGCCCTCGACCTGGAGCGCACCTTCGAGGTCGCCCTCGAGACGGGCGTCGCAATCGAGACGAACGGATTGCCGGACCGCCTCGACCTCTCGGGTCCGGAGATCAAGCTCGCGGTCGAGGCGGGCGTGCCGGTCGTGGTGTCCACGGACGCGCACTCCGTGCGCGGGCTCGGGAACATGCGTCTCGCCGTGCACACGGCGCGGCGGGGCTGGGCGACCGCGGCGGACGTCGTCAACACGCGATCGCTCGCAGAGATTCTCAGCGGGGGCAGAACTCGGGCCCGCGGATCGGGCGCACCGTCCCCCCGTAGAGGCTGACCGCCCCGCGAACGTCGTCCACGCGCAGCAGGCGGCAAGCCCACATGCCGGTCGGCGGCGCCGGGCACTGCGACGGGTGGTCGACGTCGAGCCGGCTGTTCATCGTGGCGCAGACGCCGTCCTCATGGTCGAGGCCGAGCACATGGCCGAGCTCATGCGCCGTGACGAGAGCCATGACGTAGCGGTCCTGGCCGTTGCGGATGCCCACTCGAGCGCCGACGATGCGACCGTTGAGCCGCCGGATGCGGGCCTCGCCGGCGACGTTGAACCAGCGGCTGCCGAGGAGCACGTCGGCGTCCTTGCGGGAGCTCTTCACGAACTGCACGCGTGCGCCGCTCGAGTTCCAGGCGTATGCCGCGGTGTCGACGGCCCATGTATACGCGGGGACTTCGTTGTAGTAGCGGATCGTGCTCGCGGGCCAGCGGCCGCCCTCGAGGCGATAGGCGCCGGCGCTCGGCACGAGGAAGAGCGCGAGCAGGAAAGCCGCAAGAGTCGCCCGCATCAGGATCCGTTTCGGCATGGGACACTCGCGCCTTGAAGGTTCTCGCGACGCGGCGTTATCCAGGCCCGGCGTTCGAAGAGCTCCGCGACGTGGAGGTCGGAGAGCTCCGCCCCCGCAACGACGTCGAAGCGGTCGTCGTCGCGAATGACCCCGTTGACCCCGCACACTTCCCGGCGCTGCGCCTCGTCGCGAACTTCGGCGTCGGCTACGACCGGCTCGGCGTCGAGGAGCTGCACGCGCGGGGCATCGCCGTCACGAACACGCCCGGCGTGCTCGACGCGGCGACTGCCGACCTGACCTGGGCGCTCATCCTGGCCGCGCGCCGGCGCGTGGTGGAAGGCGACCGGCGCGTGCGCGCGGGCGACTGGAGCGGCTCGTGGGCCGACGGCTTCCTGGCCGAGGAGCTGACCGGCTCCACGCTCGGGATCGTCGGGCTCGGACGGATCGGCAGGGCGGTCGCCCGGCGCGCCGAGGGTTTCGAGCTGCGCGTGCTGTCGACACGGCGGAGCGGCGGCACGCCGCTGGACGATCTGCTTCAGGAGTCGGACATCGTCACGATCCACGCGCCGCTGACGCCCGAGACACACGACCTGATCGACGCGCGCCGACTGTCGCTCCTGCGCGACGGCGCGTGCTTCGTGAACACGGCACGCGGCGAGATCGTCGACGAGGACGCGCTCGTCGCCGAGCTCGTCTCGGGGCGGATCCGCGCCGGGCTCGACGTCTTCGCGCACGAGCCGCACGTGCCGGAGTCGCTCATGTCCCTCCCGAACGTCGTGCTGACGCCGCACATCGGCAGCGGAACCCGTCAGACGCGCGAGGCGATGACGCGCATCGTCGTCGACAACATCCAGGCCTTCGAGCGCGGAGACGAGCTGCTTACGCCGGTTCGCTGACCTCGATGCCGTGACGGCGCAGCACGTCGACGACGTGCTGCGGATCGTCCGGGGTGATCGTGGGCTTGACGTGCTTGCCGACGTCCAGCACGAGCGCCACCTGCTTGTCCGGACGGCGGGCGTCGAGGTTGAACCAGTGCCGCACGTCCCCGCCCCAGATCCGCCACTTCTGCAGCCCACGGAGCTGCACCTTCGTCACGCGGCGAATCTCGGCGTACGGAATCCGGCGCGGACGGAGGAGGAGGCTGTAGCGTCGGATGACGAGCTCGTCGCTCGCGCACGCGATCAGGCCGTCGTCGTATTCCACGTGCGACCTCTACGCAGGCGACTTCGGAAGCGCGCTGCCGGGCCCGCTCGAGGTCCACTCGGCGAGCTCGTACCAGTGCGTCGCGCGCAGCGCCTCGGCGATTCTCGGGTCCGTGTGTGCCGCGTAGAAGACGTGCCGGTCGAGGTCGCAGCAGATGGCGACCGCGCTCAACAGCACGTCCGGTACGGTCATCAGCGCCTCCGCCGGGAGCTTCGCCTCGGCGACCGTGTAGTGCTTGAACTGGAGGTCCGGGGCGTACTCCATCAGCTCCGGCCAGTCGGGACAGGTGCGCGAGCTCACGTGCCAACCCTTTCTGCCTGCGCTCCGATTTCCTCCCCGCTCCACTCGCCTTCCAACCGGACGACGCCGCGTTCGTCCCCCGCGGGGTACACGATGAAGTCGAGCGCGTCGTCGAGCCAGTGATAGACGCGCTCGCCGCTCTCGTCCGTCAGACCGAGGCGTAGCCGGAAACGGCCGTCCGCCAGCGGCAAGCGCTCGACGTCGAAGCGAACGCTGCCGACGTCGTCGAGCGAGTGCCCCGACCCCGCCACGAGCAGGCCCGACGCATCGCGCAGCTCGAACGAGACGCGCAGCGGCACCGGCGGTCGATCGCCCGCGACACGGAAGCGCAACGTCAGTGGCTCGCCGGCCAGGAACTGCGTCCGTGGCTCGCCTTCCGGCCCGAGCAGCGCAACGTCCTCGATCCGGACTTCGCCGCTGCCCCACTCCTTCAGGCCGGCGCCGCGCTCGGCGGGATCGCGGTCGCCGGCGAGCAACTGCCGGTAGCGCACGATCGCGTCGTGCGTCGGGCCGTCGAACGCCACCTCACCGTCGCGCAGCAGGATCGCGCGATCGCAGAGCCGCTCGACCGCCGAGGCGTCGTGCGACACGAACACGATCGTCCCGCCGCGTTGCTTGAACTCGAAGATCTTGCCGAAGCACTTGCGCTGGAACTGCTCGTCTCCGACCGCGAACACCTCGTCGAGCAGCAGCACGTCCGCGTCGATGTGCGACGCGATGGCGAAGCCGAGCCGCATGTACATCCCGGACGAGTAGGTCCGCACCGGACGGTCGATCGCGTGCTCGAGCCCGGCGAAGGCGACGATCTCGTCGAGCTGCTCGCGCAGGTACGCGCGCTTGAGCCCGTAGATCGAGCCGTTCAGGAAGACGTTCTCACGACCCGTCAGGTCGGGATGAAAGCCGGCGCCGAGCTCCAGCAGGGAGCCGACGCGGCCGCCGACCTCGACCCGGCCGGAGGTCGGCTTGATGATCCCCGAGATCAGGCGCAGCAGCGTCGTCTTGCCCGAGCCGTTCCGGCCCACGAGCCCGACGGCGCCGCCGGGCTCGACGCGGAACGAGACGCCGTCGAGCGCGACGACGTCGGTCGGGCGTGACCGGCCGCGCGCGACGATCGCGTCTTTCAGCCGCCGCGACTCGCGCGGATAGACCTTGAAGCGGCGCCCGGCGTGCTCGACGACGATCTCGCCCGAAACTGTCACGTTTTTGAGGGTACAGCCAGGGCCCTACGAACCAGCGACGCCAGCACCGAGACGAAGGCCGGATCGTCGTTGGGCATCTCGATGCGAGCGAACTCCAGGCCGAGCTCCTGCGCCTTCTCCGCCGCCTCGTTGTCGAGGTCCCAGCGAATCTCGAGGTGATCCGCGACGAAGCCGACGGGGCAGACGAGAACGTCGCGGACACCCTGCGCGTACAGCTCCTCGAGGTGGTCGAGGATGTCCGGCCCGAGCCACGGCTCGCCCGTCGGCGATTCGCTCTGGAACGAGAACGTCCAACGATCGAGGCCGGCTCGCTCGGCGACGAGCTGCGACGTCTCCAGCAGCTGCTGCTGGTAGATCGGTTCGGCGCGCGCCGGGAGGGAGTGCGCAGTGAAGACGACATGTGCGTCGGTGCCGCGCACGCGGTCGGCGAGCACGTCGATGAACGCGGGGTCGTCGTGCCAGCTGTCGACGAAGACGAGCTCCGCGCGTCCGGCGAGCGCCGACTCGAGCTGCTCCCGGTAGCCCGCGATCGAGAGCTCCGACCAGTGCGGCGCGAGTACCAGGCCGACTACCGTGCCGGCGCCGCCGGCCAGTGCGCGCTCGGCCGCGTCGGCGATGCGCGGCGTCCAGTGCTTCATCCCCGTGAACACCGGAACGTCGCCGAGCGCTCGCTCCAGCGCGGCGCGCGTCTGCTCGGTGATCGCGTTGAGCGGCGACTCGTCCTCGATCCCGAGGCGTCGGTAGCGCTCTACGAGATCGTCCAGATGCTCGGGCTTGATCGGACGGCCGCCGCGGATGTCCGCGTAGTACGCGGGCACGTCGTCGAGCCGCTCGGGCGAGCCGTATGCCATCAGGACAACGGCAGAGCTCATACGCGAGCTTCGACGGTCGCCTCGTGCACGAGCTCGGTCAGGCGTCGGAGAACGGCCGGGTCTGCATGAGGTGGCACTCCGTGCCCAAGGTTGAATACATGACCCGGCCGCCCTCCGGCACGCTCGAGAATAGCCCGGGTCTCGGCCTCGATCCGCTCCCACGGCGCGAGCAGCACTGCCGGGTCGAGGTTGCCCTGCACGCCACGCTCGTCGCCGACTTCTTCCCAGCCCCGATCGAGCGGGATGCGCCAGTCGAGGCCGATCACATCGCCGCCCGCCGCGGCCATCTCGCGCAGCAACGTCGCCGTCCCCGTGCCGAAGTGGATCGTCGGTGCGTCGACGGCAGCGAGGATGCGCGCCGAGTACGGCGCGACGAACTCCTCGTAGTCGGACGGCGACAGGGCGCCGACCCAGGAGTCGAAGAGCTGGATGACGTCGGCACCAGCGCGCACCATTGCGGCGACGTACGGGGCCGAGGTCTCGGTCAGCTTCTCCATCAGCGCGTGCCAGGTCTCCGGCTCGCGGTACATCAGGCTCTTCACGGTGGCGAACTCGCGGCTCGGCCTGCCCTCGACGAGATAGCCGGCGACCGTGAACGGCCCGCCGCAGAAGCCGATCACGGCCTGGTCGTCGCGCAGCTCCCCACGCACGAGGCGCACGGCCTGGAGGATCGTCGGCACCTTCTCCTCCGGCTCGGGCACGACGAGCCGTTGGACGTCCGCGCGCGTGCGAACCGGGTGCTCGATCACGGGGCCGACGTTCTCGACGAGCTGCACGTCGACACCCATGCCGAGGACCGGAAACATGATGTCGGTAAACATCACGGCGGCGTCGACGTCGTGACGGCGCACGGGTTGCAGCGTGACCTCGGCGCAGAGCTCCGGTTGCGCGACGATGTCGAACAGCCCGTACTGATTGCGCAGCTCCCGGTATTCGGGCAGCGAACGCCCCGCCTGGCGCATGAACCAGACGGGCGTGTGCTCGACCGGCTCGCGCCGGCATGCCCTCACGAGCAGCGGTTCCACAGGCCGTAGGGTAGTTGCGTGCGTGCCGAGCACCCCGTTCCTGCCGGACCGCTCGCCGTGCGCTGGCACGTGTACGAGCTCGATCCGGTGCAGGCGGGCGCCGTGACGCGTGCGCATGTGCTGCTCGAGAACGTCGGGACGGCGCCCTGGCGGGATCTGAACGTCTCGTACCACTGGCTCGACGACCGCGGCAATCCGATCGTGTGGGACGGGATCCGTCAGGCGGTCAACGCGTCGCCCGGCGACCGCGTCGAGCGCGACCTGCAGGTGCGCGGGCCGATTCCGCCCGGCCGCTACCGCCTCGCGCTCGACCTCGTCGACGAGCACCGCTTCTGGCTCGCCGAGCTCGGGAACTTCACGCCGGAGCTCGAGGTCGACGTCGCGCAGCGCGACGCGTCAGGTGCACGGTTGTTCGGCGCCGAGGGGGACACGGAGCAGATCGAGGCTGCACATCGGGAGGGCTATGCGGCGGTCGGCGGCTCGATCGACATCCGCCGCCGTCCGGCCGAACTGCAGCCGTACGCACCGGGCGGCGGCCGCAATCCCGCGTTCGCGCATCCGCTCGTCTGTCCCTCGCTGCTGCCGCCGCTGGAGCCGAACGACGAGGTCGCGGGATTGCCGGCTTGGCGTCCCGAAGGCGACGAGCCGTGGGTCTACGACGCGCGCATCACACTTCTACCGCAATCTGATCGTCGACGCCCATGAACACCCACGCGCCGAGTGCCAGCGCGACGAGTGCGGCGACCACGGTGTAGATCGTGTCACCCGCACTCGGAAGGTTCCCGTAGAAGAGCACCGCGTGCAGCGCTTCGATCGGCGGTGAGAGCGGGTTCGCCCAGTGGATCAGGTCGACGACCCATTGGCGGCTCGCGATCTGCTGATCCGTCAGCGGATAGAGCACGGGCGTGAGAAAGAACAGCGGCAGCAAGAGCGCAGCAACGAGGAACTCGATGTCGCGGAAGAGGACGTTCAGCGACGCGATCGCGAGCGAGAGCCCGCCGGTGATCGCGACGAGCGCGACGCCGATCGGCAGCGCCAGCCACTCGGTGGCGCGGACGCGCGGCAGCAGCGCGAAGTTCAGGACGAGCAGGGCCCCGAGCATCACGCCGAAGCTGATCAGCTGCGTCGCGACGACGGACAGCGGCACGAGCTGGCGGGGGAAGCGCGTCTTCCGGATCAGGTTCGCGTTGTCGAGCAGGGAGCGCGACGCCGACTGCACGGAGGTTGCGAAGAAGATCCAGGCCGACAGGCCGACGAGCAGGAAGAGGGCGTAGTGGCCCTCGTTCCCGAACGGCGTCTTCCACAGGACGGAGAAGACGAGCAGGTAGACCGCCATGAGCAGGACGGGGTTCGCGAGAGTCCAGGCAACGCCGAGCACCGAGCCGCGGTACTTCGCCTGGACGTCCCGGCGAAAGAGGTTCCCGAACAGCTCGCGGTAGCGGACGAGGTCGCCGTATACCGTCGTCATCGGCGCGGCCTAGTCTAGAGAGCGCCTCACATGGCATTTACAGGCCTCCGTTACCCTTCGCGCGCGTGAGAGCGCTCGCGGCGATCGTTGCGCTTCCTGCCGCGGCCGCGGCGATCTGGTTGTTGCTCCGAACGCCGCTCGCCGGCCGTCTGGGAGCCGCTCCGCGGGCGGATCGCTGGCATCGCAACACGACGCCGATGCTCGGCGGAATCGGCATCTTCATCGGCATCCTCGCGGGCGTCGGCATCGCCGTCGCGACCGACGCGTCGCCCGCGAGCCGCGAGCTGCTGGCAATCCTCGGGGGCTGCTCGCTCCTCTTCGTCGCAGGGCTGCTCGACGACCTCTACTCGCTCGGGCCGGTCCCCAAGCTCGCCGCCCAGCTCGCTGCGGCCGGGCTCGTGATCGCAAACGGGCTGACCATCTCAGGGCTGATCTCCAACGATCTCCTCGCCGGGGCCGTCGCCGTCCTCTGGCTCGTCGGCATGACGAACGCCTTCAACCTGCTCGACAACATGGACGGCCTGGCGGCGACGCTCGCCGGCATCGCAGCGCTCTTCTTCGCGATCGACGCGGTGACCGTCCACCACAACGACGCCGTGCTCGCGCTCGCGCTCGCCATCGCCGGCGCGTGCGCCGGGTTCCTCCCGTTCAACCTTCGCCCGAAGCGGTCGGCCGCGGTGTTCATGGGCGACTCCGGCAGCCAGGTGCTCGGCTTCGCGCTCGCCGCGCTCGGGCTGACGGCGAGCTGGAAGGTCGCCGGGACGACCGTCGCGACGCTGTTGCTGCCGGTGCTCGTGCTCGCCGTGCCGATCCTCGACACCACGCTCGTCACCGTCGTGCGCCTGCTCGACGGTCGGCCCGTCTACCAGGGCGGGCGGGATCACACCTCGCACCGGCTCGTCTATCACGGGCTCTCGGAGAAACGGGCCGTCGTCCTGCTCGCGGTGATCTCGGCGGCGCTCGGGGCGACGAGCCTGTTCTACACGGTGCTCGACAACGCCTGGGTGACGCTGATCGGCGTTCTGTTGACGTTCGCGCTGCTGGTGCAGTTCGCGAGCGTGCTCTCGGACGTCGAGCGCTCACCCGGCGTGTTCGAGGAGCGCGGCTGGCTCCGGACCTTCGTCGCGAATCCGCGCCGGCTCGTCGAATCGCTGGTGGACTTCGCCCTGATCACGGCGTCGTTCGCCTTCGCCTACTACCTGCGCCTGCAGGGAAGCGGCACGGCCTACGACCGTCACATCTTCCAGGTGTCGCTCGCCGTCCTGCTCGCAGCGCGCTACCTCGCGTTCATCCCGTTCGGGCTGTACCGCGGCGTGTGGCGGTACGCCGGAGCACGCGACGCGGCGGCGATCGTCGGCGCCGTCGTCGTCTCGGAGGTCGTCGCCTACCTGGTCCTCGACGCGACCCAGGTCTGGGGCGCGTTCCCGCGGAGCATCTTCATCATCGACGCGCTCGTCTGCGTCGTGCTGATCGGCGCGTCCCGCTTCTGGGAGCGAGGGTTCGTCCGCGGGGTTTCGACGCTGACGGGCCGCAGCGGACGCCATCGGACGCTGATCGTCGGCGCGGGTCGCGGCGGCCGCAGCCTGCTGCGCGAGCTCCGCGAGACGGCGGGCGAGCAGGTGGTCGGCTTCGTCGACGACGACCAGCGGCTGGCGCGCCGCCGCCTGCAGGGCGTGCCGGTGCTCGGCGGGATGATGGAGATCGAGGCGGTGCTGGCCAGAGCCCGGCCGGACGCTGTGCTCGTGACGATCCCGGACGCCCCGCGCGAGCGGCTGGGGCTCGTCATCGACGCCTGCACCCTGGCCGAGGTGCCGTGTCGGTTCGTGAGGCGGGAAACCGACCTTGATCCGCGCGTCGTGCTCGGCGCAAGTGCAGACTGAGGCAGCGATGAGTGTCGCGAGCGCGCGTCCGGCGCCGGTGGAGCGCACATTCGCCGATCGGCTGCTCGCCGCCGTGCCGCTGCTCAGCATCTTCTTGTGGTTGAGCATCGTCTACGCCGTCGAGGCGTGGGCGCACTCGACGCCGTGGCTGTTCGGCGACGAGCTCGAGCTCACGCAGCTCTCCCGCGCGATCGCGCTGACCGGCCACGCGGCGCGCCGAGGCGAGCCGCACTCCTTCGACACGCTCTGGACGTACGTGATGGCGCCCGCTTGGCGCATCCACAACGTCCATACGGCCTACGCCACCGTGAAGTACACGGCGGCGCTGATCATGATGCTGACCGCCTTCCCGGCATACGCACTCGCGCGTCATGTCGTCGGCCGCACCGCGGCGCTGTTCGTCGCCGCGGCGTCGTGCGTGATCCCGGCCATGGCCTACTCCTCGATGCTCGTCGAGGAGCCGCTCGCCTACCCGTACTCGACCCTCTGCCTCTTCCTGATCTTCCGGACGCTCGTGCGCCCGACGCGCTGGTGGATCGTGGGCACGATCGCGGCGACGATCGTCGCGCCGTTCGTGCGCGGCGAGCTCGTCGTGCTCTGGGCCGTCATCGTGCTGGCGTTGCTGTTCCTCGTCTGGCAGACGGACCGCGTCGGTCGCTGGCGCGCGACGTGGACGACGTGGGACTGGGTCGGGTTCGTGGTGCTGCTCCTCGGCGCGGCCGTGACGGTGAGCGCCGTGCTCGGGAAGGGCTCGTTCGAGTGGCTCATCTCGACCGACCACTACAAGCGGCGCATCTTCGATTTCGGCCTCAACGCAGGCGGTGCGCTGGCGATCGGCCTCGGTGTCTTTCCACTGGTGGCCGGGCTCGCCTCACTGTGGCCGGGCACCGGCGAGCGCCCGCTGCGGACGGTGACGGTCTTTCGCAGCGTGCTGCTCGCAGCCGTCATCTCGTTCGGCGTCTACACGGCGGTGAAGTCGACGTACGTGTCGACGACATTCGGCACCTACACGTACGAGCGCAACCTGATCTACGTCGTGCCGCTGCTCTTCGTCGGGACCGCGCTCTGGTTCGAGCGGCGCAATTTCAATCCGGTGGCCGTCCTGGTCTCGGCGGTGTTCGTCCTGTACCTGCTGCTGACGACGCCGTACGAGATGGGGCAGGACATCTCCTACAACGCGCCGGGCTGGCGATCCTGCAGCAGGGCAACCGCTACCTCGGCCTCAACCCGAGCCAAGCCAAGGCCGGGCTCGTGGCGCTGCTCTGTCTGTCCGTCGCCGTGCTGCTCGTCCGCCGCGTGCGGTGGCTCGCGGCGGCCGTCGCCGCCGGGGTGCTCGTGTGGGGATTCACCGGTGAGCTGTCGTTTGCCTCGGCCTCGAATCGCGCATCCGACAGGTTCGTCGACAACATCCGGCGGCCGTTCACGTGGGTCGACGACGCGACGGGCGGGAAACCGGCGCTCTACCTCGGCCAGCAGATGGCCGACCCGAACGGCGAGTGGCTGCTCGAGTTCTGGAACCCGCACTCGATGATCGGTCGCGTGTGGAGCCTCGACGGCACCGCCCCCGGCCCCGGCCCGACCTTGACGCCCGACCCGAGGCTCCCCGACGGCGCGCTCTCCCATGATCCGCACTATCCGTACGTCGTCGAGGAGCAGGGCATGAACGTCGTCGGACGTGTCGTCACGACCCACGAGCACGTGGCCGGCGGCTCGTTGCAGAACTGGCGGCTCGTGCAGGTCACGCCGCCGCTGCGGCTGCGCGACTTCGTCAGCGGGCAGTACGCGGACGGCTGGTCCGGCGCATCGAGCGCCTACACGCGGTTCGCGAGCGGCGATCGTCCCGGCCGCGTTCGGATCGTCGTGGCACGGCCGTGGGGCGGGAAGGACGTTCCCGGCCGCGTCACGGTGAGGCTCGGGCCGATCGTGATCGGCGACGACAACCAGCCGCACGTCGGCACGCCGATGGTCGTCAAGAGCTTCGTCCTGCACAAGAACGGCGTGAAGCGCCTCGTGCTGCCGGCGCCCGGCCCGCACTTCCGTGTCGAGGTGGACGTGACGCCGACGTTCCGTCCACGCGAGCTGTCGCCGCAGACGGACAGCGACAGCCGCGACCTCGGGGCGAAGATCACGTACGCCTACTTGCCGCGCAGAGGTAACTGAACCGAAAGCGCAGCAGCAGCGTCGCCAACGGCGTCCGCTCGAGCGCGTGCAGCGTCGACTCAGCGAAGCCGGGGAGCACGAAGCGCTGCGGCGAGAAGAACGGGCGCAGCTCGAGCCTGTCGAGGCCGACGGCGAGCAGATCGGCGCGCACATCGTCAACGCGGTACTGACGCGGATTCAGGTCGAACACGAGCTTCTTCCGTGTGTAGCCGGCGACGCGTTCGAAGAAGGCCCGGCGATCACGCGTGTAATAGATCGCGCGAAAGCACGTCGTGGCCGCGACCGGCTCCGGCGGTAGTCGTTGAGGTCCCCGAGCACGACGTCTCGATCGCGCCGCCGCGCCGACTCGACCATCTCGCGGCTCGAGTCGACGCCGCGATAGCGAATGCCCGGGAGATAGTCGGCCAGACCGCCGTCCCCACAGGCGAGGTCGACGAGCGTGTCGCCCGACTCCAGCCGCGGGCCCAGGGCGACGGTCAGCTCGCCGCGATGCGCCAGGTACGCGTGCGGGTCGGCGTACGCCGTCTCGGTCCAGCTCACCGCAGCGCGAACAGGCGCTCGGGGTGTTTGCGCAGGAAGCGCAGCATGGCGTGCATGTGCCACAGGTTCCGGCGCGTGAAGAAGTGCTTGTCGATCACCGCCTGGTACTCGTGCCGGACGACGGCAGCCGGCACCCACCAGCGCTCCCAGCCGGCCTTCATCGCGCGGTAGCTGAGGTCGATGTCCTCGACGTACAGCCTGTAGCCGGCGTCCCAGCCGCCGATCTGCTCGAGCATCGCCCGGCGCATGAGCAGGAACGCGCCGAGCATGGTGTCGACCTCCAGCGGCTCGTCGGTCGGCGCATCGAGCAGGTAGTGGCGCTTCTGCCAGCGCAGCGGCGGGAAGAGCGACCGGAGCGGCGTGCGCCGGACGATCGTGCCGCCGATCGTGGGGAAGCTGCGTCGCGAGGCCTGGAGCGTCCCGTCGGGATTGAGCATCTTGGGGCCGGCGATGCCGCAGCGCGGATGCGCGTCGGCGAACTCGACGAGCGCGGCAATGCACCCCGGCTCCGGGATCGCGTCGGGATTCGCGATGACGACGTACTCGCCGCCGGTCGACGCGATCCCTTTGTTGACGTTCGCGGAGAACCCGAGCGGCCGCTCGTTCTCGACGACACGCACGTCGGGCGGCAGCGACGCCGGGCGGCCACCTCGCCCGTTCGCCACGACGACGAGCTCGTCGACCTGGGCATGCAGCTCCGGGAGCGAGTCGCCCAGCATCGCAGCCTCGCCCGGGCCGGTGGCGACGAAGATGCCCGAGACCTTCATGGGCCGAGGATCCTGCGATACACGCCCGCGGTGATGAGCGCAGTCTCCCGCCAGGAGAACGCCTTCGCGCGCTCGAGGCCCGCCGCGGAGAGGCGTTCGCGCTCGGCGAGAGCGCTGCGCACGCCCTCGGCGAGATCCTCGGCGAAGACCGCCGCGTCACCGGCAACTTCCTGCAGCGCCGGCTCCGGTGCCGCGACCACGGGTGTGCCGCAGGCCATCGCCTCGACGACGGGGAGGCCGAACCCCTCGTAGCGCGACGGGAAGACGAGGCACGCGGCGGCCTGGTACAGCCGCACGAGCTCGTCCTTCGCCACGTACCCGCGCACGTCCGCGCCGCGGCGCGAGAGCTCCGCCGCCAGCTCGGCATCCTTGGTCGGGCCGACTGCCACGAGCCTGCGCCCGACCGCGTTCGCGGCGTCGATCGCGGCGAGCGGCTGCTTGCGCGGCTCGATCGCGCTCACGAACAGCAAGAACGAGTCGTGTTCCCGGGCGGGCTTGAACACGGCGTCGGGCGCCAGCGGCGTGACGGTGATCTTTTCGGGAGGCGTCCCGTACAGCTCGACGAGGTCGCGCTTCGTGCGCTCGGAGATGGCGAACACGTGCCGGGCTCGCTTGACGGAGCTCCGCACGAATACCTTGAAGGTGGCGAGATCCCACCGACCGAAGACGCTCGGATCGCGTTCCCACGAGAGGTCCTGAACCGTCAGCACCGCCGGGACGGGGCAGTGCAACGGGAGCGAATGGACGAAGTGAGCAAGGCCCGGCCGGAGGCGCCGCAAGAGCGTCGGGACGCGCACAGCCATTCGGAGCTCCTGGGAGCGCGCGCGCAGCACGACCGCCTCGACCCCCTCGGGAACGAGCGAGGGGTCGCGGGCGATCGCCGCGATGCGGAGGTCTTCGGCGACCCGGGGCAGTTCCCGCAGGAGCTCTCGCACGTACGTCTCGTCGCCGGTCCGGCGCCGGCCCAGCACGTCTGCGTCGACGAGGATCACGCGAGCGCCTCCCGGTAGACGCCGACGGTCGCGCCGGCGACCGCGTCCCAGCGGAACGCACGCGCGCGCTCGAGCCCGCGCGGGACGAGCGTCTCGCGCTCGGCAGCCGCGCGCTCGATGCCCGCGGCGAGCTCCGCCGGATCGCTCGGGTCGACGAGCACCGCCGCTCCGTCGGCGATCTCCTCCATCGCCGTGCCGCGCGACGTGACGACCGGCGCGCCGCAGGCCATCGCCTCGAGCACCGGAATGCCGAAGCCCTCGTACACCGACGGGTACGCGACGCAACGCGCGCCTCGATAAAGCCGGGCAAGGTCGGCGTCGGTGACCTCCCCGAGCCAGCGGACGCCGTTGCCGCCGACCTCGACGCCGCCCCAGCCGCGCGCACCGACCACGCGCAGCTCGACGCCGCTGCGCCGCGCGGCTTCGACGAGGCGCGGCAGGTTCTTGCGCGGCTCGAGCGTTCCGACCGCGAGCACGTACTCGCCGTCGGCGGCAGGCCCCTCAGGCGTGAACTCGTCGTCGATGCCGTTCGGGACGACCCGGATCTTCTCGTCGGGCACACGCAAGAGCTCCACCAGCTCGCGTCGGGTGAACTCCGAGACGGCGATGATCCGGCGCGCCGCGGCGAGCACGAGCGGGACGACGCGCGGGCTGTACGTGCGCGTCCAGCGGTTGAACGCGTCCGGGTGGCGAAGGACAGCGAGGTCGTGCACCGTCACGACGAGCGGCAGCGCCGAGCGCAGCGGCCCGCGATACGTCGGGCAGTGCAGCACGTCCCCGTCGCGCCGGCGGCCGAGCGCGAACGGGTACCAGAGCCCGTCGCGGGCGAGGGTCGAGAGCTTGCCCGATCTGCCGAACGACGCGGTCGAGACTTCGACGTCGTCACGGCGGCGCAACTCGCGCAACAGGGACGTCAGGTAGCGCGCGGTGCCCGCCCGAGTCTGGATTAGCGGCGAACCGTCGACGACGGCGCGGATCACAGCGCGTCACCGTAGCTGCGCAGGTGCACCCGCCCCGTCTCGCGCCAGGTGAAGCGGCGCGCGTGCGCGAGCCCGAGGGGGACGAGCTCGTCGCGACGCGCGAGCGCCTCGCGGATTCCCGCAGCGATCGACTTCGGGGATTCCGGGTCGACGCGCACAGCCGCGTCGCCGCTGGCTTCGTCGAGCGAAGGGTGGCTCGAGACGACGCAGGCCGTGCCGGAAGCCATCGCCTCGATCACGGGGATGCCGAAGCCTTCGAAGTACGACGGGTACACGAACACGGTCGCTCCACGGTAGAAGCGCGCCAGGTGGTCGTCGGACAGGGGGCGGGGAAACTGGCTGAGCGTGAACAGCGGCAGGTCGATCTGCAGGAGCTCGTAGGCGAGCTGGAGGTTGTGCAGGTTCTTGCGCCAGTCGGCGGTGGCCGTGCTGAAGATGAAAGGAGCGTCGAAGCCGGGCCCGTCGGGCGTGAAGACGGGCGCCACGCCGGGATAGGCGACGCGTACGCGGTCCGGCTGGATCCCCAGCCGCTTGACGACGTCCGAGGCCGTGAACTGCGAGTTGACGAAGACGACGTCGCAGTTGCGTGCCTCGCGTGCGTTCGTCGTGTGCATGCGCACCGTGCGCGGATGCAATCGCTCCGGGAAATGGAGCGGCCCGAGGTCGTGGATCATCGTCGCGCGGATGCCGGCGCGCTGTGGCGGCCGCATCCAATCGCTGAAATGCAGGACGTCGAACGCGCCGACGAAGCGCTCCGCGACCGGATGTTGCACCCTCCCCCACACACGTCGCGTGGCGTGCGCGAACGGGACCGAGACGATGCGGCGCTCGACGTCCAGCCCGGTGAGCGCATCGTTCAGCAGCTTGCGCCCGCGCACGCTGACGGGACCGAACGCCACGAGCTCGTGATCGCCGCCGTTCTCGAGCATGCCTCGAAGCGCGCCGAGGATGTAGTTCCCGACGCCCGTTCGCGGATGCGACAGGGGCGTGACGTCGTAGGCGATCCTCACGGAGCGCGGTAGGAGAACTGCACGAAGCGCGCGCCGAGCCGGCGGGCGTCCGTGCTCCCGGGGTGGACGAAAGCCGGCACCGCGGTCGGAGCGACCGTGAACGTGGCGCGGCAGGCGCCGTCCCTCGGCTGCAGCGGCACGGTCAGGTGGCCGACGTCGCCCGGCTCGAACGTCACGCTCCGGCCTGCGGCCGTCACCGTCTGCGGCCGCGAGAACAGCTTGTCGTCGCTCGCAACCGTGGCGGTCACACTGCCGCCGCGGCAGCGGAGCCGCGTGTAGGTGAGATGCCGTCCCGACCAGCCGTCCGGGTACGCACCGTTGACGCGAGAGGCGATCGCCACCAGCCCGTCCGGCGTACGCCGCAGCACGATCCCGCGCACCTCGTCGATCCCGATCACCCTGCCGGCGAGCGGAACGGTCGTGTCGGTGAGGACGTATCGGCTGCGTACCGGCGCGTCGTTCGGCAGGATGAGCACGCCGTCGGCGCGACGCGAGACGTGCGTCTCGGGCAGTCCGCCCATCGACGGCTGCGCGAGGTCGTACACCGGCCCGACGCTCCGGTTGAAGAACTCGTTCTCCCACAGAGGCAGAGGCTGCAGCGTCGGGTCTCTGCCCGAGTAGACGAACGCAACGCTCGCGTCGCGGCCGACAGCCGCGTCGATCCAGTCGCGCCGCGAAGTCGTCATTCCCTGGAAGAGGGCGCCGACAGATGCCTTCGGGAAACCGTGGTCGAAGCGCTCGATCCGCTCGGTCGCAAACGCGAACCACGCGAAGACGAGCGCCGGCAGGACGAGCGCATAGCGCGGCGAGATCGTGAGGAACACGAGCGCGAGCGCGGCGGCCGCGACGACGACGACGACCCCGATCGTGCTCGGGCTGACGAGCGCTTCCTGCACCCACCACAGTGGCAAGAGGGCCAGCGTGTCGGCCTCCGCCGACGTTCCGATCAGCTGGTGGTAGGGCAGCGCGCCGGGCAGCGCAGCCGCGAGCACGGCTGCGGTGGCCGCGGCGGGTGCCGGCCGCGGCATCCCGCGCTCGATCCATGCGAGCAGCGCGATGAGCAAGAGCGGCGCGACGTAGAACATGTTCCGTTCCTCGACGCGCGGCGAGAGCGCCGAAGCGAACGCGGCGACCTCGAGCAGGAGCCAGGCGGTCAGCGGGAGCGTGGCGGCGAGGAAGACCCGCAGCGGCCGGTCGAGGGAGCGCGCGAGAGCCGTCAGCAAAAGGACGGCCGCGAACGGGACGATCCCGAGGTAGAGGTCGAGCTCCGAGACGTGGTACAGGAGCCACTTGAGCACCTGCCCGGGGTGGTAGTCCGCGTGGCCCGTGGCGCTGTAGCTGCCGAGCACGTCGAGCGGCGACTTTCCGCGCGCGAGCTGGACGGCGAGCGCGCCGAGCACAGCGACGGCCAGCACGGCATAGAGCGCACGAAACTCCCCCACGACGCGCAGGAGCCGACGGCGGTCGAGCCACGCGAGCAGCAGCGGCGCCGTTGCGACGGCGGGGATCAGGACGACCGCCTGCGAGCGTGCCAGGAACGCCAGCAGGCAGACGCCAATGAGGACGAGCTGCCGCGTCAGAGTCGGGCGCTCCAGCGTGAGCACGAGCGCAAGCGCTGCGCAGACGAAGATCGGGTAGAAGACCGTCTCCGTCATCAGCGTGCCCGTGTACATCATCGACGGCACGGCGACCGCAAGCGCAGCCGCGAGCAGCGACCAGGCCGGCGAGAGCAGCCGGCGCGCGAGGAAATAGACGGGGATCGCGGTGAGCGACATCAGCACGGAGCCGATCGTTTTCGCCGCTGCGTAGGCGTCGGGCACCGATGAGAACACACGCCACGCGGGAGCGATCAGGAGCGGATAGACGGCGCCGTAGGCACCGTGGTGCACGTCGCGAACGAGGAAGTGGCCGGTCGCGGCGAAGCTCTTCGCGAGCTCGGAGTAGATGAGCTCGTCGACCATGATCCACGGCGCGACGACGCGGCGTGAGAGCCCGTAGCGGAAGACGGCCGAGAACACGACGAGCGCCGCGAGCCACGCCCATGGTGGGATGCGTGCGAGGCGGCTCCGCGGGATCGGCGGCGCCGGCTCTGGGCGGCCGTTGCGCGCGAGCCCGACCTCGTCCAGGCGCTCGGCGAGCTCGGCGCTGAAGGACGTGCCGGGCTCGATGCCGATCTCCGCCGCCGCACGGGCGACGTCGCGGACGACGGCATCCGCGACGAGCGTCCCGCCGGCCGCCTCCTCGAGCGCGGCGACGTATTGCTCGGCCACCCGTCCGAGGTCGTGCTCGCGCCGGACGTACTCGAGCGCGGCCTCGCTCATGGCGAGCTGTGTCGGCTCGCTGGACGCGAGCAGCTCCAGCGCCGCTGCGAGGGCCGGCACCTCGTCCTCGTCGACCGGGACCTTCAGAGCCACGGAGTCGGGCAGCTCCGCGAACCAGCCGAGCTCGCTGACGACGAGCGGCCGGCCGAGGGAGAGAGCCCGAATGGCGCTGCCGGACGTCTCGCCCATGGTCGGCGCACGGAGCGAGATGCATGCGTCGCAGGCCGCCATCAGCGACCACAAACGCTGCTCGTCGACGTAGTCGATGCGCTCGACGCCGTCGCCGACGAGGCGCTTCGCGTCGAATCGCGCCGACGTAGTGCCGACGAGCAGCAGCTTCGCCTGCGGGTGGCGACGGCGCACGGCCGCGAACGCCTCGAGCAGCTGCGGGATGCGCTTGCTCGCGTTGATATGCCCGAAGCACCCGAAGACCGGGCGCCCGTCGACAGCGGCGGGCGCGACGTCGGGCATCGGCCAGGCGGGGTGCGGGATCCGCCAGATCGGTCCGCCGTACGCGGCGTCGCGCGCTTGCTCCTCGACGTAGTTCGAGTGGACGATCAGACCCGTCGCGGGCCCGAGCACCTCACCGGCGAGCGGAAATTCGTCGGGCCGGGTCTCCCACGGCGGAGGCACGCGCCCGTCGAGCACGCCGTGCGCCAGCAGCCGGCCCGGGACGCCGGCGTCGCGTTCCATCGCAGCGAGGTATCCGGGGCCGTCCTTGCGACCGATCGTCAGACCGGCGACCAGATGGTGCAGCACGAAGTCGTGCAGGACGACGACGCCCGGACGACGCCGTAGCGCGTCGACGATCCAGCCGTGCGACTCGGGATCGTTGCCGACGTGGTAGAGGGCAACGTCGGCGGCGACCGGCCTGGTGCGCCCACGACGCACGACGTCGACGTCGAGCACGCGCTCGAGTGCCGGTAGCAGCAGCGCCGAGTAATCGGCGATGCCTGATCGCTCGGGCGGGAGCGGCGAGTAGTAGGCGACCCTCACGACACGTGATCCGGGCGGGTCACGACAACAGGCGGGCGATCGTCTCGTCCCACGACACGCGACGCGCGATCTCCTTGCCCGCGCGGCCCCACGCCTTGGCGTCGTCGACGTGCGCGCGGAGCCAGGAGCAGGCCTCGGCGAGCGCCGCGGCGCGCGGCTCGCAGACGAGCCCGGTGCGCCGGTCGGCGACCACCTCGAGCGGCCCGCCGGAGTCGGTCGTCGTGACGACGGGCTTCTCCGAGAGGAACGCCTCGTACGGGACCATCCCGAAGTCCTCGTCCACGGGCGCGTAGTAGACGGCGAGACAGCTCGCGTAGAGGCCGGCGAGCTCATCCTCGTCGACACGCCCGGCGAAGCGCGCGCGGCCGTCGAGGCCGTGCCGGTCGGCGACCGACTCGAGCCGTTCGCGGTCGGGGCCGTCGCCGACGATCACGCAGTGGAGCGATGCGTCTGCCGCGAGCGCGTCGAGCAGGAGGTCATGCCGCTTGGCGCGGTCGAGCCGTCCGACGGAGAGGACGAAGTCGTCGTAGCTGTCCGTGCGGTAGGGCAGCTCCTGCGGGGGATGCGGCATCACCTCTGCGTCGAGGCCCGTCGATCGCTTGATCCGCTCGGCGACGTTGCGGGACGTCGCGAAGAGCTTGCGCGCCTCGCCGAGCGCGACCTTGTCGAGCCGCTGCACCGCGCGCCGCGTCGCGCGATCCTCCGCGCTCTCCCCGAACTGGCCGAGCTCGGTTCGGTCGAGCTCGTAGGCCTGGCGGAACTGGTGCAGCAGCCAGACCACCTTGCGCGGGTGGCGGACGGCGTACGACGGGAACTTCGTCGCGATCACCAGATCGATCGAGCGCCCGTCCGACTCGCCCAGGTCGAGCAGACGCCAGAGGAAAGCCTGCGAGAGCACTCGTTCGCCCGGATACCACTTGTACGGCACGGTCACGAGATCCGTCTCGTGTCCGCGCCCCCGCAACTCCGCGACGAGGTCATCGGCGAAGATCTCCGCGCTGCCGCGTGTGAACGGCACCTGCGGAGCGCAGACGGCGATCCTCACCGATTGTCCTCTAGATGTACACGTGCGTGTTCCCGGGGCCCACCGCGCCCGCCCACCGACACGTTATGACGCAGACCGTGACGTGTCTGTGACGCGAATGAAAACGTTCTGTGATTACGCATCGGCGGCGGTGCGCGCCACGAGGGCATAGTCGAGCGGCGCGAAGAGCAGCTCGTTGAGCCGGCGGACGTTCGCGGCGATGACCGGATCGTCGGGCTCGGTCAGGCGTTCCGCCGGTTCGTTCAAGAAGCGCACCTCGGTGTCGGCGAAGCCGGACTGCCGCGCGAGCAGCTGCAGCGTCTCGGGGACGAGCGGCTGAGCGTGCGTCAGGTCGGCGAAGTAGTGGCGCAGCGCGAGCGGCGAGAGCGGATTGATCGTCTCCGCGACGAGCACGCCGGCCGGACGGAGCTTCCGGGCCGCCAGCTCGAGCGAGCGAACCAGCACGCCGGGCGGCAGATGCTCGACGACCTGGCCCATGAAGATCCCGCCGAGTGACCCGTCGTCCAGGCGCTGGAGGTACTCGACGAGATCCGCCTGCTCGACGTCGAGCCCATCGCCGCGCGCGTACGCGACCATGTCCGCGTCGGCGTCGATGCCGCGGGCTTCGACCCCCGCCTCGCGCAGGAGCTGCAGGAGCTCGCCGCGGCCGCAGCCGATGTCGAGCACCGGGGCAGCCTCGCGGAAGTCCTCGACGTAACGCCGCTGACGCTCTCGGATCGCGTCGACGCTCCCGCGCATGCGGCTCTCGAATGCGAAGTAATCCGGCAGCGCCGCGGCGGCGGGTTGGGCCGCAACGGTCGCCGGGGGCGCCGAGGCAGCGCCTCCGCCGCGCCGCTCGACGCGCGTCAGGCGCTCCTCCAGCTCGCGGAGCAGCCGGAGGGCGCGCTCGTTCGACGCACCCGCGGCGTCGGCGCGCTCGGAGAGGGCGTCGACGAGCCTGAGCACGGCGCTGTTGTAGACGCGCTGATCGGCCGCGAGCGGCTCGACGTACCAACGCATGAGCTTGCGCAGGACGCGCTTGACCAGGCCCTTCGGCCCCCCGCCCGCCTCTCGCTCGGCCGTAACCGGCCAGAACCGCTCGGCGAGCGCGCGCGTCGCCGCGAACTCGGACTCGGCGCCCCCGCCGCTGCCCGCGCCGCGCCGCAGCTCCTCGCGGAGGCGCTCGAAGAGGTCTGTGACGTCGAGATCGTCCGGCGCGGAAATGCCTGCAGGCGCCGGGCTTTTCGCTTCCGGCCCGGACATTCAGGGGATTGTACGGGCCGCGTCTGTCAGTGCAGCGCGCGCACGTAGTGCCACGCCTGCGCAAGGCCGAGCTCGCGCATCGCGACGAGCAGGAGGGCATACAGCGCGAGCCCCGCGGCGGCCGCGGGCACGGCGCTGAAGACGAGCGACGCGCCGCCGAACGCGAGCGCGGTGGCGGCGCCGACGAGCAGCGACAGCCGGGCGAGGCCGAGGGCCGACAGCGCCAGCATCCGCAACGACAGCGATGCCATCAAGCCGAGGACGAGCAGCAGCGCAGCGACGCCGAGCGCGACGGTCACCCCCGTCAGTCCCCAGAGCGATCGCCCGACGATCGAGATCGGGATGTCGACGAGCAGCGCGCCGAAGGCGATGGGCACCAGCCACTGCGTCCGGTGCATCACGAACATCAGCGGATACGTGATCGAGAACGCGGCGCTCGCGATCATCCACGGCGCCAGATAGACGACGAGGCGTCCGAGCTCGTCGCCGACGTTCCCTGCAAACGCATCGCCGAGAAACGCCGTCACGACGCGGCCGCCGACGAGCGCGACGAGCCCTGACGCGGCGCCGACCAGCGCGAGCGACACCCATGCGGCGTTGACGACGTGCGCCGCTGCGCTCTCCGTGTCCAACCCCCGCCGCGTCAGCGGCGCGGTCGCGATCAGCGACAGTGAAAACGCCGTCGCGCTCGTGAACATCCCGGCGAGCAGATAGGCGTACGAGAGCGACGTCACGTTCCCTTCGCCGGTCCCCGCGGCGAAGCGCAAGGCGATCAGGTACAGCGCCTGCGCCGCGAGCGGCACGGCTGCGCCGTATGACAGCAGCCACAGGCGCTGCCGCAGGCGCAGAGGGACGCCGCGATGGCGGCGCACGCGGCTGCCCCGCAGCAGCAGGACGAGGACGGGAATGGCGACCGCGACCGCGCCGTTCAACGTCAACCCCCACGCCAGCGACACGATCCCGTGGGCGTCCGCGGCCGCGACGAAGAAGGTGAGGCCGGCGACGCCGCCGAGCGCGAAGCCGAGCGCCGCCGGGCCGTAGCTGTTCCTCGCCGCGAGAGCGCTCGCGGCCAGTGCGGCCAGCAGCTGGAGGAAGGCCGCGGGGATCAGCCACGGAAGGGCGTCGGCGGCGACCGCGGCGGAGACGTGCGGCAGCCGGCCGGTCACGAGCTCGCCGAAGAAGCCCGCAAACGCGGCGGTCACGACCGACGCGGGCACGGCGACGACGAGGAAGGCGAGGCAGTAGGCCCGGAACTCGGCCCCGAGCCGGCCCTCCTCCTCGGCCCGGGTGAGGTCGGGGACGACGACCATGCGGAAGGCCTGCGCGCCGAGCACGAGGACGAGGTAGACGCCGTACGCCGCCATGAACCCGTCCGTTCGCACGTTCCGCCCGAACTTGTGCGCCAGAAACGCCCCGGCGAGCGCGGCCGCGAGGCTCAGCGCCACATATGAAAGTCCTGTAAGGGCTCCGCTTCGCAGCGCACTCCGGCCGCGGGCGGGGCTAACCTTGGCCTGCTCCTCGGCGAGCACCGCCTGCATGAAACCAGACCGACCCGACTCGACCTGGACGGACGACGCGCTCGCAGACCTGCGGCGCGAGTTCGGCGAGTACTTCTCCGGGCGGACGTGTCTCGTCACGGGAGCCGACGGCTTCATGGGCTCCCACCTGACGGAGGCACTCGTCCATCTGGACGCGAATGTCGAGGCGTTCGTGCGAGCGACGTCGAGTGGCGCACTGAACAACATCGGCCCGCTGCGCGAGCGTGTGCGCGTGCACTTCGCCGACCTGACCGACAAGACCTCGGTCGACTACCTCCTCAAAGACCTGCTCGATGCGCCGGACAAGCCGTACGTCTTCCATCTCGGCGCGCAGGCGCACGTCGGCGAGTCCTGGCACCGGCCCTACGAGACGGTGATGGCGAACACGGTCGGGACGCTGAACCTGCTGCAGTCGATCGTCGACACCGGGCTCGAGCTCGAGAAGTTCGACACGGCCGGGACGTCGGAGGAGTACGGCAACGTGCGCGAAGCCGTTGCGCACCACCACGACTTCGACGAGGAAGGCGGCCTGATCCTGCACGAGCGCTCGCCGATCAACCCCAAGTCCGTCTACGCGACCTCCAAGGTCGCCGCCGACTTCCTGACCATGAACTACCACGACGCGTTCGGGCTGCCCGGCGTCGTCACGCGGATGTTCAACAACTACGGGCCGCGCCAGAACCCGCGCTACGTCACGGGCACGATCATCACGCAGGCACTCACGCGCGAGACGATCGAGCTCGGCCAGCTCGATCCGATGCGCGACTTCTGCTTCTGCACCGACGGCGTGCGCGGCCATCTGATGGTCGCCGCGCGCGGCATCCCGGGCGACCTCTACGTCTACGGCCAGGGCAAGAACGTCTCGATGCGGGACTGGGCCGAGATGATCCTGCGCATCGGCCATGAGAACGGCTACTGGGACAACTCGCGCGAGATCGTCTCGACGGCCGACCGCTACCGCCCAGGGGCGAGCGAGGTGATGGCTTTGCGCGTCGGCTACGAGAAGCTGAACCGCGAGACCGGCTGGGAGCCGCGCATCTCGTGGGAGGAAGGGGTGGCCAAGACGATCGCGTGGTACGCCGAGAACCGCGACAGCTGGATCGGCCGCGTCGACTGGCTGACGGCGACGCGCACCCCCGCATGAAAGCGCTCGTCACAGGCGGAGGCGGCTTCCTCGGCTCGCACCTCGTCGACCGGCTGCGCGACGACGGGCACGACGTCTTCGTCGCCCGCCGCGCGGACTACGACCTCACGCGTCCCGACGACACCGCGCGGCTGTTCGCCGACGCGCAGCCCGAGCTCGTCTTCCACCTCGCCGCCGAGGTCGGCGGCATCGGCGCCAACCGCGCGAACCCCGGCCGCTACTGGTACGCGAACCTGATGATGGGGGCGCACATCCTGGAGGAGGCGCGACTCGCGGGGACCCGGAAGCTCGTGCTGACGGGGACCGTGTGCGCGTACCCGAAGATCGTCCCGCTCCCGTTCAAAGAGGACGATCTCTGGAACGGCTATCCGGAGGAGACGAACGCCCCGTACGGCGTGGCGAAGAAGTCTGTCCTCGTCGGCGCCCAGGCATACCGCGAGCAGTACGGCACCGACGCGATCTTCCTGCTGCCGGCGAACCTCTACGGACCCCGCGACAACTTCCACGAGACGAACGCTCATGTGATCGCCGACCTGATCCGCAAGATGGCCGCCGGCGACGAAGAGGTCGTGCTGTGGGGCGACGGCTCGCCGACGCGTGAGTTCCTCTACGTCGACGACTGCGTCGAGGGGCTCGTGCTCGCGGCCGAGCGCTACGACGGGCCGGATCCCGTCAACCTCGGCGCCGGCAAGGAGATCTCGATTCGCGAGCTCGCCGAGCTCGTCGCCGACGTCGTCGGCTTCCAGGGCAAGATCACGTGGGACACGTCCATGCCGAACGGGCAACCGCGCCGGAGTGTCGACGCGACGCGCGCGCGCGAGCTGTTCGGCTTCGAGGCGCGCACACCGCTGCGCGAAGGGCTCGAGCGGACTGTCGCCTGGTATCGCGAGCACGCCGGCGCCCCCGCCCCCGCGTGACCTCCCAGACCGCCGCAGCTCCCGCGCGGCTCGACAGCGCGCTTGCTCAGGCCCGCCGCGCGTGGCGCGCCGCAGCCGAGGTTCGGCCTGCGTACGTGCTCGGGTCGCTCGTGTGAGTCCAGTGGCTCGCCGTCCTGGCGCTCGCGTTGACGGTCCGGCACAACGGCTGGCTCTACTACGCCGGCGGCG
>WNGO01000485.1_pt1 | contig 25021 bp, 20 predicted proteins | sample 5400511 | NCBI WGS metagenome assembly WNGO01 (sample SAMN13153380, study PRJNA577476) | soil metagenome | isolation source: 20 cm soil or saprolite under Garry oak tree replicate 2 | place: USA:California | collected 2016-06-15 | reverse complement strand
CGCCGGGTTCGGAGCGAAACTCCCGCTCGCCCCGCTCGGCAGTCCGCTCACGCTCAGGTTGACCTGGCCGCTGAAACCGCCCGTCGGGCTGATGGTCACGCTGTAGCTCGTCGACCCTCCTGGCAGCACCGTCTGGCTCAAGGGCGAAGCCGCAAGAGTAAAGTTAGTCAAAGGAGTAATAAACCGATTTAGTATGTTTGCCGTCGTCTGCTGGATGCGCGGGTCGACAGCGTTCGCCGAACTATAGTTATCCAACCCGTAACTCCAGCCGATCGTCCCTGAGGCGAACACCCAAGCTCCGCTGGGTGCCTGATAGATGGATGAATTGGAGAAATCGGAGGTGGATGCGTTGCTCGGGAAGGGCGAACTCGACAGCAGGGTGTACGTGCCGTTCACCGCGTTCGGCAGGGGGTACTGGCCGAACTGCCGATCGGCTTCGTACCCGACGATCCCTGGCACGGTGTCACCGTCTTTAAACCCCGTCCCGGCGTACACCCAGCTCCCGCTGTTCCTAACTACATACGGATAGTAGCCATTATTTTGCGAAGTCCACTGCGTCTGGTTCGTGTACTGGACGCCCATCAATGTCTGCTCCGGGCGGTTCAGCAGGGGATCACGCCAGTTGACGGTCACCAAGGTTGGGTCGGTCGTCGGGTCGATGGAGGCGCTCCTGTAACACACTAGAACACGGTTCGGCACACCGCTCCGGCACACCGCTCGTCGAAGACTCTAACCGCGCCTGCCAGTAGATGGCATTGGCACCGAAGAAGCCGAGGTTGACCCCCGCATTGAGAGCCGCGATCCAGGCGTCATACATCGGTTTCGTCCAATACTCGTCGTGCCCGGAAGGAGAGATGCTCGCGAGGTAGTTCAACAGCATGCGGCCGTTCGTGTGTGTGTCGACGTCGGTCGCGTAGGTCACATCATAGCCGGACTTCTCCATCCAACGGACGAAAGGGTACTCCCAGAAGAGAAAGGATTGGGTATAAGCGTTGCCGGTGCCATTCCCCTCGTAGGGCCGGTCGAAGGAAACTTTCACGGCGTTCTTGCCTCCACTTACCGTCGTCGCGCCATTGCTGTTGAAGGCGTAGAGGCTCTTGCCGGTGGTGTTGTCATCAGGATAGTTGTTGTAAGCCTGATAGGTTGTCACGGGCTGCTGGTAGAGGAGGGCGGCGACTCGGCTGTCGTCGCGAACGGCAAACACGATGTAGTTCTGATACGCCTGTGCGTTGGTTAGGAGAGCGAGATAGATTCCACTGGTCCACGTGGACTGGGTGGCCAAAGTATAGGCGGGCGCCCACTGGCATTCGAGCATTCCCGTCGTAGCATCCGTTGGGCAGGCGGGTTGCAGCGTACCGTTGAGCGGGCCGATGTGCTGCACGAGGCGCCCGCCCAGCCCCTGGTACCAACCCATCCGATAGACGTCGATCGTATAGGTCTGCGCAGGGTTGACGCTCACATAAAAAGTGATGTTCTGGCCCTTGTTGACGCTGACCGCCGATGCGTACCCCTTGATTTGGCCCGCAGAGTCTGTCGCTGAGGAGCCCCAAGGGATCTGCCACTGGGATGTCCCGGGCTGCTGGTTCTCGAGCACGACAGGATTGCTCTGGGCCGCCGTCGTCGTGGTTAATAGCGTAAGTCCCACGAGCGCAGCCAAGCAAAATACGTGGAGCACTAACCAAATTAAGTTGGCGTCTTTAGGCTGGGACGTCATTTTTGTTTACCCCCTCGCGGTTGAAACTCCCGGGAGCATCATCAGAAACTACCTTCCTGGTTGCCTCGCGGTCGCGATAGGGCAGTTCACTTCGCAGGCGACGGCGAGGCTCCTTGCACATAAGCTACGGGGAAACCGTGCGGGTTCAGGAGCAACGACTGTTAAGACTTGCTTTGGGTGGGTACCCTTGATTGACTCTCCTAAGGTTAAATCTTCGAAGCCTGGCATGGTCTTCGAATCACTTTGCACGGCCGATGCGCTCGAAGCACCTAGCTGGATGCGGGGCATAGCACCGACCGATCCGCCCACGCTCCAAACAGCGGTCAACTCATGGAGGCGGACGCTAGCCTGGTCACGCCCGCAGCCCGCGAGGTCGCATTTCGTCCAGAAACCTTTGCAGCTCAGCAACACCCCAACAAAACAAACGGACTTACTCTGCTGCCCGAAGCGGGAGTGTGTTCAAAACAATTTCCGTTCCTTCAAAACTGCGGAAGATCGAGGTCAGGGCACTTCGTTTCGGACGTAAAATGAAGATCTCAACGAACGACGGCGTCAGTTTCCGCCATGTTCGCGGAGAATGCCGAGCATCCGTCGGAGCGGTTCCGCCGCACCCCACAGTAACTGATCGCCAACCGTAAAGGCCCCAAGAAATTCCGGGCCGAGCTTCAGCTTATGGAGGCGGCCTATCGCTACGTTCAACGTACCGGAAACCGCCGTTGGCGTGAGGCAACGAATGCTCGATTCCCGCTCGTTCGGAATCAATCGCACCCAAGGGTTGCTGTTCGCGAGTATCTGCTCAACATCAGGGACTGACACGTTTTTGTTGAGCTTGATACAGAGCCCCTGGCTATGGCACCGCATCGTTCCCACACGGACGCAAATACCGTCGACTGGCACCGGGGGCTCAAGGCCCATGATTTTGCTCGTTTCTGCCATGCCCTTCCATTCTTCGCGAGTTTGACCGCCGGGCATGTCGCGATCGATCCATGGAAGTAAGCTGCCAGCGAGTGGCGCGCCAAATTCCTTTGTGGGCAAGCTCAAAGCTCGCTGCGCTTCGATCATCATGCGATCGACTTCCAAAGCATTTTGAGAGGGAGTTGCTCGTGTCGGGTCTGCCAGGCACTCCATCTGTCTGACCAGTTCCATCATCTTGGCGGCCCCGGCGCCGGAAGCTGCCTGATAAGTCATGGTGGTCATCCATTCGACCAACCTGGCCCTGAAGAGCCCGCTCACGGCCATCAACATCAAGCTGACCGTGCAATTTCCGCCGGCGAATGTCCGAACGCCGCGTGCCAGGCCATCTCGAATCACCTCTGCATTTACCGGATCAAGAACGATCACCGCATCGTCGCTCATGCGGAGCGTCGAAGCGGCATCAATCCAAAAGCCCTTCCAGCCGTTCTGGCGCAAAGCCCCGTAGATTTCGGTCGTGTAGTCACCGCCCTGGCAACTCAGGAGGACTTCGCAGCTGGCCAGCTCGCGCAGATTTTTGGCATCCCTGAGCGCGCCGCCATCCCCTGCCTCCTGGGGAGCGGCGCCTCCAACGTTTGACGTGGAAAAAAACATCGGCTCGATGTCAGCAAAGTCGTTTTCCTCCCGCATTCTCTCGAGTAGAACGCTGCCAACCATGCCCCTCCAACCGGTGAATCCCACCCGTAACATGCGTCCTCCAAAATCTTTAGTTTACTTGGTTCGAACCGGTCTTCTGGGGGAACTCCCGCCCAAGGCGCTCTGCCTGAGTCTTCTCCATCTTTCCCGGGCTTCTTGCGGGGACGTAGGCCTCTGAGAAAAGGAAACCGTCTGGCGGGTTGCTCAGCGGTTTCGCGGAAGACGTCTTGGCAGTGTGTTTCGTTTCAGAAAGCTTTGCTCGTTAATGGCAGATCGGACCTGCCTCGGGAATCTTCCTCGATGGAAACAATTCGCGTTGCATTGTCCTTCGTCCCTTACTGCAGGGGTCTCAGTTTCGAGTAGAACTCTTTGATGGGGGTGTCCCACAGGAGAGCGGAGCCGCAACGTGCGACCGGCTTGGCGGGATTGCCTTGCACCATGGTTAGCGGAGGAATCGAACGGGTTACCACGCTGCCGGCCATAACCACCGCCCCCCGCCCAATGGTGACGTGAGGAAGTATGATAACTCCAGGGCCCACGAACGCATCGTCTTCGATTCGAACGGAAGTATATTCTTTCTCTTTTCCATGCTGTCTCGGGGGGAGGCCCACCATGTGGGCAATTATGGTCGTGCGCATTCCTAACGTGACGTGATTCCCGATGGAGATCCATTCGGGGAAAGAAGTCTCGATGAGCGTCCCCATGCCGATTCTAGATTCCGTACCGATTCGCACACCGCGCAAACGGTGCAGCCAGACGCGCAGCGATGATTCGCCGGGCGCGAGGAACGCCAGGATTTGGAGACCGCGTTTGATAACGCCAGAAAAGAAAGGCTCCACAAGGAATCCTTTGGCGTTTCCTGTTTGTCTCATCAGCGAGTTCTATTCTCCCATCGCGGGTCCCGACCCGCCCACAGGGCCTGCCAGTGGTCGATGCGTTCCTTGTCCGGATCTATTAACCGTAAGACTTTTTTTCGCGATATGCCGGCAGAATGGTCCGATGACCGTCAGATTCTCCGGGTCCAGCTCTTCGAAGTCCACGGTAATTCCGAACCGTGCCTCGACCTCGGAGATCAACTGGAGGATGCCCATCGAATCGATCAGACCTTCCGTCAAAAGGTCGAAATTGTCCGGTATCTCTTCCGCTCCCAGCCCTTTGGCGTCGAGCCAAGGCTGAAACTTTTCAAGCACCAGGGAGCGGACATCCTCTACTGATATGACCCGCATGATTTCCTCTCTGTAACTTGCGCAGTTCGGTGAGTAAAGTTCCTCGGAGAGAGATCATTCAAAACTGCGGAAGATCCCCTAGTAGCTTAGCCAGCTTTCCGCGATCAATCTTTCCGTTTGGATTTAAGGGCAATTCAGAAAGTAGATGGATGCGGCGCGGAACGGCGTAGGCGGGAAGTTTTCTCTTCAACCTTTCTAGAATCGTTTGAGGTTCCAGCTTGTTGCCCATTACAAAGGCCTCAATTCCCCCAGCTCCGCTGACGGTGACTGGCCAACCAATCGCCACAGCCGCGTCCACTCCGGCCTCCTGCCGAAGCAAGCTTTCCACTTCGCCCAACTCCACGCGGTGTCCTTGGATCTTGATCTGGTGGTCCACTCGTCCCAGGTAGCACATTGGACCAGTCTTGTTGGGCCTGCGTACGCGATCGCCCGTTCGGTAATACGTTTGGTTCTTTCCCGGCGGAAGGACAAAAGCAGTCGCAGTCTTTTCCGGATCTTGCCAGTATCCGAGGGCAACCTGGGGCCCGGCCATCAATAGCTCTCCGTCTTTTCCGGGCGGGACCTCTCTCAATTCTTCGTCGACGACCAGCACATCCATGCCCGGAAAAGGATCTCCAATAGGTACCACACCCCGCAGGCATTGCTCCTCGGACTTTCCGGCCCGCCAGCGGTAAAGACAACATGCGATGGTTAGCTCCGTAGGCCCGTACAGATTCTCGACAACACTGTTGGGAGCGGCGCGGGACCAGGACTCTGCGATTTCCGTCGGCAACGGCTCTCCGCAGAACAAACTCCAGCGAAGCGTTGGAAACTGGCCTGCCTTTAAAGCGCCGAGACGCTTCATAAAGACTCCTACGGTGGGTACCGAGAACCAAACGGTCAATTTTGCGTCTTGTATGAACTTCGCCGGGTTGATCAGCGTTTTCTCGGAAGGACAACAGACACAAGCCCCGCGCTCCCAGGCAACAAACATGTCGAATGCCGAAAGATCGAAGGTCATGTCGAAGGTTTGCGAGAAGCGGTCGTATTCACAGATGCCGTAGCGATCGGTCATGAAAGAGACAAAATGAGCGACGTTCTGGTGGGCCACCATAACCCCTTTGGGAATTCCGGTGCTGCCCGAGGTGAATAGAAGATAAGCGATCGAATCAGGCGAAACAGGTTTCTCTTCGAAATTGCCGGCCGGCTCGAGATCGCTGGCTCCCAGAATCGTGTGCCTGGACCACCGGCTCCGCAGGTAGCTCGTGTCGGTTCGCTCGGGCAGAATAATAAGAAGAGGCTCCTCCGAGAGGTCTAGAATGGCTTCAAGCCGTAGTTCCGACTCGGCATCAACGATAAGGGACCGACAGCCCGATCTCTGGAGCATGGCCCAAGTACGTTCCAGTGGAAAAGTACGGTTTAGCGGGACGTGCCCATGGCCGGCGAGCAGCGCAGCAAGTACTCCCGAGTAGGCGGTAGTTGAGCGCTGGGCAAAAACAGCCGTCAGCGGGGTTCCCCCGGGAGGCGTGGCACGCTCGAGTGAAGCGGCGAGCGACATCGCACGATTGCGCAGCTCGTCGTAGGTCAACATCGTGCCCCGCACTTCTACAGCCGGCCGGTGGGCGTACCGTACCGAGGAGCGCAAAAAACCTTCATGGATACCGCGGCTTGGTGCGTTCGCTACCGACAATTTGCTCGCTGTTCCCATCTTCAACCCTGTTTCTGGACTCAAGTATTAGCGACGTTGACCTTAACCCTGGCCTGTTTCTCAGCCATCTGAAAGACAATGCCGACCGATTGAAGATCCCGTTCCTCAGCTGGAATGTCAAGAATATAGTTCGTGAACCCGGCCCGAATATATTTCATGAGTTCATCTGAAACTTCTTCGTAACTGCCAACAAGATAAGGACAGAACGTGCTGTAGTTCTTAAATGGCCAAAGCCAATAGATGCTGGATTTGCCGGAAAGATCCCGCTCGATCTCGGAAAGCTGCTTGTGCCACTGGGAGTCCGAGACCTTCATGGCCACGGCATGCATGATTTGACCTTTGCGGTCGCCTGGAAATTTCTTGTGGGCTATATCCCAGGCTGTTTCCGTTTTCTCCGCGGTGACAATCCCAATGCGGATTCCTGAGTTTTCGCGAGGCGCGCTCAGGGCGTACTCCTCCCCCGGTTTCGGGTATTCCACCGCGGTGGCTCCTAGGGAGTTAGCCGCAGCCATTCCCGATTCCGATGAACCAGACACGAAGATACCAGGAGTGATTTCGGCGGGGAGAGTTGGTTTGAGAGAGAGGTCTTTGACTTTGCAGTATTTCCCCATAAAGGTGCATGGCTTGTTTCCCGCTAGGAGTTCCTTAATGATCGTCGTGTATTCGCTTAACCGGACATATCTTTCGTCGTGTGGAGTTTCGTCACACAAGGCCGCGAGGTCTCCACGGAATCCGCCCGCGACCATATTGAGGTAAATTTTGCGGCCATAGAGATAACCGAGAGAAGCGGTCATTTTCGCAACCGAGTAGGGGTGCATGTAGATTGGTTGGACCGCTATGAGCGGGCACAGTGAATTGGTGCTTTCGATCACCACTTGGGCGGCGAGCCAGGGGTCAATGAGGGAATTATCTGTATAGATCAGAATTCCCGTGCATCCGGCGTCTTCACTCCAGCGTGCCACCTGAGCAAGCCTCGGAAGATACGTGGGCGCGTCAAATTCCGAGGACTGAGGAGCAGTGGAAAAAACTCGCACGGACAAAGTCGCCACATTTGTTCTTCTATTTTCTTCTGACATGTTTTGAGACTCCATCCTAGCATCGGAGCTAGATGAAATTCCCTGCCAGCGGCCAATCATTTGCGTGCCCTGCAAGACGGCCCCCTGCGCAGATCCTAACTCGAATCTCCCGCTTCACCAATGATGTCGCTCCTGAGTGGTGTAGGTGAGAATCAAGTTCTTGGGTTGCTGATTGACAGAGTTCAGGAATTCGAAGCGCTTGGGCTCGGCAGTGGCCAGCTTGGGGAGGATGGCGGCGTCCTTCTCCCAGGGAGCAAGTTCCGTAGTGAAGCCACTTGACGCAGATTCGGAAATGGGTAGTCTGGGCGGCCATGGATCGACAAGTGAAGAACCCTCTTGTGCAAGCCTATTCCAACCTCTAAACGGAACGCAGTCTCACGTGTAGTTGGTGAATCGTATAGGGGATGCCCTTTTCCGCCGCGAGCGTTTGTAGTGCCGCCCTGACTTCCTGGTCGCATGCTTGCTTGCGGTTAGGAGGAATCTCAAGGAAATGTCCTTCGATTCGCACCCACCATCCCCAGTGTCCCTCCAGATCGTCGTAGTAAGTATCATGGGATTCATCCACGGACAGGCGGGAAGAGTCAAAGATTTCGGCAAAAAGCTGGAATGTCGCTTCACGAGTCAATTGCTTCCGTAGCCGGGCAGACTCCAGTAGTTTTTTGGGCCCGAGATACTTCCAGAAAATTGGTGTAGTCTTCTCGATAAATTCCCGTCCGTTGTATCTGCCGATGAAGAACAAATCCATTTCGCCGGTTGGTTTCAACACCCGCGCGATTTCTCTGACAGATCGCTCAAGATCCGTCGTCCAATGGAACGCGAAGATGCTATACAGATAATCTGCGGTAGCAGAGTCAATCGGGATTGATTCAAAACAGCCGTCGACAATCCGGACGTTGGGGAAGACGCAGCAGCGCTCAGCCGCTCGTCTCCGCATGTTCTCTGCTGGGTCCATGCCAACGAATTGAACTTCCCTTCTGCTCCGGGAAGCCATGTCCGCCAACGCCTTTCCCGTTCCGCAACCCACATCGAGAATCATTCGATACGAAGAGAGAATGATTGAAGCAAGCGCGCGCTCAGCCGCGCGACCCCAGCACGAATGCAAATTGAGCTCGTCGTCGTACTGCTGGGCCAGCCTTGAATAGGTTTCAACGATGGGATTTGCCATTTCGATCCTTCTCCGCACTGCGAGTGCGTAAACCGGAATCTCCTTTTTGACTTCAAAACCGGGCGACGATTCTGGCCATCACCGCTATAACACGGTGACCGCTCCGCTCGATTTCATGGAGCATCTGAATCCCCGCAGACTCTTCGCCGATGAGTATAATATTCTTTGAGCTGAAATTTCCATTCGCGGCGTCCGACCTTCGCCTGTCCGGCAATCTCAACTGACACTCGCTTTGTCAATCGTGTAGACAATTCGCTCGCCATCGAGTGTGGCGTAGGCGACGCGCGCGCGTTCACTTAGAGGGCCCTCAATTCGCCATCCCCCGTGGTCCTCAACGAGTTGCATCTCGCGGCGGGCCCGCCACCAGCGATCTACCTCCCCGGGCACGGTCTCCCAGATGCCGTCGCGATGAATGATCTCCCGAAGGTAAGCCAAGAGCGATTTGTACACCTTGCGCGAGTGCCGGTCGATCAGATAATCAGGATGAGAAATGAAGCTAAGCAACCCGTGTTTTTGCTGAATGAGATCGATTTGTTTCTTCCACAATTCAATCGAGTAGTCGTTCAAGATGTGAAAAATCGAGTAGTCCTGACTGGTGGTCAGGGGAATCTCGAGGATCCTCCCCACAAAATAGGGCATCACCGTGCAGCAGCCACCTCGCTGGGGTTCGAGGTGCGCCACGTTGGGCACGGACATGTCATAGGAAAACTCGAATGCGTCGTACCAATCCTGGTTGTGATACATGGCGCCCGCGCGAAACCCGCGCGCGTTGTACTTCCTCGCATACTCATTGATTTGTTTGGCGTGCCGCAAAAAACCGGTTTTTTCTTTGAAAAGGCGCCCATCATGATTCAAATCATGGATGTTGAATTCGAAACCGCGGCTGCGAATTTCGCTCACGAAGCTATCGGGAATTTCGTAGCGCTCCTCGGGCACGACCTGGAAGGAGGCCTTGAACCCATGTGAAATGTCGATATCCATGAGAGAAGAAGTAAAGTCCCGGCCGGCCGCTGTTTCTACGTCGTGTGTCAGGATGAGGCAACCGGATGCCCCTTCAGGCCAGAACCAGATGAAGGGAACTTTGTCGCAGCCCTGGGCTCTCATGGTTAGCAGGAGGAACGCCTCGTGCAGGGAATCTACGGTGAAGTCCACCGGCCAATGCGGGAACGCCAAGTTTTGCCAGTCTTTGAAGTAAGCCCTCTGCAAATAGCGGCGAGTCCAGACCGGCAAGAGTTCCCGCATGAAATAGTAAGCGTCACGGATCAGCGTATTGTGGGCGAGCCTATCCTGCCCGTGGTTCAGCTGTTTCACATAATTCTCTCTTCGCAGGTTCTCGATCACACTTGAAATGTCAAATGGCAAACGAATTCCTGATTCGGAGACCGTCATGGCTTTCAAAGCATCAAAATCGACGGCGGCCTGAACATCGGCCGCCACACCGCTTGAACATTCACCGTAACACACAATATCTGTGCCAAAACGAAAGAAGCCCGCGGCGCTCTTGCCGTCCGCGCCAGAAGAAACGGCGCGGGATATGAGGGGTGATCTGTAATATTCCGAGAGAATTCTCGTCATGACTGGGTTTTCAGATTTATGGCCGTGACCGCGGCCTCGACTAGATCCACTCAACTCGCCATCACCAGGGGGGATTTGCCCGAGGAAAACGCTCGAAAGGGCGTCTATCCTAGGTTCGGTTATCTCCTTTTTCCTCCAACACAAGCGTAACGAAGCACATAGGCGTGCGCTTTATAGTGGTCCGCGTTATCCTATGTGGCGATAGATCAGCGTCCCCATGGATGCCAGCAATCGCTCCGGCATATAGGCGCATATGCATTTGACCATCCTCAATTTCCAATCCTGGCTAGAAGATGGGGATGGCTCGGATGTCCAATACGTCAGCGATGCAGATGACGGAGTCCAATGGTTCTTGAATTTGACCAGGCCCTGTTGATGTTCCTCCGTTCTCCCGAGGTCGAAGGTTCTTGATCCGAGCGCTTTGGCATGTAGAACTGCCCGCCAAAGAAGAAAAGGTATCGCGCCAAGTTTGTGAAATCTTTCATCAGAACAGCCATATTTGTAGTAGCTGGTATCTTTAAAATGGAATACGAGGACCGCCGCCACTGGGACGTCCTTTAAATACGCCAAGCGCAGGTCCGCGGCCTCGCCCAAGCAACGGAGCAGATTCCGGAACCAAACGTAAGGCTGGGGAGGCAAGTTGTGGCGCGCTCGCGTTCCAACCACCAGCCGATAGAACTCCCTCAAGAGGTCTTCGGACTTTCCACGAACTTCGAGGACTCCTTCTCGTTCAGCGCGGCGCACTCGGCGCTGCACGGAGTTCTTATCGACTCGCCGAAAGATCTCTTCAGCCGTTGGCTCAAGGTTCACGCGGTGCAGGAGGTATTTAGCGCCGGCACTGAATCCCAGCTTCCTCGCCGCGTCCCCAAAGTTTTGCTGCACGGGACGAACCTCGATGTATCTCCACTCTTGGTCGACTCGCACGGCATGCAAATGGGACATCAAATTCTCGAATTCTTCATCTCGATCGCAGAGGGGCTCGCAATAGTCGGAAAATGGCAGCGAGACGATGCGGTTGCCGGTGATCCAACTGCGGATGCGACAGAAAGCCATCCCGTTCTCTAGATCTGATGCCGGCGGAGAAGTGCTGAAAACGACCGGCTCATATCCATAAGTGCGGTGGAGCGCATCGAGCCACCCTGCGCTGTGGAAAATGGAGGCCTGGGGATGTCTTTGGACAAAACTCTGCCACCGGCGGTCCCGCAGCGGGTCAACCTCGTAAACAGGCGGCAAACTCGTGTTTATCATCCCCCGCAAGAATCTATCGTCGACTGAACAATCCCTTCGTGGCACCGCTTGTAGCGGCCTTAAGATTTGCTTGCTGCCGCCTGGAGAACAAAGGCCGCAGAGTGTACCGGTGCAATCTAAATCCCTCAGCCACTCCGCCCTTGCGGCCCCATTTCCCCGTGGTCCTGGAGTAGTGGCATGCCCACCAGCCGCGGATGACGGAGTCTTTAGTTTGCATGGCTAGGAAATTGTAGGCGCTAGAAGCAGCAATAAGTCAGACTACGTCCTACTGTACCGGTGGTCAAGTTAAGTTCCTGCTCCTAATCTGTCCGCTGTGGCAGTTGATGTCATCTCCCAGGAAAGCTATTCTGCCCCCGGGTCATACACAAGTCTACGTAGCCCTCCCTACGCTAGCAAAGCGGCAAGCGGCGATGGGTAGAGTAGGTTTGTGATGAAGACAAAACCGATCTCATCTCAAGTTCGTGAAGGCTCGCCCTGGTTGCCTGAGACCGGAATGACTGATTCGGTGTTGATTCAAACGCTGTCGCCCGGCAACAGCGGTAATCTAAACTACGGTGTTTAGGAAAATTAACGGACTCGCGCTACGGGGCTGCTTCGGCGTTCGCCGGGTCATCAAGGAACCAATAATGAAACGCAAGTTGTCTCTTCTATTTTCTCTCATTTTTCTTCTGATGATTCCGGCGTCGGCTCGCCCGCAGGCCTGGTCTGGAATCATCGACCCCAGCCGCGCCATCGACTGGTCACAGGCGGGCGCGGGAAGCATCCCCAATCGCACCACGATTTGTTCCACCATAGCGCCGTACAGTGGGACAGCCGCAACCATTAACAACGCGATTTCCTCGTGTCCCAGCGGGCAAGTTGTGCTTCTTCAAGCGGGAACCTTCAATTTATCCGGTGAAATCATTTTCAACAATAGGAGTAACGTTACTCTTCGCGGGGCCGGACCGACTCAGACGTTCGTCGTTTTCAGCGCTGGAGGCACTTGCAACGGTCTCGGAGCGGACGTTTGCGTCATCAACGGCGACAATAATTATTCCGGTGATCCCCATAACGTAGCTACGTGGACGGGCGGATACGCGAAGGGCGCGACCTCGATCACGCTGGGCAGCGTAACAACGGGCAGCATATCGAATCTGCATGTAGGCAGCCAAATTATTCTCGATCAGCAAGACGATGCGAGCGACACAGGCGGCATCTTTGTTTGTCAAAGCCATGGAACCGACGGCAGCTGCAGTGAAGAAGGGGGCGTAGGCAACGGCCGGGCAGGTCGCGCACAAAACCAGATGGTTACGGTTACCTCCATCAGCGGCTCGGGCCCTTGGACCATCGGAATTACTCCCGGCCTCTACGCGCCCAACTGGAGAACTAGTCAGTCTCCGGCAGTATGGTGGTCCAGCAGCCTTCCGGTTGCCTCTGACGGCATTGAGAACATGACTTTGGATCATACTGCTGTGACCAACCAAAGCGGCGCCGGCATCATGTTTACCAACGCCTTGAAATGTTGGGTCAAAAACATCCGGGACCTCAACAGCAACCTGCATAAGCATGTCTGGCTGTACCAGTCGTCCCACATCACCGTACGGGACAGCTATCTCTACGGCGCCCAAGGCGCTTCGGAAAGCTATGGCGTCGATTCGGGAGTGAGCACCTCCGACAATTTAGTCGAAAACGTCATTTGTCAGCACATTGCCACGTGCACGATCACGGAAGGGGCCAGCGGATCGGTCTTTGCTTATAATTACTCCGTGGACGACTATTATACATATAATGGATCGTCCCCCAACTGGCAGCAGGACGACGCCTACCACCACTCCGTAGGGGACAATTACCTGCTGTGGGAAGGCAACGAAGGAATCGGCCTCGTTGGCGACAACATCCACGGCACCAGCTTCATGATCACGGGATTTCGTAATTACTGGAACGGACGTGACCCGGTCACCGCCGCTCCCAGCCAGCCCAAAACGCAAAACACGAACTCCGTTCAAATCATGGCCGGAAGCCGCTTTTACAACCTCGTCGGCAACGTGCTGGGAACCCCTGGTTACCATACCAACTATGAGTTCGCGACTTCGTCGTCCACAGACTGCGGGAATGCCGCTACCTCGGATAAGTCCGTCGTGGTTCTCGGATATTCGCAGGGCGAAGGCAAGAACTATTCCAGTACTTGCTCCGGTGCGTCGTTCACAATCCCTAACGACACTTTGGTTAAAACAACCCTCCTGCGCTGGGGAAACTATGACACGGTGAATGCTGGTTCAAGATTCGTGAGCTCGGAGGTTCCGAGCGGTCTCGGTCTCTTCGCAAACGCCGTTCCATCAAGCCATACCTTACCTGCTTCACTTTACCTCTCCTCCAAACCAAGCTGGTGGGGCCCATTGCCGTGGCCTGCGGTTGGCCCCGATATCACCGGCGGAACTGTCCTCAGTGTTGTTTCTTTGAATCCTGCTGCAAATTGCTACCTGAACGTGATGCACGGCCTGACCAACGGATCGAGTTCCGTACTGAGTTTTGACATGAACAACTGCTATTCCCAATCAAGTTTGCCTCCCCCTCTCCCACCCACGAACCTCAAGGTCGTGGTTCAATGATCCTTTGCATGATCTTTCCGTCCTTGCAACTCGCGGTGGGTGACGTTGTTTAGCCCGCTTCGCAGGGAAGGACCAGACGATTCAACCGAGTTCGCGGGCAAGGCCAAGCTGAAACCCCTCAGGGCCGGTTAGTGCCCGGAGACACCCCTTCGCGCAGGAGTGTCACCTCCATTCCTCAACTCTCACCGTGAAGATGAAGTGCGAAGGGCTTCCCAGGCCTCAGCAACAGGCAAGATCTGCGCGCCAGAGTTTACGGCGGTTTTTACGATATCGTTAAAGAAATCAGGGGTACATCCCCACGGAGTGGGGGATTCCGAAACGTCGTGGGTCGCAAGAATAAGCCAGCCTTGAGCCTGTCGATTTTGGTCAATTAGGCTCTTCACGGCCTCAGAATTGCCTCCGCTTTGTTCTAGGAAATAGGCGGAGAGGTAATTGAGATCCGTGGTCCCGCTATTGAACGTCTGACCTCCGCCTCGACAGCACACGAAATGCCGGGCTACTCTCCGTTTTGTTCGCGCCCGCGGTGGGCTTATCGGGTAGGAGAAGGTTCTAAAAGAGGCTTCGGGGTAGAATTTGTTGAGCGCTCGCCGGTTTTCGGTGACGGAGTCCTCAAATACGCTTGTCTCGGTTTTCCATGAATCGTGGTGGCCAAATGTGTGGCATCCCAACTCATGACCTTGTTCGAACAGCATTTTCAAATCCTCCGGCAAAAACATAGTGCCGGTGGGCGCTTGTTTGCCCATTAGGCCAAAGGACGCATAATAGGTTCCTCGAAGCCCGTAGCGATTCAGAATGGCACCGCCTGTCAGCAAGGCAGACCGCGGAAAATCATCAAAGGTAAAAGAAATGAGAGGGACCTGCCTGTTGATCGCTAAAGGACGCTTGAAAAATAGTCTTGCCGCACTCCTTATATAGCGGCCCTGAACTCTTGCCCAAAAATGAAGAGGCAGCATGATCGCTCTTCTCCTAGAGCTAATTTTCCCAGATTCTGCCGGCCGAGGCTCCCGGGCAGGCGGTTCAACACGCCTCCGCGGGACGTTCCAGGAATAAATTCGGAATCTTCTCACTGGTTTCCATCCGGAAAACACTTGAATCCGTATTCCTCAAAACCTTAGCCACGCTTTTGCTCCGTTAGGATTAACTCGTTTTTCTTCCGCAAGCCAGAGTAACCGCTTCTTCCTCCACGGTGCCGTAGATCGCCGCGGTCGGCGGGGACTCGGCAGGTGATCTGCCGAGCGGAACCATCTCCCGTAAAAGCCGTGCGACTTGATAGAGGGGGCCACCGCCGCGGTGCAACAAAATCACTGCGAGTAGATAAAGTGTTCCGAGCAACAGGGAACCAATTGCAATCCGGTAAGCGGCGCCCGCAGCAATCGACGCCAGCGCGGGCAGGGGGATTTCTCGGAGGATCAGGGCAGAAGCGCAACCCGCCACCAAGGATGCCAGAACGTACTTCCAGAGAGCCGCGAGTATGGGGGTAATACCAAGTTGTATGGGCTTTCCTGCATACCAGAACGCAGGGAGGAACAGAATCCATAAAGAGGCCGTCCAGGCTATGGCTATCCCCGCAGGCCCCCAGGGCAGCGCCAAGACGAACAGCAATACCGTCACACCGACCTCCACGAACCCCCAGCGGAGCCAACGGTCTGGCCTTCCGATGGAAAGGTGAATCCAGCCGTTCGAGTAGTAGACCAGCATGATGCCAATGCCAGGGCCGAAGTAGGTGAAGATCCGGCCTGCTTCCTGCCACCCGGGCCCTAACAGCAGGCGGATCAGATCCTTGCCAACGAGAGTGAGGTCCGCAGCTAAGCCCATGCCTAGGAATGCCAAGACGGATAACCCGGCGAGAAAATACCGCCGGTATTGAAGCTTGTCCCGTTGCAAACGGCTCATGGCGGACACAGCCACGGCCGTGAGCGGTGACACAAGCTGGCCGGCCGGGAGAGCAAATAGGTCGTAGGCCTTCTTATAGAAGCCGAGAGAGCCCGCACCGAAACGCCATCCCACCAGAAGGTTGTCCGTGTTGCGGGCGCAGTAGTCGAAGACGAACCTTCCATACGTGTTTAGCGCAAACTGTACCATCGAGCCCGTTTGCTTCGCCGGACGGGGAAAAGCGGGAACCCATCGACACTGAGCCCAAGCGCAGAGCGAAGCAGTGAGCGGCAAGGCCGCGGATCCTGCGACCAGTGACCAATATCCCCAGCCCCTCCAGGCAAGAAGGATCGATACGCCCACGGTGGCCGTGCGCGCGAGAATGTCATTCACAGCGGTCGTATGGAAGTTCATAGCGCGCTTGAGCAGAGCCAAATGAACAACCGAAGTACTGTTTAAGAAGATCGTTGCGGACAGGCCCAGGGTGATCAGCGTCAGCCGCGGCTCGCCATAAAACCTCGCTAGTAATGATCCGCATGCGGCGAACCCTATGGTCAGAAGCAGGCCGAAACCCACGTTGATCCAGAACAGATTACTGGCCAGGAAATGATCGATTTGGTCCCGCTGGAGAATGGCCTCGGTAAAACCATTCTGTCCAAAGTTCATCAGCAGCAGGCTGAAGGTGGTAACCATAGCCACCAGCCCAAAATCTGCCGGAGTTAGCAGCCGAGCCAGCACCACGGTGGCGACAATTTGAACTGCCAGCGATGCGCCCTGCGAAAGGAGCGTAACACCAGAACCTCGGATGGCGAGACGGCGCAGCGCGCCTCCCTCGGCAAGGGGCCGGAATGCGCCACTTGCGTCAAAGGGCTTCAAGCGTCCCCCTGGCGGGACTGGATACAAAGCGCGTGCTCAACCTGAGGCTCAGGCCTAGAGAAGGCATTACTCTCTTGGATGGCGAGCAAGGACATACTCTCGGAGGGGGGAACTTCCGGGGCAGCCATTATCGCCAAAAGGAAGAAAATCCAGACCGGGTGCATAATTCTAATAGCTGATTCCGTGAAGTTGTAGACCAGCCCGACCACGAAATAGGCCAACCACAGCCCGCCTTCCTCGGGATTCCGTCTGACCGCGGCAAAAATCTTACGATAGCTGGTGACGATGACCGCGCCCAGCATCACAAGCCCTACCACCCCCAAGTTGATGAAGACCTCGATGTAGCCGTTATGGGCCTCGTTCGGATGCCACCAGTACAGACTCCACAGCTCGTCAAGTCGACCGGGAAGCCAAAAATTCTCGAAACCGGTTCCAAGCAGTGCGTTGGGGCTCAACGCGAGAACGTGCTTCCACAGCTCCGTCCGGCCAGTGAGCGTCGAGTCTCTTCCAATTGTTTCAACGAGGTCTCCGCCGACATTGAAAAACAGGGCCGCAACGGAAACGGCTATCATCAGCACCGCCAAAGCGCGCACCACCCACGGCCTCAGCGCGAGTGCGCGCAGGTGTGTGGCCACGATCAAGCCGCTGGCCATGACGAAGCAAGACATCGCGGTCATGACATTAGCCTTCAAGAACAGGAAAACCACCATGGCGAGAAGAGCTCCGTGAGCAATCAAGTGCCTGAACCTGTGCTTGTCAAGGAGCCACACCACGAAGCCGAGGATGGGGCTCTCGGCCATCAAGTCCTTCAGCCGGTGCAGCATATCCCGGTCTCGAAGCGCTTCACAAAAACGCCACACGGAGGCGACTCCGAAGAGCAGACAGACTCCGCCAAGTTCGTTCTTACTAGTTGCGACGCCCCTGTAAAAACCTGTCCCTCCCCACTCACCCCATGCCTTCCCCCAAACGGGGTAGTAATTGGCTAACAAGATGGATGCAGGGACCAGCAGAAACCCCACGCGCGTCAGGAGTCGTTTAACCGCTGCGGAAGGGTTGTCATCGCTCAATACGATCAAAACCATGGCTACGTCCCCCACGGCCTTGATCCACCGCTTAAGCGCCACGACATGGTAGTCGGACCAAATGATGCTTATGGCGCAGTAGAGAAAAAACAGGACAATCGGTAAATTCGCTCGCAGAAGCGTTCTAACCTTTCCTCGTCTCGAGAGAAGCACGATTACGCTTAGTGCGACGATTGCTGTCAGGAAGTAGCGGTCAAAAGGGCTCCCGTCGACGATCTGTTCGGGTGTCATCGCCGCAGTTAAATTCGCTGCGCCGGTCATCGTCAACCACTGGGCTGGCGTTCGCGAGGCGGCAATCGAGAACCAGGCAACGGGAATCCAAAGGGCTAGGGAGGTCCGGCGTTTCCGGTCCCAATCAAGGAGGTAAAGCCCTACAATGACCAAGACAAAGAATAAAGTGGCAATCTTCTGTGGCATCTAAACCCCTACACAAGGGCCTTTCAGGCGAAGTGCTGAGTCACGTCACCTCGAGCAAGACTTGCAGTGAGAATGCGCAAGGACCATGCACAATCGCAGGTTGCCGCCGATGGCGACGGTCGCCCGCACCATGCGGCTCGAAGCTAGCAGTGACTGACTTTGCCCCGCTAATGGTTACCATGCAGGTCGCGCCAGAAACGGTATCGCATCCGCTCCAGCCCGCAACGGCCATTTGCAGGATTCGCCGTGAGCGTCACCACCGTGCCCCAATCGTAGATCGCCGAGCAAGTAGCCCCGCAGTTTAGCGTGGCGGCACCCGGTGAAGTGGAACTCGACGTAACCGTGCTGCGCTCGCCACTCCTTCCGACCCCTTCCTTGCTGACCGTGAGGGCGAAGCGCTGCACGTTGAAGCCGGCGGTGAGCGATTTCGCCGCATTCATCGTCACCGTACAAGTTGCGCCGGAAGCTCGGTCGCATCCGTTCCACTCAGCAAAGTTGGATCCCATCGCGGGTTGGGCCGTCAGGGTCACTGGCGTGCCCCTTGCGTAAGAAGCCGTGCAACTGGGTTCGCAGTTTATGCCTGCTGGACTTGAGGTGACGGTGCCGCTGCCATTGCCCGTCTCGCTTACCGTGAGGGCGTAAGAGCCTGCGAGGTATTGTTGATCAGGATGCTGACCTCGTTGGAAGAGCCGGTTACCGCCAGGTCCAACCTGCCATCGCCGTTGAAATCCCCCGCTGCGAAGGATCTAGGTAGAGAACCAGCGCCAAAGAAGATCGCTGCAGGCCCGAACGTCCCGTCGCCGTTGCCCTGCAAGACAGAAATATCGTCGATGATGATTGCTGCCAGATCCAACTTGCCATCGCCGTTGAAGTCTCCAACCCCCAAAAATTGATAGCTGTTGAAGCTCCCAGCAGGATTCGGGGGGCCCTCACCCGAGTTCTTCGCGGCCTGGAACGTTCCGTCACCGTTGCCGAGCAGCACAGACACTAAGGTCGATCCAGAAGCACTGCTCGCCACGGCCAAATCTTGGACCCCATCACCGTTGAAATCGGCCACAACCACGGAACTCGGAAAGTCGCCAGCAGCGTAATCGGCCCCTGCTTGGAAGGTTCCATCACCGTTGCCCAGCACCACCGACAGGCTTCCTGGAGTGCAGCCAGAACCTGTGCAACTCCTTGGGATGGTGACTGCCAAGTCTAGTTTCCCATCGGCATTGAAGTCTCCCGCCGCCAGGAAAAGGGGATTGGCGATCCCCGCGACGGCCTGCGCCGCCTGGAAGGTTCCATCACCGTTGCCCAAAAGCACCGAGACATTGCCCGGTTGCGAAGAGCAAGGAAGAGGACCTCTGGCGATGGCGACCGCCAAGTCCATCTTGCCATCTCCATTGAAGTCTCCTACAACGAGCGAGGCGGGATTGGTGATCTCCGCGACGGTTTGCGCTGATTGAAATGTCCCATCTCCATTACCGAGCAAAACCGATATACTTCCCGGAATGAAGGAATCGCCACAATTGCTCGGGCTAATGACTGCCAAGTCCAGTTTGCCGTCGCCATTGAAATCGCCCACGACCACAAGTCCCGGACGGCTGGTAGGAAAGGCCGACCCCGGCAGGAAAGTCCCATCCCCCTTGCCCAGCAGGATCAAAACATCTTGGGAACCAAAGTTGGCGACCGCCAAGTCCAACTTGCCATCGCCGTTGAAATCTCCCGTAGCCACAGAACTAGGAGACAGATGAGTCGCGTAGCTCGGCGCTGTCACAAACGTTCCATCGCCATTGCCCAATAGCACGGACACCATTTCAAAAGAGCTGGCAGTCACGATGTCCAGCTTGCCATCTCTGTTAAAGTCGGCCGCGGCCACGGAGGTTGGTGCGAAACCGACACTGAAGTGATTTCCCGCTGCCTGGAAGGTCCCATCACCATTACCTAGCAGGATGGAGAGATCGCCTTCACCAAAGGTGAAGGCCAGGTCCAGCTTGCCATCTCCGTTAAAGTCGCCCACAGCGGCGGAGTTAAGGTACAGGTCCACGGGCGTGCTAGCGGGCGTCCGGTAAAACGTTCCATCGCCGTTGCCTATCATCACGAAGACATTGCCGACACTGGCGTCAAGGACTGCCAAATCCAAATGGCCGTCGCCGCTGAAATCACCGACTGCTAGGATACTGGGGCGCGCGTCGCTCGAGGCGCTGATTGCCGAGGTCCGCGCTGAGAAGAACCCATCTGTGTTACCCAGGAATACTTGAAGAACAGTTGGATTACCGGAGTCCGTAACTGCTAAGTCCATCCTGCCGTCGCCATTGAAGTCGCCTACGGCTGCGGATAGGACGGACAAGGTTCCCCTGCCAGCAACGACATCCCGAGCCGGCTGAAATGTTCCATCGCCGTTGCCCCCGAGCACCTGAACAGTGGCGGGAACGCCGGTGAGACCGTTTCCACGATTAACCACCGCCAAGTCCAGCTTGCCATCGCCATTGAAGTCGCCTGTGGCCACAAAAATAGGATACTGGCCCGTGGCGTAATTGCCGCCCGCGCGAAATGTTCCGTCACCGTTGCCCAGTAGCACCGCAATATTGAAAGTGGTGAAGTCGCCGAAGTTACTAACCGCCAGGTCCAGCTTTGCCGTCACCATTGAAGTCGCCTATGGCCACGGACAAAGCACCATCGCCAACGACGTATTTGGTGGGTGCTTGGAACGTGCCATCTCGGTTGCCCAGCAGCACGGAAACTCCGCTGTTTGAGCCGCCACGGTCAGAGGTGACGGTCACAAGATCCGGTACACCATCACCATTAAAGTCGCCTGCGGCGATGGATGGACCAACGCCGAATCCGGCTATAAAATCTCTCCGCGCAACAAACGATGCAGTCTGCGCGTGCTCCAGGCTGGGAAGCGCTAACGAGAAAAGGAGAGTCACTGCCATCTTAAGTGTTATCCGTGCTGAATCGCCGGCCATGGCGATACCTCCATTTTGTCTTGAACTTGCACTTATTACAGGCCTTTCCATGTATGTCACTGATCTACGGGGCAGTAGGAAATTCCTTGGTTCAGCGATTTTGCAATGCAGGCTCAACGCGAGCGTGCGGCACTCCTCGAGGAAGTGCCGCGTGATCGGAGTCCAGAAAAAGGCGGTGCAAAAGTTCGAGGGTCAGCACCGTATGGATTTCCGAGGTGTAGTTCCGGTCTCCCTTAAGGTGGCTCTGGAGCATGACCTCAAACGTTTTCCGTTGCAGGTAGGGCCGGGACAGAGTACGCCGGTCAAGTAACACCTCCCGCAGATAAGCGGAGAGCGCATCCCGATACCACAGTCGAAAATGGTGAAACTTGTGTCTGCCAAGGAAGAGGCGTTCGACGTGGAGAGGCGAGAAAAGATGGTCGATCTGGGCCGCCCACTGGGGCATGCCGACGTCATAAGCGTATTCTGCTTTGAATGTGAACTTAAGGAAACGCCGGGAGATCCCTTCGAAAAGACGATTTCCGTTTCCGCCGAGACCACTGTCCGTCGGAATCGACTGGAGAACAGGGTTTCCGTCCGCGATCAACCGAAGGCAAATGTCACTGGTCGCGAGGTCCGAGCTAGGCGCGCGGTAAAGCATCCGCACGAGGTCATTGTCGAGGAACGGGGACCGCAAAGAGAGCTGCGTTTGCTCTAGGGCCAGAAGGCCGTAGTGGTGCCACGGGGCCTGCCGGAAAACGGCAAATGAAAGCGGGTGGTCCTCGAGCAACGCATCGTAGGTCTCCTTTGCCACACGGGCTTGGGATAGAAAGTCTGGATGAAACAACCCAGGCGTGGGCACTACTGGCTTGAACGCCCGGACCCGACGGAGCACTTCGCTTCCGTAGTTTCCCGTCATCCTCACGGGGGTGAACTCGCGGATCCTTTCGTTGATGTACAGGTCGGGAGAATAGACCACTTTGAGACAGCCATCGGTCAGGTATACGGTCCGCTCAGCATAGTGAGGAAAGCGCGCGAGGAACTCTTGGCCGACTCGAATGACCTCGTGGACCTGTCCACAAGCGCGCGCTACTTTTCGCGCAAGCAGGACGTCCTGGGAGTCGTGAAACATCCCCCCAAAAGTATGGCAGGGGAGGGATCCGCGGGCGGGCCTATGCCAGGCCATAACCATCCGGCTGTCCAATCCTCCGGTGAGAGACATCCCGATGCGCTCGCGACCAGTAAAGTACCGAGGCAGGTTTCGCGCGAAGGTCTTTCGGATTTCTTGGTAGAAGGACTCCGCGTCCAGGAGAGATTGGTTCTCCCACTCGCGCGGCCGGAAGTAAAAGTCTTTTCGCTCGATTAAGCCATCTCGAAAGACCCATGCTGCAGCACCGGGCAGCACATGGATGCCCTCGAAGAGCGTGCGGTTCTCGAGGACCGAGCCGCAGACGACGAACTCCACAAGTCCCTGAGGCGCGGCCTTCCTGAGTTCAGGACGGACGGCCAAGATGGCCTTGGCTTCCGGGGCGAAATAAAAAGCTTCTTTCGCCTGGTGATAATAGATGCGGTGCATCCCGTAGCGGTCATTGAAGAGGGTGATGGTTCCGCGTGTGCGGTTCGAGAGCAGGCCATGAAACCTTCCGTTCAGGCCCGCGGGAAAAGCGGGGTCTTCCTCATAGAGGTGGACAAGATAGGAGGGACCCTCCGCCGTCAAGTCGTGCCCACGACGCTTGAGGTGGGCAGCAGTCCCCGGTTCAGGGAATTCTTCCCCGGAGAAGACCAGAACGACATCCCCTCGTTCATTCGAGAGCGGCATACCGTCGGCGAAGGAGTTCTCCCGCACGATCCACCCAACGTAAATTCCGGAGGCCTCATCGATCCAAGTTCCGACGCGATAGAAAGCCTCGTGGCGAAGGGCTTCGACCATCCGCAACAGTTGCGGCTCGGCCCATTCCCGCGACATTTTCGTCACCAGACCAACGATTCCCGGCATGGTCTCTTTTTTCCTAGGTGGATTACGTCACCGCTTGGAACTTGCGGTTGTACCAGGCGTTGCGAAATTCTCTAACCTTGGCGGCTACCGGTTCAGGGAGACGATCAACAAACCGATGGTGCAGGCCGAGCCGTAAGGCGGCCGAGCCTACTCGGGTCAAAGGAACGTAGTAGCGAGGCAGGTCGACCCGCTCGAAGCCGTTGGCTTCCTTAAAATCGCTGAGGCTATCCTTCTGCTTTTTTCCATATGCGAAACTCGAATACACGAGATACGGGATCCCGCGCTCGGCACAGGTGCGGACCGCCTGGGCCACCAGGGCATTTGTGGGAGCCTTGTCTCGGTGCTGGATCATGGAGACAATGTTCATCAGGCCGGCCTGCGTTCCTGTTTCATCCGAAACCAGCTTGACGAAACCAATCAGACTGTCGCCCAGAAAAGCCCCGATAAAGATGCTGCTGTCCAGGTAGGTAGCCTCCTCCTTATGCACCGTCTCCAAGTCCTTTCCGAAGTGACGGAACGGTTTTCCCTGGCGCACGGGGCACTCGTTGTAGATCTTCCAGATTCCCTCGACAAGAGCTTTATCGAAAGGCACTTCCCGGAACGTTATCCCCCTCTTCTCGGCTTGTTTCGCTTTGTTCCGGGCTTTGAACCTAATCTGATGTGTCCACCAGTGGTCGAAGGTAGAGACCGGCAGCACCGCCAGGTTGTCCCATTCCATGGGATAAGGATATTTCCGCGACGTTTCCGGCAATCTCTGCGTGAAGGTGAACAGATCGATCCTGACTCCGCATTGCTTCAGGCTGTTCAGCATTGGCTCTGGATCGTCCATAAACTGATACTTGTCGGCGTCGAGGCGAGCGATACGCAATAGCCGTCCCTTGATCTGAATGTCCCTGCCGCAAACGGAAATCATAAATGGCCCCCTACTCGCCCCCCGAGATATCCTCCAACAAGTGGACCACGCGAGCTTTACCCTCAACCGCGCGAATTGGCCGACTACCAAGCGGGTGCACCGGTGCGCTCTCGTGCCGCAACTCCTCTGCACTTCCGATAGAGACAACCGCAAGAGCCCGCGGAGGCAACTGTCTGGCATTGAGTTGCTCAAAAATGGCGTCCATGATTCTCGCGGTCAAAAGGATTTCCCGGTAGGGGATGGGCAACGGGCCGTCTTCAACAATCGAACGATAGAAACCTTCGATCAAATATTTCATGCCCGACTTACTCTGGAAGTCCTTTGCCAGGAAGGCTCGCACGTTGCTAACTAAATTTTCAATATACTGCTTGGTGAATACAGCCGGGGGAAGGAACTTCTCGAGGTAGCTTTTGAATCTTTTCCCGCGAAGCTTGATCACTGTCTCGTGGTCCCGATCGAGAACCACACCGTTTTCCTTGCCAAAGACGCGAAATTGGTGCAGCGCGGGACGCATTTGTGATGAGAAAGTGAAATAGGCCGTGGTTCCCTCCTTTTCACAAATGATGACTCGCAATTCATCGATAATTTCGCTTTCGCCCAGGCTCTTGAGAAGCGGGCTTGTAAACCCATGCGCAATCACCTCGAGCGACTCGCTGGTCAGGTACTCTGCAATCCTGGCTATCCCGTGGCTGATAACATTCTGCAACAATTTCCCTGGCAACCTGCGGACCCAATGCTGCTTGTCGCCGAGAAGTGCTGCGGCGTAACTTCGTTCAAGCTCATAGCAATAATAACTCTCCATATGCACGGGGGCGCCGCCTAGAAAACCGTTTTGGACCAGCGTACGCATTCGTCGCGCTGCATGCGTGAATTGATCATCATGGCCCGCGGTTATCTTTAGCTTTCTTTCGTTCGCGAGCGCAATCAGTCTTCGAGCCTCCTCCTCGTAAAGCGTGAACGGCTTCTCTACATAGACGTGGCATCCCCGCTCCAGGCAAAGCTGCGCAATCTCGAAGTGGCTTTTAGGTGGCGTGGTGATGTGCACCAC
>WNGO01000981.1_pt1 | contig 25042 bp, 25 predicted proteins | sample 5400511 | NCBI WGS metagenome assembly WNGO01 (sample SAMN13153380, study PRJNA577476) | soil metagenome | isolation source: 20 cm soil or saprolite under Garry oak tree replicate 2 | place: USA:California | collected 2016-06-15 | reverse complement strand
GCGCCAACCGCAAACGTTTGTTCGGCGACGAAGACCTAATGGTTTATTCGCCAGGACAGTTTGTGGCGAACATTATGCAGATCATGGGCTCCAAACAGGCCGGCGACGCGGCCTATGGGTTTATCGCCGAAGCGATGACTTGGACGGGTGTTGTGCTCATGACCGGCTGGCTGGAGAAGTTTCCGCGTTTGAAAGTCGCGATCCTCGAATCCAACTCAAGCTGGCTGCCGCTGGTGCTGGAGAAAGCTGAAACTTATCTCGATCTGTACAAGCATTTGGGCGAAAAGGTCGGCGATCCGCATGACGTGTTTTATAAACATTGCTTTATCGCGTTTGAAAGCGATGAAATGATCACCCTGCGCTTGTGGGATCTCTACGAAAACATCGCGCTCTGGTCTTCGGACATGCCGCACCTCGACGCGTCGGATGTTTGGGAAGCGATCGACAATATGAACAAGTGGAAAGTGCCGCAGAACGTGCAGGAAAAAATGCTCGGCGGCAACGCCAGGCGCTTGTACGGCATCGAACCGGAACTTGTGGTCACCAAGGCGCCCGATGAATATCAGGCGCAGACGATGTCGCGGTACGCGTAACGCTAAATGTTCAAAACGTTCAAGCCGTTCAAATCGTTCAAACCGTAGGGGGCATTGAATTTCGTAGGGGCCAGCATACTGCGCCCCTACCGTTTGTAGAGCTGCTTCACGAAACCTGTTGCTTCGACTTCGCGCACTAAACTGGGGTCGACAAACGCGCGGGGATCGGCGGCCGCGGCTTTGGGATCGCGCGGCGCGATTTCGTCGAGCAATGTTTTCACACCCTCCGGAGTCGGCAGCAAATTATCGGGATAGGCCGCCGTGTAGGTTTGCCAAGCGCGTTCGAGACCCTCCTGATCAGATATGCGCAGATACTTGCCCCAGATCGCTTTAGACTCTTCTTTATTGGTTTTGTTGAAATGAATCGCCTCAATCATCGCGCGCGTGAATTTTAGCAGCAGTGATCGCTTGGCTTTGACGATCGCCTCCCGAGAAAGCACCGCGTTCCACCAAAATGGAATCTTCAACGAACCGATATCGAATAAGTGGCGAAAACCCAACTGCAATGCCTGGCGGACGAATGGTTCGGGCATGATCGTGAAGTTGATAACGCCTTTCGTCAGAGCGGCGAAGCGTTCGGGATTGCCGCCGGCGGTGATAATCTTGACGTCTTTATCCGGATCGATATGCAATCGGCGCAGCGCGAAGCGCAGCCCCATATCCGAAGTGCTGCCGATGCGATTGACGCCGCCGATCTTGCCTTTGAGCTGGTCGGGGGTAGTGATATTTTGCTGCGCAATGATGTGATCGACAAACGTACGGACCATCCCCAGAATCATCACGGTGTCGGCGCCTGCAAGGCGCGAGCTGACGAGCGTGGTCACCGAGATCGCCGAGACATCGATTTCGCCGGCGAGCAAGGCCTGCGAAACGATCGGGCTGGCGCTGATGCTGATGATCTCGGGCTCGACGCCGTATTTTTGCAGTAGCTTCTTTTCTTGCAGCACCCAAACCGCCGCGTTGGCCGGACTCGCGCCGGCCCAGGCGATGCGGATTTTGTCTTGGGCAAAAGCGGAGCCGATTATTTGCAGAGAGGACGCCGTGACGAGGAGCATTGCCAAGAAATTAGCGATCACAAAGCTTGCCTCCTCATCTGTAAGAAACAGTCGAAAATTATTCGGCGTTCAGTCACCGAGTTGAAACCTACGACGGCATTTCCGCAAGTAATCGACCATAGCCCGGAATCCGATGGCACAGGCCGAGGCACAGTTGCGTTCCCCAGGCGCGGGCGGGGCCGGCATGGACGGCGGTCAGGCCGGTGTCTTTTTCCAGGCGGTCGATGATCTCGACGGTTTTCCACGCTGAGCCGAGCATGTAGATGCCTTCAGCATTTTTATGCTTTGCAGAGATGCGTTTCATGAATTCAAGTATTTGCTCGGGCGGCACACTTGGAACGGCGGCGAAGGGGGAATCGATGCCTTCCATCGCCAATACCTGAAATCCGGCATCGGTGAAGTAGCGAGCGAAGACGTTGTTCATTTTCTCGGGGAAATAACTGGCGCCGACAAATTTCTTGATACCGAGCGTGCGCAAAGCACGGACGTGATTCTGTCCCGAGGTAAACATCTGCACGCCGTACTTTTTCTCCCAGCTGCTGATCAGCTCCTGTTCTTTCTGATAGCCGAGCAACATGAACGGCGGCGCACCGCTCGGGCGGACGAGGTCTGCGCCCATTTTGGCGAACTCCGCCGCTTTCGCTTCATAGCCCGGCATGGATGTGCTGAACTCTTCCTCGGTGCCGCGGGTGAAGTTCATGGTCGAAGACAAAAATTTGATTTTCGCCGGTATCAACGTGTCGAGATCGAGCTCCTGTCCCGCTTCGGGCCGATTGGTGGGTCGGACGGTGCCCACGAGGTATTCTTTTTGAGATTCAGCCATGTTTTTGCTCCTTTGCACCAGCAATTCTGAGTAGGATCGGATCTAATCACTTGTGCAGAGTTGGCGTCAAGCACAGCGAGGCAGATAACTGGACAATCCCGCGGCAGACAACTATTATTCGAACCCTCCAAGCGAGCGAATGTCTAGAATGAACCCAAGAAGCATTCAAATAGGATTTATCGGCCTCGGACGTATGGGTAAGCCGATGGCCATCAACATTCTGCGTGCTGGATTTGGCCTCACGGTTTACGATTCGCGCGAAGAGCCGGTTAGGGAATTGGCCAGCCTCGGCGCTCAAGCGGCCCGGTCGCCGAAGGAAGCAGCCGAAGCGGCGGGCATCGTCGCCATCGCGGTCGTGGACGACGCTCAAGTAGAAGACGTGATGACAGGGCAGCGCGGCGTGCTTGAGGGCGCTCGGCCTGAAACCGTCATCGCGATCCACAGTACCGTTTTCCCTGAGACGGTGCAGCGGCTTGCTGCCATCGCTAAAGGAAGAGGCGTCGATGTCATAGACGCGCCGATTAGCGGCGGAGAAGCCGGCGCCCGGCAAAAATCGCTGTGCTATATGGTTGGCGGCGAGCAGGCGCTTCTGGAGCGTTGCCGCGAGGTGCTCGCCACATCTGCGTCGAATATTTTCCATATGGGTGATCTAGGCAGCGGCGCGGCGGCGAAGATGATCGTGCAGGTTGTGACTTGCATCAATATGCTGGCCGCTCATGAGGCCGAGCTGCTCGCAGGCAAATGCGATTTAGACTTCGCGGCGCTGCAGAAAGTGTTGCACCTGAGCTCGGCGCAGAGTTTCGTTGCCGACAATTGGCTTCACCGGTTCAAGCTGTCTGATGATCCGATGGAGATTCGCCGCCGTCGCACGGAAGTTTTTCAGAAAAGCCTTGGGCCTGCGCTTGCGATGGCGCAACAGCTCGGCCTGTCGCTTCCCGGGACGATTTTAACGGAGCAGTTGTTGCCGCGAATCATGGGCATCGAAGACTCGTAAACGATTTTTATCGTCTAAATAATCACAGAAAGAAGAAGCCTATCTGCATGAGACACCGAGTGGGAATCGCATCGACGCTTTTGTTGTTTTTTCTGTTGGCAAATTGCAAAAAGGGGCAAGCGGAAATCGTCAAAATCGCGATACCGAGCACGACGCAAGCCGTGCTGCCGTTCACAATCGCCCGAGACAAAGGCTACTATCGCGCCGAAGGATTGGACGTCGAGCTGATCCTAATAAGCGCGCCGATCGCCAGCCGCGCCTTGTTGAGCGGCGCTGTCACGGTAGCGACCGTGGGTGGAGCGGGGCTACCGCCCGTTTTGCGCGGCTCGCCTTTCAAATTTCTGTTCACGACGTACAACCGGGCGATGTTTTGGCTCTATGCCAAGCCGGAGATTCGCGACGACGGTGCTGAGTCTCGGCGTGACGCCGACGATCTTTTCCGGGCTGCAAAGCGGCATCGTCGATGCCGCGGTGCTTGCGCCGCCGGTTACGTTTAAGGCTCACGAGTCTGGGTTTCGCGAATTGGTTTCATTTCCGAAGCAGGATTTGGTTGAGCTGCAGGGCAGCGTTCTAGTCAGAGATGCGTCGTTGCAATCCGACGCAGCGCAGATGGAGAAATTTCTCCGCGGCACGTACAAAGGATTTCTTCACATCAAAGACAATCGCGCGGCAACGATTCCCTTCATCGTGCGTTATTTGCAAATTAATGAAAAAGTCGCTGCGACCGCGTACGATCAAGTGGTCAGACCGGCGATGACTCAAGACGGAACTCTCAACCAAGAAATGCAGGCGAAGGCGGTCGAGCATGTGCTCAAGCGGCTCGATCTCAAAGAAGCGCCACCGCTGGCGAAAATTTTCGATTTTTCATTGACGCGTAAAGTGATGACGGAATTGCAATCGAAGAACTGGCGGTCTGGAACTTAGATTGCTGGATTACTCACGAAGGCAAAGCGAACATTTGCTATGGCTTTGAAACTCAGCATGACATGCGCGCTCTACGATCGCAGCCAGCCGCTCATCGACGGGCGAATCAAGCCGCGGGACATCGATCTGGACATACACGTCAACTCCGATGACCGCAGCCGGCAGCGCGACGCGCGCGAAGGAAAATTCGATATCGCGGAATTCTTTACCGGGATTTACCTGGCAGACCTGGAACACCGGACGCTCGGGCTCACGGCGATTCCGATCTTCGTCAAACGCATGTTTCGCCATTCGTACATCTACATCAACAAATACGCCGGAATTCGTTCTCCGAAGGATCTCGAGGGCAAACGAGTCGGCATTCAGACTTGGTTCACCACTACAGCGCTCTGGGCGCGCGGCATCTTAGAGGATGAATACGGCGTTGATCTTAGATCGATTAAGTGGGTTGCCAATTGGGCAGAAAAGATCGGTAACTGGCAACCGCCGTCGTGGCTGAAGCTCGAAATCGCTCCTCAGGGCGCCAAGCTTCACGATCTCCTCATCGCGGGGAAGATTGACGCCGGCATAACAACCGAAACCTGGGCGCCGTTCGGCCATCCGGACGTAGATTTCTTGCTGCCAAACTATGCCGATGAGGAAAGAGCTTATTTCAAAAAGACCGGGTTCTTTCCGATCCAGCACACGCTCGTGATCAAAAATACGGTGCTGGAAAAATATCCGTGGGTGGCGATGAGTATGTTCGATGCCTGGCAGGAATCGAAGCAAGAATGTTATCGCTGGCTCGATCGGCAACGGGTGCACCAGACCGGCTTATGGTATCGATCGCTTTGGGAAGAGGAGCGCGCGATTGCCGGTGCGGATCCGTATGTGTGGGGATTCAAGAAAACGCGCGCTGAAGTGAACAAGATGCTCGATTACACATTTCGCCAGGGCTTGGTATCGCGAAGATTTCAGCCCGAGGATGTGTTTCATCCCAGCACGCTGGAGACTTAGAATACAAAGAACTACGACTGTTCAAGCCGTCGAAGCAGTTCAAAACGTTCAAGCCGTTTGAACGGAGCGCAGCGGTTCAAATAATCCGAGACGAGGCAAAAATGGAATTTAGCGAAGTAGTTCAGACCGGCCCAGGAACATTGGCCGGCCGTTATTTGCGAATGTTTTGGCAGCCGGTTTGTTGTTCCTACGAGCTTGCGTCAGGCCGTGCGCTGCCGGTCCAAATCTTGGGTGAAGACTTCACGGTCTATCGCGGCGACAGCGGCGTTCCTTACCTCGTGGGGCCGCGTTGCGCGCACCGCGGCACGCAACTTTCCGTCGGTTCGGTCGAAGGCGAATGTATCCGCTGTTTCTATCATGGCTGGAAATACGATGGCTCTGGGCAATGCGTCGAGCAGCCCGCGGAAGGACAATCGTTCGCGGAAAAGGTCCGCATCCCGAGCTATCCGGTGCAAGAATACATCGGCCTCGTCTTCGCGTATTTGGGCGAAGGCGAGCCACCGCCCTTGCCGCGTTACCCGAAGTTTGAAAGTGCTGATATTTCCCTCGACGTCGCCGGGCTCAAACGGATCTGCAATTACTTCAACAACATCGACAACTCCTTAGACAGCATCCACGTGCGCTTCGTGCATCAACGGCATCGCGACTCGGTGGACGATCACGTCGTGCTTGGCGATCCGGTCATTTCCGTCGAAGAGTCGGATTGGGGCGTCAAACGCTACGTCAAATATCCCGACGGCAAGGACCTGACGTTTTTCTTTGGCATGCCGAACATCAACTTTATCAACGGCCAAGTAGTCGATCCGGTGATCAAGCGGGCCAACGTGATTGTATTCAAGGTTCCCGTGGACGACGAAAACCATATTCACTTCGAAGTCCGCGCTATTCCATTTACAGGCGAACGCGGCCGTGTGTGGATCGAAGAACGGCGAGAGTGGCGTGCGCAGGCGGAAAGAGATCGGCCGGAGCTCGTCCGGGCGATTATCTCTGGAAAACTTCGGCTCAGCGACGTCGATCCGAACCGCGTCGACTTCGTCATGTTGGAAGACGAAGTAGCCCAAACCGGCCAGGGAGTGATCGCCGTGCGCGGTAACGAGCACCTCGGCCGCAGCGACAGGGGCGTATTTCTTTTGCGTAAGATTTGGGAACGTGAGCTAAGAAACTTAGCGGAAGGCAGGCCACTTAAGCAATGGACTTACCGCCCGGACATGGTGCCGACGTATCCAAACAGGTAACGGTGCTTCGGTTCGTGCTCGGAATAAACGAGAAATTTCGTTTGGCTATGCTGCCTCTTCCGGAGCCCCGCCGGATTTTGCCAGGTCTTCGACTTTGATTTTTTCGACGTTCATCTTTTCCGCGGCTTTCGTCATTCGATCCAACACTTCATCGAAGCTCAGCGGCGCAGCGTCTTTGGGACGGAAGCGGATCGGGTTGATACGCGCGACGACGAAGCTTTTTAAATAGGGACTGGTGAGGCCTTTGGCTTTGAGCGCTTCGACTTTTTCGATGACGGTCTTATCTAAATCCATCAGCGCTTTGGCTCGTTCGCGGCGGATTTCTATCGACGATTCGAGCGGCTTCTTTAGGAACTGGTCGGAGCGCCGGAGGATTGGATGATAGGCGCCGCCCCTTCTCGGTATTGAGCGCGAGTATTTGATAGGCGGCGGAAGTCTCGGGCACGACGATACCGACGATGCATTTGGCGCCGAGCGTTCTCATGGCCGACAGGCGATGATTGCCGTTGGGCGTCCAGTAGCGGGTATTGCTTTCTTTAGTCTCTTTGCGCACGACAATGATCGGATCGAGAAAGCGGCCGAGCTTGGCCACCACTCCTTCGAGCTTGCGCACGTGAGTATCCGACAAATTGCGCTGATAAGGAGTCGGCTCGACTTGATCGATCGGCAATGCCGCCAAGACCAGCCATTGCCCGCCGAAAGGTTCGCGGTACTTGGCGAGCACGTTGCCGCCGTCCTGATCGATGGCTTGCTCAAGATCTTCGACCGCGGTCGGCGACGCCGTCGCCAGCAGCTCTCTGGCCGTGAGTCCGATGGATTGACCGGCGAGCTTGCGCCGTTTGCGCGGCGCGCCGATTTTCTTCTGAGCTTTTTTTTCCGCCATTGGAGTCTTGCTCGCGAGTTCTGATTAACACAGGATGCGCTATTCTTCCAAGCGACGGCAAATTTTGCACCGTCGATCGACAAACCCTTCGGTTCTGTAAAAGGCGCGCAAGACTTTTGCCGTGCCGGATGCTACTTTTGATACCGAGCGGAGATCTACTTCTTTAAAAAGGGATTCACATGGCGCAATACGATTATGATCTCTTTACGATCGGCGCGGGTTCCGGCGGTGTGCGCGCCAGCCGGATGTCGGCATCGTTCGGCGCGAAAGTAGCGGTCGCAGAAGAGCGTTACCTCGGCGGCACTTGTGTCAACGTCGGCTGCATTCCAAAAAAACTTTTAGTCTACGCCTCGCACTTCGGCGACGATTTTGACGACGCCCAAGGATACGGCTGGACGGTTGGGGAAACCCGCTTCGATTGGGCTAAATTGATCGCCAATAAGAACAAGGAGATTCAGCGACTGAACGGTGTCTATCGAAAGGTTCTCAGCGATGCGGGTGTCACGATCATCGAGGATCACGCCGTAGTCATCGACGAACACATGGTAACCATCGGCGGAAAAAAGATTAGCGCGAAATATATTCTCGTCGCCGTCGGCAGCTGGCCGATGGTGCCGAAGTTCCCCGGTTGCGAACATGCGATCACTTCCAACGAGGCATTCTATCTTCCTAGCTTGCCGCAAAAAGTGATCATCGTCGGCGGCGGTTACATCGGTGTCGAATTTGCCGGGATTTTTCACGGCTTGGGGGCGCGGACAACGCAGCTCTACTGGAACGAGCTTTTTCTGCGCGGCTTCGACAGCGATATTCGCAACATTCTCGCCGAAGAAATGCGCAAACGTGGCGTCGATCTGCGCTTTAAGACCGACATCGTCAGAATCGAAAAAATCGACAAGACATTAAAGGCGACATTGACCGACGGTAGCGTGATGGAGGCTGACCAGATTCTTTACGCCACGGGGCGGGTCTCCAAGACGCCACGATTGGGATTGGAGAGCGCCGGTGTGAATCTGAAAAGCAACGGCGCGGTGATCGTCGATGAATACTCGAAGTCGAGCGCGGACAGTATTTACGCTATCGGCGACTGCACCGACCGCATGATGCTCACGCCGGTGGCGATTGCGGAAGGGATGGCGCTGGCAAATACGCTGTTCAACAACAAACCGATCAAGCCCAATTATCTTAACGTGCCGACGGCGGTATTCAGCACGCCGCCGTGCGGTACGGTTGGACTGACCGAGCAGCAAGCCCGCGCGAGCAATTTCGACGTCGATATTTACAAGAGCCTATTCAAACCTCTCAAGCACACTTTGACCGGCCGCGACGAACGGACGATGATGAAGCTGGTCGTCGATCGAAAAACCGACCGCGTGCTTGGCTGTCATATGGTCGGTGCCGACGCCGGGGAGATCATCCAAGGCCTTGCGGTTGCGCTTAATTGCGGCGCGACCAAGGCGCAGTTCGATGCGACCATCGGTATCCATCCGACCGCGGCGGAAGAGTTTGTGACCCTGCGCACCAAAGTCGGCTAGATAATTCTGCTCGCGCGAGTTGCAGGAAACTCCTGATGCTTTGTGACACGAGCACAAAGACACTCATGTCAACGGCGTAACGCTACCAGAAGTTCCTTGCTCGATGTGCTTGCCTATACAGTGCAGGATTCTGCGGCAGGAGTTCACTTCCCATCGGCAACCCAACCGCTTGCTGATGCCACCGTCGCGGGAGAACTGCTTTAAATCGTATGATGCGCTCCTCGCACGGTGCCACACCGCGGCAGCGGAGCCCGTTTTTACCTACAAAGCGAAGTAGTAACCATTCTGCGCAACGTCATCAGCTCCTCAATTTGAGCAAGATCAGGCGCTTAAGTTCTGGCACTTTCGTTGCACAGCTGAATCAGTGAAAGTGTGTCTGAATGAAAGGGCCGTCGATGGATCGGGAAACGTTTCAAGAGCAATTGCTTGGCGTGATGGAGCGAAAGAGCCACTGGGCTTGGCCGCTATTTACCTCCGGTCGCGTGCCAAAGGATCGCCTGCACGTTCACTTTGAGCAAGAGTACGAAACCTACGTTCGTGACTTTCCCGTCCTGGTTGGCTGGGCCTATGTTCGTTGCCCGATCCCGGAGATCCGTCGAAGCCTGGCGGAAAATTTGTATGAAGAAGAAACCGGCGGTTTGGTTGCTGGCAGTCCGCATCCGCTGCTGTTTCTCGAATATCCGCGTGGCCTCGGTATGGATCTCAACCGGTTCGAGCACGTGGAACTTCTCCCGGCGGCGAAGCGGTATCGCAATTTTCTCGATGACGCGACGCAGCGCTTCGGCTGGGATATCGCAGCGGCAGTCGTGACGATCTTCGTCGAAGGCTCATCCGACGAGCGCGAGGCGCTGGACCCTGCGAGGCATAAAGTATCCCCGCCTTTGGAACAGCACCCGCTGGTCAAGTATTACGGCTTGGCCGTGGAGCGATTGGCGCTCACCAAGGCACACCGTGAAGTGGAAGGCAGCCATCGCGCGGCGGCGTGGAAGGCGATCCTCGATCACGTCGTGCCGATGCGCCGGGGTGCGGTGGTTCGAGCGATGAAAGAGGTCTTGGAACTCTGGCTTGAATATCGCGATGCCGTGGCGGAAGGTTGCGGCCTGGAGCGCAACGGTCACGGAATAGCGCCCGCTACCTATCCCGCCGCGGCGGCGACCGGGTGATCAGCCGTCACTCGATCCGCTCGCCACGGTAGCTCCGCGCGAGAATCTGCATCGGATTGAGCGGGCGGCGGCCGTTGCCTTGTTCAATCTGTATTGCGGCAAGCGGACAATCTGAGCAAGTCACTTTCGGATTTCCTTCCGCCATCGCTTGAAAGGCGCGATTTCCCCATTTGAGCGACTGTTTGAAGTTTTCTTTTTTCATCGCCCAGGTGCCGTCGTGACCGGAGCATTCTTCGACGACTTTTACACTCGTTTGGGGCAATAACGAGAGAACATCGCGGGTTTTGTAGCCGACATTCTGCGCCCGTAGGTGGCAAGGCATGTGATAACTGATGTTACCCGCGCCGGTTTTGAAGTCCTTTTGGAGTTTTCCCTGGCTCGCCAGTCCGGCTAGAAACTCCATCGGATCCATAGTTTGAGCAGCAACCGCTTTCGCCTCGCCAGTGCCGAGCAGCCGCGGGTATTCCACCCGTATCATCTGCGAGCAAGTCGGATTCGTCGCAATGACCTTACGCCCGGCGTTCACGTGCCGAGTCAGGCTGGCGACGTTTTGTTTGGCCGCTTCGACGGCGCCTTCCATATCGCCGTTATGCCAAAGCGGCATGCCACAGCAGCGCTCGTAGGCAAACTCCACGTCGACGTTGTTGTGCGCCATCACTTCTAAAGTGTCGGTGCCGATTTCCGGCTGGTTATAATTCACGTAGCAGGTGGAGAAAAACGCGATTTTCGCCGTCGGTTCGCCCTGTGGTGCCTTTCGCCGGGCGTCGAACTGCGCCGCGAAAGTCTTGGAAGCGAAGGAGGGGAGCTTTTTGTCTTTATGAATTCCGACCGCGCTATGCATCAGCTGGCGGTTGAGCGCATTCTCGTTGCCCCAATTCGCCAAAGCCGAAGTTGCCGTTCCCAGCTTGCCGACCAAATCAGGATTGCCGAGCAGTTTGTCGACGAGCGGTACGCCTTTTTTCTTCACTTCCTGAGCCTTCGCGCGGGCAATCAACCGTGGAAAATCGATCGCCCATTCATGGTCGCCCGGCGTATAAGGGCATTTGATATAGCAGAGCTTGCATTGGAAACAGAGATCGACGACCTCGCGGACGTCTTCGGTTTTTAGCTTCTTGGTATCGACTTCGGCGTATTTTTCTTCCGTGCAGTAGTCATCGACGGCATCGAACAGCTTGGGAAAACTGCCGCAAAACTTGACGCAGAGGCGGCAATCGGCACACACGCTAAATACGCGTTCGGCCTCTGAGCGGAGGTCTTTGTCGTCGTAATATCTGGAATCCGTCGGATCGTAGGCTGGATTGTTAGACACGCGCGCACTCCTCGATAAGTAAATCTATCCTATGGAATATGGCGTAAACAACCGTGCAAGGGAATAATCCGCCCAACCGGCGTTCATGAATTACACTGCGACCGGTGCAACCAACTGTCCAGTGAGATTCCGATCGCGCTATATAGATAAATTCAGTTTTACCGCCTAACTCGTTGTCCTAACGACACATTCTGCCAGAAAAATGAAACGCGAAGAAAATTGGCTCGAGCGCGTTAACGGGAACCTACCTGAAGCGTCTAAGCCCTCAAGGAGGTTTCTATGAAAACCAAAACATCGATAGCCTTAATAGCCATAGCCATTCTCTCACTGATAGCGATCGGCACCCCCAATCGCGCGTCCGCCGATTCGCGAAGTCGTCAAAAGAAACTTGATCAGGCGGCCCGTCATGAGCTGGGAAAAGATCGCGCGGAGTTCCAGCGGGATCGCGCCGACTTGCACAACCTATATCGTAGCGGCGCAGGCCGCGGCGATATATATCGAAAGAAAGCTGAAATCCGCGATGATCTCCGAGAGATTTATCAGGATCGCCAACAGCTATCTGGCAACTACGGCGATTATCGCCGCGATCGTTACGACCGGAGATACGACAACTCTGTTTGGAATGGCAACCGTGGACAATGGAACCGCAACGATAACGGCTGGTGGAATTGGGGTAATAGCGGCTGGGGAAGTCGGGAGCGCCGGGATTACCGTCGCGACTAAGACTTAAGAATATCTGCGTCTGTTCACCCAACCTTGCAGGAGGCGGAATATCACCGCCTCCTGCCTCATTTCTTGACTTCCCCAACACAGCCGTCCTATAACGCGACATACGGTCGCTTCATGGGACGGCTAGCATGATCATAGATTGCGATACCCACTTGATGCCACGGGATGCTTTCGAGAGCATCGACGGCAACTTCGCCGGGCTTAAACCGCGGCTCAAGTTTAACGACGAAGATCTCTACGCCGACGTTGAGTTTCCCGGCTACCCAGCGGAAGTTCCGGGCACGAGCCCGCTTTTGGCGCCAGGTTCGGGCGCAATGTTTAAGAGTTTATGGGATATGTGCTCTCGTATGGACGACTATGACAAGCGTCTGGGCATAGAACAGCATGTCGTCTTGCCGCAATTTTCCGGCTGGTGGTCATATCTGATCGACGCGAAGCTTGCCTGCCGGATGGCGCGCTCCCACAATGAAGCACTCATGAGACTGGCGAAAGAGTATCCGGGAAGAATCTTGCCGGTCGCGTTAATCCCGCTGCAAGACGTTCCGGGTTCGATTCGTGAAATGGAGTGGGCCAAGGAAAACGGTTTTTGTGCGGTCGTACTCGATAAGGCTATTCCGGTTAAAGAGCATCCTTACGGCGAGCCGCTCGGTAGCCATCGCGAGCTTTGGCCGTTCTTTCAGAGAGCGCAAGAGTGGTCGATGCCGATTTATCTGCACAACGTGCAGCACGGTCATCGCATCAGCAATATGCAGGCTTTCCAGCGCGACGGTTTATATATTTTTGCGCCGCAGGAAGGGCAAATGAGCTTGGTTTCATTATTCACCAGCGGACTATTGGATGAATTTCCCAAGCTGCAATTCATTTTCACCGAAGCCGGGACGTCGTTCATCAAGCCAATAGTGCAATGGCTCGACCGAGTTTTGGAGCGGCCGCCGGTGGACTACGACGATCAGGAGGAGCCACTGTCCAATCGAACGTTGACGAAAATCGGCGAACGGCTGCGGCGCGCGCGAGCGCTCTACCCGGCGCATGTTTTTCTAGAAAAAAACCAGAAACCCGCCAGCTACTATTTCAAAAATAATTTCTACTTCACGATCGAAACCGAAGAGCCGGAGCTAGCAGAGGCGATTGAGTTCTTGGGCGCCGAGCGATTTCTCTTTGCGACCGACTACCCGCACGACGATCCGGGCGGCAGAATGAAGTTCGAAGACGTGCGCCTGCTCAGAGAAAATCCAAAGATTTCTGAACCCGCCAAAGAATTGATTCGCTGGCAGAACGCCCAAAGGCTGTTTGAGTTGGCTCTCTGAACATCGTGGCTATCCCTGAACGCTACAACACGGGTTACAACATCGGCGTCGGCGGTGCGGTGGTTCGTGGCCGGCAACTTTTGTTAGTGCGCCGCGCTTCAAGCCATGGCCGCGGTAATTGGCAGCTGCCCGGCGGTTTCATCGAGCCGAATGAAACCATAGAGCAAGCAGTGGTGCGTGAAGTTCAAGAGGAGGCCGGGGTCACGGCGGAAGTGGAAGCGGTCCTCGGACTGCGCAGCCGCTACGATCCCGCCAGCGGTAATGGCATCTACATCATTCTCCTTTTGCGGTCCGTTACCGGCGAGCCGATGCCGGATGGGCGTGAAGTCGATCACGCGGGCTATTTTAATCTTGAACAGATCCAACAATTAACTCCGCTGCCGCCGGTAAATTGGGAAATTGCCCAAAGAGTGCTTTCTTCCGACCGCCGCCTTCTTTCCCCCAAACCGCTGACGAATTTAAACGGCGCGAAGTTCACGCTGTTTGTCGGCTGATGCACCGTCTTTTTTGTCATCAAGCAAAAAACATCTTCCTCCGGCTGATATATGGTTTTTGACCTGGAGCAGGCGCGTACAGTTATGCTAGAGTATTAGCAATGGAAGCTCTTATTTTTGACAGTCGTCCCGTTTTACGAAATCCGGTGCTGCTGTTGTCGTTCGCCGGCTGGAGCGACGCGGGCGCATCGGCGTCGACCGCTGTGCGATATTTGATTGACCAATTAATGAGCAAGAAATTCGCCGGCATCGATCCGGAAGAGTTTTATGACTTCTATCGACAACGGCCGGTGGTTCGTTTGAATGACAGCAAAGCGCGCGAGATCCACTGGCCTTCCTACGATTTCTACCATGGCGTGGGAATGGGTATCGATAAGGATTTCGTGCTCGGTATCGGCGCTGAACCCCATCTACGTTGGCGAACGTTTACGGAGACGATGCTGCGTTTCGCTCGCGAGTGTCAGGCCGAGATGGTGATCACCTTGGGTGCATACCTCGACGAAGTTCTTTATACCCGTCCGGTGCCGCTTACAGGATTTTCTACGGATCCACAGCTAATGGATCAACTCGATCTCGTGCCTTCACGTTACCAAGGACCGACCGGCATCGTCGGTGTTTTGGCGGACGCGTGTCGTGCTGCCAGTATGCCGCACGTCAGTCTTTGGGCGTCGCTGCCCCATTATCTTTCCGTGTCGCCTAACCCGCGCGGCACCCTGGCGTTACTTCTGCGACTCAGTCAATGGCTCGGCCTCAGAGTCGACACCGGTCCACTGGAGCGCGCGGCGGCGGATTTCCAGGCAAAGATCAACGACGCCGTCAACGCCGACCCCAAGCTCTCCGCATTTGTGCGCGAGCTCAAGAAGCGCGAATTCGAACAGTGAAACTCTCCGTTCTGGTTCCCATCTATAATGAAGAGCAGACATTGGCGGAAATCGTGCGTCGCGTGTGCGCCGTGCCGATGCCGAAGGAGATCATTCTCGTCGATGACGGATCCAAGGATCGAAGCCGAGAGATCCTGACTCAGCTGCAAGAAGAAAATCGTCGGGCCGGTGACAAGCTGAATGACGTCAAAGTTTTTTTTCAGCCGCAAAACGAAGGAAAGGGCGCGGCGCTAAAGATAGCGTTCGGCCATGTCACCGGCGACGTAATAATGATTCAGGACGCCGATCTCGAATACGATCCGAAAGACTATCCAAGCTTGTTGCAGCCGATCCAAGACGGATTGGCTGACGTTGTTTACGGCACGCGCTTCGCGGGCGGCGGCGCGCATCGCGTGTTGTTCTTTTGGCACTCCATGGGCAATCGGATGCTGACGCTGCTCTCCAACATGCTCACCAATTTAAACCTCTCCGACATGGAAGTCGGCTATAAGGTCTTTCGCGCCGAAGTACTGAAAGGCATCGAGATTCAATCGAAGCGGTTCGGTTTCGAGCCGGAAATTACTGTGAAACTGGCGAAAAAAGGCTGCCGCTTTTACGAGGTGCCGATTGCGTACCACGGCCGCACCTATAAAGAAGGTAAAAAAATCACCTGGAAAGATGGGTTCGCCGCGCTGTACTACATGATTCGATTTCGGCTAGGCTGGTAGGGCGTGGCGGGCGCGCGATTCACAACCGTCCACTCTTTTGTCCGGGTGGCGATTCTATGAATTCTCCGCAAACAAATGACCGGAGGAGAACAATTGCATGCCTAGTAATTTGCGTGCTTGGCGTCTTTTTACGCCTGTGGCAATATTCTGCGAACCGCTCCTTGTGGTTTGATGAGGCGTTGCTGGCCTTAAACATAGTGCATCGACCCTTTGCGCTTTTGCTGCAGCCATTGGACAACAATCAAGGCGCCCCTATCGCCTTTCTGTTTTCAGAGAAAGCGCTCATCGAGCTCTTTGGTAACAAAGATTATGTGTTGAGACTGTTTCCGCTGGTAACAGGTAGCGTGGCAATCTTTCTGATGTGGAAAGTATTAGAGGATTATGTGGGAGGTGTCGGGGCAAAATTCGCATTGCTCTCATTTGCGATCTCTGAAGCGTTGATTTATTACGCTTCCGAAGTCAAGCAGTACAGCAGCGACGTTCTCGCTTGTCTATTATTACTCGCCATTGCTCCGCAATGTTTAAACGTACGCAATGGGCCGAAATCGATCCTGCTGTTTGGTTTTCTCGCCGGTGCCCTGGTGTGGTTCTCGCACCCTGTCGTGTTTGTTATCAGCGCGATCTTCGTCGTTCTTCTTTGGGATGCGGCGATTAGCGGTGAGCCGCCAGTGATTCGATTGCGTAGGCTCTTGTCGATTAGCGGCGCCGCCGCACTTTGTGGTATCAGCTTTTCGATTCTCTTCTTGATCTCGTTGCGTTTTCTCGCGAGCAATGTCGAACTGCTCAGTTATTGGCAGGACGCTTTTATGCCGACGCCGCCATGGCAAGATCCAATTTGGTTTTTGAAAGCCGGGTATAGCCTTTTAAACAATTTGGTCGGGTGGCCTCTAGCCAGTGCCGGGATGGGCGCGATCCTTTTTATCGTCGGGTGTGTATCGTTCTCTTTTAAAAACTGGCAGTTCGCGTCAGTACTCATGAGCCCGTTGATTTTTGTTTTAGCAGCTTCAGGGCTGCACATGTATCCATTTAGTGGTCGCTTAATGCTGTTTTCTGTTCCGATTTTACTTTTGATTGTTGCGGAAGGATTCGAGCGGGCACGATTGTTATTGGGCAGAATCGATCCCAGAATAGGCGTTTGGGCTACGGTTGGGCTGGCTTCGTTTCTTCTCTATGCGCCATTGGCGGGCGCCGTGGCCAACTTTGCTCGACCCCCCGTGAAAGAGGAGATCAAACCGGTAATGTCCTATTTGCATCGATATCGGGCTCCTGCGGACGTTATCTACGTCCATCATGGAGCCGTTCCTGCGTTCGAGTATTATGCCTCCGTTTTTGGGTTTCAGAAGGATGACTATATCGCAGGCACTCCTTCCAGCGAACAACCAGAGATGTATAAAAAGCAGATCGATACGTTGAAGGGGCGCGAGCGGATCTGGATCGTTTTCTCGCACATCTGTCATACCTGTAGAGTCGATGAACAAGAAGTTTTCCTTAAATATCTTGATAAGGTCGGTGCAAGGCTGGCTTTCTTTCAGTCGGAAGGCGCGTCGGTTTACTCCTATCGCCTCCTTCTCAGATAATCTCTTGGTTGGATCGGTTCTTCCCGCACAACAAAATAAATTGCTGCCAATCGACTAATTTCTTTGCTCTCTCCACAATTCATCCATGTAGTCCTGCAGCCCTTCTTTCAGCGTGAACTTCGGTGCATAGCCTAACTCAGCTTTCGAAACGCTGATGTCCATCGGGATGCTGCGGCTCTTATCCACGCTGCTCGTGCCGCTGACTTTGACTTCGGCATTCGGCAACAGTTCTCTGATCACTTGAGCAAGCTCGTCCGGACCGTGAACCACCCCGGTTCCCGCGTTGTAAATGCGCTGTTTGGGATTTTGCGCCCGGCAAGCGAGAAATAGCGCCATGCCGACGTCTTTACCATAAACATATTCATTGGGACCATAAGTTTTGGCGTCGATCGTGAGTGGGTTGCCTTTGATTATGTTCAGCGCCAAATCGCGCATGACCTTGCCGACCGTCGAGCCGCCGACGTAAAAGCCACGGCCGAAAACGCCGCCCGGGCGAATTATGATGGTATCGAGGTTGTACATGCTGGCATAGGCGTGGACCAGGTGTTCTGAGCACACTTTGGTCGTGGCATAGAGATTGTGGCCGCCGATGGGATGAGTTTCGTGGATGACGCTGTCGTTGATCTTGCCGCGCTCATAGGCGCCGAAGGTACTGACATAAACCACGCGCTGAAGTTTACGCAGACGCGAAGCCTCCAGGATATTAATCGTGCCGAGAATATTGTTGGTCGCGCCGGTGTAAGAGTTTTCCTGAACGCGCGAGCCGATCAGACCGGCGGTATGGACGATCGTGTCGATGTTGAATTTTTCCATGGCGCTCAGCAGCGCCGGTAGATCGCGCATATCGGCGGCGACCACGTTGGCGGCCTCCTTGCCGACGATTTTCTCGATGTAATCGCGGTTTGGTGAAAGATCAAACAAGACAACCTGGTGGCCCGCGTCGACGGCGTGCCGCGCGGCGTTTGACCCGATCAATCCGGCTCCGGTGATAAGAATGTTCATCTTTGAGGTCCTCCGTTATCACGATAATTGGCGTAGCGCTGTCTTGTGTTTCGCCGATGCGCTAAGTTTCCGTTACCGAACTGCTACTTGATCCCCAGCTCTTGATTGACTTCTCTCTGCAAAGTGAAGTCAAATATCTTGGCCGCCGTCACCGGCTCTCGGAGCTTGAGCGCTTCCGCGTCGGCGCGTAAAAATTCTTCGACCTCTCTGTCGGTGGCGAGGCCGTTGGCTGTGAACGCCGGACGCGCAAGCCGATAAGACTCGAGCGCGACGGCGAGTTCTACTTTGAGATAATTCACTAATACTTCCGCTGTTCCTCGTTCGTTTTCCCAGAAGTAACGATGTGCCCGCGAGCGGGCGCGCAGGATGCGTCGCACCAAATCCCTTTTTTCGCGCAGCATTTTTTCGGAGAATGCGAGGCCGTTTTGCAAGTTAGGTATGTCTTCAAGTGTGCTGCCGTGGATTTTCAATTTGAATTTGTCTCTCGCGAGGATAACCGTGGGTGGCGACAGGGCAGCCAGCTGAATGACGCCGCTCACCAGACTTTGCAGTTGCGCTGGCACGTCGCCGCCGATCACGACGGTGATGTCTTTATCCGGGTCCAAGCCTGCCTTTTGCAACAGGCGGAGCGCCGCAAGGTGCTGGGACCCGCCGATCGTCGTAGTTCCGAAAACCTTGCCTTTCAGATCGCTGAGGGATTTTACCTCAGGCCTTGTTACCAGCCAAAAGAGATTTTTCTTGAGACTCTGTGAGACGACCTTGGCAGGAATTTCGGTCCGCTCCATGGCACGGATGAGCGTGCCCACGTTGTTAATGGCGTGGGCGTCACCGCTTAAGAGCGCAGTCACACCAATGTTGCCCCTGACTTGTACGACGTCGGCTGTGATGCCTTCTTGGCGAAAAAAACCGCGTTCTTGCGCAATATAAAGATCAACGGAGGCGATGCTGCGGCTTGGATACGTGATCACGACTTTTTCGAGGGACGATTGTCCGCGGGCGGCGGAGACAATCGTCACAGACAGGAAAATAGCCAGCAACAACGTTTGAATTTTCATTGGAACCTGCAGCGATCAAGATTTAGATGCACCTGAGTTGGATGTCAAGTTAATCATAAACGTAACCGCCGACTTCCGCTTGACGAGCAAAGGTGGCTGCCATATATGTTTGATCTGCTGTGAACTTTGTATTCAGGACGCTAAAAATTCCTAATCGAAGGAGCAAGTATGGGCAGACCAGCAGCGATAGAATGGCCGGATAAGGCCAAAATCTGCGTGACTTTCATTGTGCCGTGGGAAGTGTGGCCGGAGAACTTTGGCACGCACGAATCACTGCAGCGCCAGGGCGGCGCCACGATTCCACCGCCGAAAGCCCCGTTTAAGCAAAATATGGCGCTCGTCACCGAACGAGAATACGGCGACCGGGTCGGCATCTGGAGAATTAGCGATCTCTTCGATCGCCATAACCTTAAAGTAACGTTTTTAATGAACGGCCTGAAGGTGGAGCAGTTCGCCGACACATGCAGAGAATTCAAGGCCAAGGGCCATGAATTCTCGTCGGAAAGCTACGAGCATGAATACTCATTCATGTACACGAAGGAACAGGAGCGGGAATCGATTCAGAAAACAGTGGCTGCATTCGAGAAAGTTCTGGGGCAAAAACCGACGGGGTATTTGTCACCGGGACACGCTTCGACGCCGAACACGCTGGAACTGGTGGCTGAGGCCGGCTTTGTCTGGTGGGCGGACCCGCTCAACAGCGACAATCCGTACATCGTCGAAAGTCGTGGCCGCAAAGTCGTCGTCGTTCCTTACAATGTGCCGGGGTGCAACGACTACTCTACGTACGGCACCGGGCGAACGCCGCGAGATCTGTTGCAGATCATGAAGGATCAGTTTGACTACCTCTACTGGGAAGGGGAACAGGGCGCGCCGAAATACTTCGCTTTCAACACGCACCCGTTTGTCTCGGGTGTGCCGTTCCGCACCAAGATCATCGACGAGTTCATCCAATACGCGAAGGGCTTTCCCAAAGTGTGGTTTGCCCGGCGCATCGAAATCGCCGAGTGGTGGCTGCAAAAAGGCTATGCATAAGAAATCGCCTCGAGCTCTTCATGGAGCTCTGGGAATGTCCTTTTCGCCGGCCGCGAGGCGGCGCGCCGAAGTGAGAAATCCGGTGTGTGCGATCATGCGATGCTGCGGCCGAGCGCTCATGCCTTTGAAGTGCCAATAGCGCATGAGAGTTTCCGTCGTCTCGATGCAAGCAAATCGTTTGTCGTCGCGCAGGGCGTCAATCAGACTCTTCACTTGCAAGACGGTCGGCAAATAGCAAAGTAAGAAACCACCGGGCTTCAGAGCCTTCCAGGCGCGCTCAATCACCTGCCAGGGCTCGGGTAGGTCGAGAATCATCCGGTCGATCCCAGTTTCCTCCAGCGCCGTTGCCACGTCGCCAAGTTTCACAATCCAGTTGGGCGCCGGCCCGAAGTATCGAGCAACATTTTTCTGCGCCAGCTCGGCAAAGTCTTCGCGGATCTCGTACGAGGTCAATTGTCCGCCGTCACCGATGGCGCGCAAAAGCGCCATGCTCAACGCCCCGACACCGACGCCAGCTTCGATCACGTGCGCGCCGGGAAAGAGATCGGCCCAGAGCAAAATTGGCCCAATATCTTTAGGATAAATCACTTGCGCACTGCGCGGCAAATTGGGAATCAGCTGCGGCAGACTTGGCCGGAAGACCAAGAAGGGCTCGTTCATCGATGAGCGGACCACGCAGCCTTCATCGCGTCCGATGATTTCGTCCACGGCAATCTTGCCACCGCGGATGGCGATTGCGCGACGCTGGTCGAGGCGCGCGAGATACTCGCGGTCCTTGCGATCCAGCAAGACGACGGGCTCGTCGGATTGAAACGGGCCTTTCGGATAGCGTGTGTTCACGGCAAACGAGGCTAAGTGAAATACGGTGACTAAATCGTACAGGAGCCGAGGCCTTTGCGGTTCAATGCTTCGACCAGATCGCGCACTTCTTGAGCGCGACCGAGATCGCCGACCAGCAAGGCATCGGGCGTATCGACGACGACGGCGTTCTCGATGCCTAAAAGGACGACCAGGCGCTCTGGCGCGTGAATGAGACAGTTTTTCGCTCCGAGCCCCAGCCATCGACCGCGGCTCGCATTGCCGTCGGCATCCTTTCGCATCATGCGATGCACCGCGGCCCAACTGCCGACATCACTCCAGCCAAAATTGGCTTCCAGAGTCAAAACCCTGCCTTCCGCGCCGGCTCTTTCCATGACGGCGTAGTCGATCGATAGATTCGGCATCGTCCTATATTCACGTGCGATTACGGCGCGCAGTTTGGGATTCGGATTAGCCAGGGACCTTCCCGCCGCGGCGCGCTCGATGGCCTTGAGGCCTTGGTGAATCGCCGGCTGATAACGGCCTAGCAGTTGCCAGAGCGTGGAAGCTTTCCAGATAAAGATGCCGCTGTTCCATAAAGAGTGGCGGCGCATCAGCCGGCGCGCCACGGCCAGCGACGGTTTCTCGGTAAACCGCTTCACAACGAAAGCCGCAGGCGAATTCTTTGTGGCCATTCGTTGGTCCTTCATGATGTAGCCGTAACCGGTTTCAGGGTAATCGGGGCGAATGCCTATGGTGATCAATCGATCGTGCCGTGAAGCCAGCTCGACCCCTGTTCTGAGAACGCGCCGAAAGGCGTCCGCATCAGCAACCCAGTGGTCGGCGGGGAGAACGATCATGACGGCTTGTGGATTTCGCCGAATGACTTCCAAGGCGGCCAAGCCGATGCAGGGCGCCGTATTTTTACCTTGCGGCTCCGCAAGAAAATTGCTTTTCGGCAGACTACGCAGTTCGCGGCGCAGCGCGACAAGCTGATCGGCAATAGTGACCACGAGGGTTTGTTTGCGACCGCCGAGCGCGTAAACGCGCTCGGCGGTTTCTTCGATCAAACTTTTTCGACTTAGGATTTTAAGCAGCTGTTTGGGTCGACCGGCGCGGCTGAGCGGCCAAAAGCGCGTGCCTTTGCCGCCAGCGATGATCACACTGAAAGAATTGTTTGGCATCCCGTTATCCTTGTTGCTGAGATCGCGAGGTATAGTACGGTAGTAGGTATCATGGATCAAGCGATGCCAGGCGTCACAAGGTCTTGGACAGTACCCGCGGCGCGCCCGGACGTTCGCGTCGACACATTCGTGCGCGAGTGCTTGCCGCATCTTTCGCGGCGGCAAGTCGATGAGGCCGTGCGCGACGGCTTGTTTTCCCGTGGCGGCAACGTGAGCAGAAAGGGCGACCAATTGACCGGCGGCGATATCCTCGTGTTCAATGGCCCAGCGCAGTGGTTGGCGGCGCAGCCATCGTCCGATGGCACGCTTGGTGTGCCGGTTGTTTACGAGGATGCAGCGATTTTGATCGTCGATAAGCCGGCGGGGATGGCGACACACGGTTTTTCCGGCCGAGATGCGGGCACGGTGGCGAACTTCATCGCGGCAAAACACTCGGCTCTTCTCGCGGTGGGAAAAAGCCGTTGGGAGCCCGGTATTGTGCATCGACTCGATCGGGAGACTTCGGGACTTGTGCTGCTGGCGAAAACGCAGGCGGCTTTTGACGAGCTTCGGCGACAGTTTCGCGAAAGGCGAATCATGAAAACCTATTGGGCGCTCGTGTGGGGTACAACTTCCGCGGAGGGCGTGATCGATTTGCCGCTAGCGCACGACAGCCGCGATCGTCGGCGGATGAGCGCAGCCGCGACTTCATCGCGAAAGAAAACAAATAAAACTTGGAAGGCCGTGACGCGCTACCGCAAACTTGGCGAATCTCAGGGGTTGACGCTGGTCCAAATCGAAATGGCAACCGGGGTGACGCACCAGATCCGCGTTCACATGGCAACCATCGGCCATCCGATCGTTGCTGACGCCCTTTACGGCGCCGAGCATTCACAGACATTCGGTCTTAAGCGTCACTTCTTACACGCGATGGCATTAGAATTTCGGCATCCTGACCATGGTTGTGAATTCCAGGTCAAAGCTCGATTGCCGGACGACCTACGAAAGGTTTTGCGTCGGCTAAGAATCAAGATTTAAGCAGCACTGCTGCGAATACCTTTCGCTTTGGCGCAAGTGCCGCAATAGTTATTGAGGGTGCCGGCTTCCTCCATCCAGCCTTCGTCGAGGTTATGGCAGATTTTTTTGCACTGGAAGCAGATGAAGTAGAGACCGTCGATGCTTTTGTTGATCTTTTCGCGGTTGAGCACGCGGCCCTTGAGCTTATCGACGCGGATGCCGAGGAGTTCTTCGTAATTCTTCTTGATCTTGCGCCGTCCGGCTTCGTCACTTGGCAGATCTTCGTCTTCCGACTCATCGTGCGTGCCGTCATCGATGTAGTCGTGCGTCCGATCTTTGGCGGCCCGGCCGGCGCTTTTCTTTTTTGCCCGCGGCATTTTCTCCTGTGACACTCCCTAACACGCTTGATTTGTCGACATTGTTAAACGTGTTGCCAAATTTATTTCATAATGAATGGTGCCATTCATGTCAATAGTGTCGCCGCCTGATTCGCAATCGTTAGCAGATGCGCGCAGCAATGAGCCGTGGCTTTGATTTGCAGAAAACCAGCTGCTGAAAAAAACAGAGCAGAAAGACGATAACCTAGCGTCTTTCTGCTCTGGCGAGAAAATAAAGTTATAAAATTCGAGCTACTGCTTAATCGCTGCGGCGCGCCGTTGCAGATAGCCATTACGCACGGCACCGTAGAGGTCGACGGTAGATTCGGCGACGCGTTCAAAACGATCCAGGTTCAAGGATCGTTCATTGACAATGCTGGTCGCTGTACCGGCGAATGAGCCCCACCAGGGGATGAAATATACGTAGGGTGTCATCGCAGTGTCGAATGCATAACCAATCCCATCACGAACCGTCAGCGGTGGGAGAAACGGCAATACCAGATAAGGCCCCGGTCCCATGCCCCACACGCCGAAAGTCTGACCGGTGTCTTCGTCCTTTTGCTCGATGCCAAAGGCATCTTTAGCAACGTCGAAGAATCCGACGAGCCCGATGGTGCTGTTGATCGTGAAGCGCGCGAGCTCCGTCGAGGCGCCGGTAAATTTGAGTTGCAAACCATTATTGACGACGCGCCGAACCACCGCGAGGTTATCGAAAAAGTTATGAACGCCGCGTTGCACGGGATCGGGCAACAAGAAATCCCACCCGGTCGCAACCGGCTTTAAGAGATAGCGATCGAGCACTTCGCGATTGAACCAAAACATTTTCTCGTTGAAACCTTCCCAAGGATCCTCGTCGAAGTCTTCGCCGGCCGCCGCCGCGACTGCCATACCTGCCGTAGTTACAGCCACCGTCCCGGTGCTTTGCCGAACGCCGGCTTGGACGAGTGGGCCGATTTGCTCGGGACTGTTGCTGTCCTCGGCTACTGCTGCGGTGTCGTCGGCATTAACCACGCCGGTTATCAAGAGTCCCGAGCCAATTAATGTAACCACTAGCGCAGCTCTGCTTAAGTATCGTGCCCAATGCCCGTCACCTATTTTCATTGCTGTCTCCTTCTCTTTGCTCGTTGTCACTTACATTAACTCCTTTTGCGGGTCAAGACTTTCCGCCGTTTAGATTAATTTGCGGTGAATTAACTTGTATTACGCGAATTTTATGCCACGAGTCGGAGTCAGGGTTAAAAGACCGGCAAATTTAGGAACTTGCTCGGATAGGTGACAACTGACCAAGACTTGGCTACACGAAGTCATGGTGACATAAAGTCCCGGGGGTGGCAAATTCGCGGCAAAATTGGCGCCGGATTCCGATCAAGATTCCGCCTCTGAGGAAAGTTTG
>WNGO01000586.1_pt1 | contig 25066 bp, 20 predicted proteins | sample 5400511 | NCBI WGS metagenome assembly WNGO01 (sample SAMN13153380, study PRJNA577476) | soil metagenome | isolation source: 20 cm soil or saprolite under Garry oak tree replicate 2 | place: USA:California | collected 2016-06-15 | reverse complement strand
TGTTCACGCAGTGTCGCTTCGTGCCGTCGTGCTCGCGCTACACCTACGAAGCGGTGGAGCGCTACGGCGCGGTGAGAGGCGTTTGGCTCGGCATCAGACGCATCCTGCGTTGCCACCCGCTGCACCCGGGCGGCTACGATCCGGTGCCGTAAGGCTAGACGCACAGACGCACAGACGCGCAGACGCGCAGAGGTGAAGTGGAACGACGCGTTGTCCTAGCTGTTGTCCTGATGCTCATCATAGCTGTCCTGCCGAGCATCCTGTTTCCGCCGAAGAAACCGGCGGACCGGCGGACCGGCGGTCGGCCGGACAGCACGGCTGGTACCGCGGCAGCGGCACCGGAGTCGGCGGCAATGCCGGCGCAACCGTCCGCCGGTCTGCCCGTCCGCCCGCCCGCCGGCACCCCCGCCGAGACGGTGTGGGTGACCTCTCCTCTCTATCGACTCGGCTTCACGACGCGTGGCGGCGCGCTGGTGCGCGCGGAGCTGCTGAACTACCGCTCGTTCGCCAAGGCGGATTCCGGACGACCCGTGCAATTGGTTCGGGACGGGGTGCCGCTGCTGGCCTATCGGCGCACGGGCGGAGGCGGTGACACCACGCTCATGTCCGACTGGACCCTGACGCCCAGTGCGACACGGGTGCAGGTAGGGTCGGAGGGCGCGACCCTCACCTTTACCGGCGCGAGAGATGGCGCGCGGTTCGCACTCGAATACCGCTTCTTCCCGGCCGAGTACCGCTTCGCCGTGCGTGGCCGGATGGAGGGATTCGGTCCCGCCGGCGCCACACTCCTGCTCGGGATGGGGGACGGGTTGCGCTCGGTCGAGGCCGACTCGATGGACGATTTCCGGCACTACGCCGTCGTCACCAAGGCGACGAAGACGCAGCGCACGGACTTCGGGTCCGTCAAGCCGGGAGAGCGCAAGATCCTGGACGGGCCGTTCGAATGGACCGGTATCAAGTCGAAATACTTCTTCACCGCCGCGCTCGCCGTGGAGGAGAACGAGCCGCGGTTCGGCGCGACGATCGTGGAGGGTGGCCCGCGCACGGTGTCGGCGTCCTCGCTGTTCGGCCGCTCGGCGGTGGCGACGCGGGCCGCGGTCGCCGTGACGCTGCCCGTGCCTCCCGCCGGCGCGTTTGACTACCAGGTGTACGTGGGGCCTCTCGAGTATCGGCGTCTCTCGCAGCTCGGTCACGACCTCGACGACGCCAATCCCTACGGCGGGTTCCTGCAGCCGATCATCCAGCCCGTGTCGGTGCTGGTCGTGAACATCCTGATCTGGATGCACGACCAGCTGAGGCTCGCCTACGGGTGGGTGCTCATCATCTTCGGCATCCTGGTCCGGTTGCTCCTCTGGCCGCTCAATCAGCGCGCCATGGAGTCGAGCATCCGGATGCAGGCGGTCGCGCCGCTCTTGAAGCAGGTCCAGGAGCGCTACAAGAACGAGCCCGAGCGGCTGCAGCGCGAGATGATGAAGCTCTAAGTTTCGCGGCGTGGCGTTCCTGTGGCTGCCCGACCTGTCGCGCCCCGACCTGTACTACATCATTCCGATCGTGATGGGGCTCTCGATGTTCGTCCTGTCGAAGGTCGGGCAAATCGGCATGCCGCCCAACCCGCAGACAAAGATGATGCTGTACTTCATGCCGGCGTTCTTGACGCTGCTGTTCCTGAACTTCGCGTCCGGGCTCAACCTGTACTACGCCGTGAGCAACATCTTCAGCATCCCGCAACAGTATTTGATCGCGCGGCGGCGCCTGCGGGAGCAGGGGAAGCGCACCTAGCAGGAAGCCGGGACGCGGGAAGCGGGATGCGTGCTGACTGACCCGATTGTCGCGCTCGCGACGCCGCCTGGCCGCTCTGCCATCGCGCTCATCAGGCTCTCCGGGAAGGGTGCGTTCGAAGTGGCCGCGCGCGCCCTGCACCCGTTTCACCCCGACCCGCCCCGCACCGTCCGTCGCGTCCACGTCGTCCATCCCGCGACCGGCGCACCGGTGGATGATGCGCTCGCCGCCTGCTTTCGAGGGCCCCGCTCCTACACCGGAGAGGACCTGGTCGAGCTCTCGACCCACGGCGGGATGCTGGTGCCCGCGGCTGCGGTCGCGGCGTTGGTGGCCGCCGGCGCGCGGCCGGCCCGCCCGGGAGAGTTCACACGCCGGGCGCTACTGAACGGTAAGCTCGACCTGCTACAGGCCGAGGCGACCGCCGACTTGATCGACGCCGATTCGCCCGCGCAAGCGCGGCGCGCACTGCACCAGCTGGACCGTGCCCTGTCGACGCGGCTCGACGAGCTCCGCACGGAGCTGCTCGAGCTCGAGGCGCTGATCGCCTACGAGATCGACTTTCCCGACGAGGACGAGGGCCCCGTGGCGCCGGAGCGCGTCGTGCGGGCATGGCGGGCGGCCCGCGACCGGATCGCCCGGCTGCTCGACACGGCACCGGAAGGAGAGCGGTTGCGGGAGGGTGCGCTGCTCGTGATCGCCGGGCGCCCCAACCCTCGCTCTTCAACGCGCTCCTCGGCACGGAGCGGGCCATCGTGACGGAGCTCCCCGGCACCACACGCGATGCGGTCGAGGCGCACGCGGTGCTCGAGGGTTTTCCGTTCCGGCTCGTGGACACCGCGGGGCTGCGGGACTCGGACGACCGGATCGAGCGGCTGGGCATCGAGGTGAGCCGAAAGTATCTCGCGGCGGCGGATCTGGTGCTGTTCTGCGAGGACAATCGGGAAAGGGGAAAGGGGAAACGGGAAGGGGACGCGCGCGATGAGTTTCTGGCGCAGGTGCGTGCTCCCGTTGTGTTCGTGCATACGAAATCCGACGTGGAGGCACCGTCCGACGGTCCGACTGTCCGGCCGGCCGTCGCCGTGTCCGTGGTGACCGGCGCGGGCCTCGCGGACCTGCGTCGCAAGCTCGCGGAGGTCGCGTTCGGCCGCCTGCTCGTGCTGGGTGACGTAGAGCCGGTCGTGACGCGGGCCCGCCACCGTGGCGCGCTGGAGCGCGCCCTCGCCGACGTCGACGCGTTTCACGCCGCCCGGGGAAGCGGAGTGGATGCGGCCGCCGCGGCCACCCATCTCCGCGCCGCGGTGGGGGCGCTCGACGACCTCATCGGCGTGATGACGCCGGACGACGTCCTGGATCGGGTGTTCGCGAACTTTTGCGTCGGGAAGTGATGTCGGACGTGCTGCTTGCTGACCCTGCGAATCGGCGCCATGTTTTCGATCCCCTTCGCCCTGAGGCGCCCCGTGTCGTTCGTCAGGTCAGTGTCCCGATGTGCCACCGTGGGACTGGTGGCAGCAGCCGCGTGCGCGTACGACGCGCGCGTCTCCCCCGAGCCGGCAGCCTCCGCCCGGACTCCGCAATTCGCCTCCGTCGCCCGTAGCGGTGCGACAGCGAACAGCCGTCACATCGTATCGTTCAGCGGCTCGGTACCGACTGATTTTGTCGCGCAGGTCGCGGCCCTGGGCGGCAAAGTGCTCTGGGTGTCGTCGGGCAGTGGGCTCGCCGCCGTGAGGGGCCTCCAGGGATCCGCCGCCGCGACGCTCGCCGGTAAGCGGGGCATTCAGGCGGTGGCCGCCGACGCCTTGATCCCGCTCGACGTGCCGCTGTTGGCCACGGAAGCGACGGCAGAGGCCGGCGGCGTCCAAAGCAACGCTGCTCCCGCGGCCGCGGTGCGCTACCCGCGTCAGTGGAATATGCGCGCGGTGCAGGCCGACGTCGCATGGGCGCACGGTTTCCTCGGCTCCTCCAGCGTGTCGATCTTCATGCTCGATTCGGGAATCGACCCGCACCACGCGGACACCGAGGGCCGGGTGGATGCGACGCGCTCCCTGGAACTGCTGGGGACGTTCGACGCACCGGCGGTCGTCGACGGAGATACGGTGATCGTGCCGTTCACGGAGGCGGACACGGTTCAGAAGTATTTCCCGGGCCACGAGGTTTACACGGATTTGTTCTTCCACGGCACGCATACGGCTGCGACGGTGAGCAGTAACGCGGTGCGCATCGCCGGCATCACGTCGGGCACGAAGCTCGTGGCCGTGAAGGTCTGCGGTTACATCAACGAGTGTCCGTTCAGCTCGATTCTCAACGGCGTGATTTACGCGGCCAACAACGGGGCCGACGTCATCAACATGAGCCTCGGTGGCCCGTTCACCAAGGCGGGGAACGGGCGCTTTGTGGGGCTGCTCGACAAGGTCTTCAACTACGCACGCAGCAAGGGAGTCACTATCGTTGTCTCGGCTGGCAACGACACGACCGATCTGGATCACGACGGAAACAGCTATCAGACGTTCTGCAACACGCCCTCGGTGATCTGCGTGGCGGCCACGGGCCCGACCTCCGACGCCAACGCGACCAATCCCAACCCGAACCTGGTTCGCAACGGCCCGTGGACCAATATCGACGCGCCCGCGTACTACACGAACTTTGGGCGCTCCGTCATCAACGTGGCCGCGCCGGGCGGCAACAGCTCTTTCGGTCCGCCACTCGCCGCGCCGGCCGGTAGGGACGTGTTCGTGTGGGCCGCTTGTACGCAGACCAGCCGCATCACCCACCCGGTCGACCTGACCGGCTGTGCAGCACTCCCCTTCTTCATCGTCGGCGCTCAGGGCACGAGCATGGCCGCCCCGCACGTGGCCGGCACCGCCGCGCTGCTTGTGTCGATCCTCGGCCGCAATCCGAGCCAGATCAAGGCGCGCATTCAGCAGTCCGCCGACAACCTGGCGGGCAACGGCACGAGTCCCTTCTACGGCAAGGGCCGTCTCAATGTGGCGCGCGCCGTTGGTGCCATCCCGTGACGGATTAGTCTAGATTTGGAATCTCTGGAGGGCGGCGGCCGCTCGCGCGAGGACCGCCGCCCTGACGTTTTGAGACGCCGAAGGAGGAAAGGCTGATGGACGCTCCAGCAGGCGCGCTTCCCGCGATGCGCTCGCCCGACCGCTGGCTGGCGGGCCTGCGGATCGCCCTGGGCGTGTGGTTCGCGAAGGCCATCTTCACGAAGCTGAGCGTCACGCTCGCCTGGGGCTTCCTGCCCGTGCCCACGGCGTCCGATCGCTGGCAGCACGTCATGCCGGTCCTGGTGACGAAGTATGCGGAGGGCAATCCGATCGGCTTCTTCAAGGAATTCCTGTTGAACACCGTTGTCCCGAACAGCCACGTGTACGCCCAGCTCACGGCGTTCGGCGAGGCAGCCGTCGGTCTGGGGCTCGTGTTCGGGTGCTGCACCACCCTTGCCGCGGCGATCGGACTGGTGCTCGTCGTGAACTACGGCCTCGCGGTGCAGTGGCAGGGCTCGGCACAGCAGGGCTTCCATTACCTGCTGATCACGACCCTGGTGGTGATTCTGGGCGCGCGCGCGGGACGCGTGTGGGGCGTGGACGGTTGGGTGCGGGCCCATCGCCCCGGCGGGTGGCTGGCGCGCCTGCCGCTCGGATAGGTAGCTAGTACCGTCCCCGTCATGCCCGCGTCACGCGTAATACTTCGTCGGGAGTCGTAACCCCGGCGAGAATCAGCCGCAGTCCGTCATCCCGCAGAGTCCGCATGCCGTGGGCGATCGCCAGCGAGCGGAGATCCGCTTCGTCATGATGAGCGCGGAGCTCCGCGCGGAACCCTTCATCCAGCACGAGCAGCTCGTAGATACCGGTTCGACCGCGAAACCCGGTCCCCCGGCATTTGTCACACCCGTGCGGCCGAGCGACGGCGGGAATGTCCCGTGACTCGATACCGAACTCCCTGGCGACCTGTTCCTCCGGCGTGGCTGAGCGCGCGCAGGCGGAGCAGACCCTTCGCACCAAACGTTGCGCAAGAATCGCCTCGACGGTGCTCGCGAGGAGGTACGGAGCCACGCCGAGATCGATGAGGCGCGTGAGCGCACTCGGCGCATCGTTGGTATGGAGGGTTGAGAGAACCAGGTGACCGGTGAGCGCGGCATGAGTCGCGATCTCCGCCGTTTGTTCGTCGCGGATCTCCCCGACGAAGAGGACATCGGGATCCTGCCGCAGGAGCGACCGCAGTGCCGTCGCGAACGTAAGGCCCACCTTCTCGTGGACGGGGACTTGCGGTACCCCCGGGAACTCGTACTCCACCGGGTCCTCCACGGTGAGAATCTTCTCCCGCCCCGTCTTGATTCGGTCCACTGCCGCGTAGAGCGTGGTGGTCTTCCCCGACCCCGTGGGACCCGTGGCGAGAACGATCCCGTGTGGCCGCGCGATGACCTCCTCAAGCCGCAGCCGAGTGTCGTCAGCCATCCCCAAGTCCTCCAACGCAATCCGACCCCGCTCTTTGTCGAGCAGTCGCAGCACGATGCTCTCGCCGTGGAGGACGGGAACCGTCGACACGCGGACGTCCACCTGGCGATCCTGGAGCCGCAGCCGGATGCGGCCATCTTGCGGCACCCGGCGCTCGGCGATGTCCAGGTCCGCCATGATCTTCACGCGGCTCACGATCGCCGCCGCGAGGTGTGCGGGTGGAGCGGGTCCGTCCTGGAGCACGCCATCGATCCGGTACCTCACCCGCAGGCTGTCGGCATAACCCTCGAGGTGGACATCCGACGCACGCGCTTCGAGCGCCTCGAGCACTAAGAGGTTCACGAGCTTGACGACCGGCGCTTCGTTCGCGAGCTGCACGAGATCGTCGAGCGGCACGTCGGCCTGCAGGGGCAGGGTCGACTCGCCGGGACCGAGCCCCGCGATGACGCCCTCGGCCGTCACCCCCTCGCCGCCGTAGACGCGCCGGATGGCGGCTCGGAGGTCCGCCTCGGGACCCTGGACCAACTCCGGTTCGGCGTCGAAGACAAAGCGCAGGTCGTCGAGGACCTGAGGATCCACCTCCGGTAGCCAGGTTGCCACCTCGACTCCCTGGTCAGTCATGCGCAGCGGCAGCACCCCGTTGAACTCGAGGTAGTCGGCAGTGAGCCGCTGTGAGAGCGGTGCGAGCGCGCTCAGGTCCAACGTGGTCGCGCCTGTCACGGCGCGCTGTCCCGCTGCTGGCGTGTCGAGTCGATCAGAGACTTCACGGGGAGCGTCTGACGGAGGAGATCCGTGCCCTGGTTCACGCCCTCGCGGACGCGATCGGCATCCTCGTCGGTGGCGATGATGTGGGGGGTCAAGAACAGGAACAGCTCGCTCCGGATGTCCGATCGGTCGGTCGAGCCGAACAGCCCGCCGATGAGCGGCAGGTCCCGGAGCAGCGGCACGCCCGAGCGAGTGCGGTCCTGCTGACGGTCGACGAGCCCGCCGATCACCACGGTCTGCCCGTCGCGCACGAAGAGGTGCGTCGTAGCCTCGCGCGTGCTGATCACCGGCGCCCCGAATTGCACCTCCGCCGTCGCCGTGCTCACCTGCTGAGCGACCTGGAGGCTCACGTAGCCGTCCTCGTTGATCGTGGGCGTCATGGTGAGCTGCGTCCCGACGTCGCGGTACTGCACCACCTGGTCGCGCACGGCGGCGTCGGTGGGGAGCGACCGGAACACCTGGACGAACGGCCGCTCGGAGCCGACGAGGATACGCGCTTCCTGGTTGTTCTGGGCCAGGAGCACCGGCCGCGACAGGATCCGCACGTCGCCGGTGGAGGACAAGGCGGACAATGCCACGTCGATGTTGATACGCCCGACCCGCATCACGTGCATGGCGAAGTCTCCGGTGGACGCTCCTTGCAGCGTTGCGCTGGCCGCGTTCCCGACCTTGGTCGAATCGTCGCCCACGCGCCCAGAGATGCCAAGCTGGAAGGTCTTCGTGTGCCGCACCTCGGCAATCAGCACCTCGATCAAAACTTGCAGGGGACGAAGATCGAGCGCCTCAATAGACTGCCGCAGTACCTCCCAGTCGTCCGGCTGAACGCGGACGAGCAGGGAATTCGTGGGTTCGTCGGGGACGATCTGGACGTCACCCCGGAGTCGACCCGGAAGGCTGGGCGTGCGGGTCGGGACGAGTTGCACGTTCACGGTCGGTGCCTGGCCGACTTCGGTGGGCGGAATCTGCTGTTGGCGGAGCTCCTGAGAGAGCATCGACGGCGCGGCCGCCTCGGCGAGCTGGCGGGCGGCGCCGGTCCCGCCGAAGATCGCCTGGAGCGTTCCGGCCAGCTTGATCGCACGGGCGTGCTTCAACCGGTACACAAAGAGCCGGAGCTCAGGGCCGCCGCTGGTGTCTTTCGGCGTCGCAGGTCGGGCCGCGCGAGGGCCGGTGTCCTCGATGCTGATGAACGCGCCGTCCTCGGTTAGTTTGAGCCCGTTCGACGCGGCGAGGCTCTTCAAGAGCGGCAGGATCTGGTCGGGCGGCACGGGCTGGTTGCTTCGCAACGTGACGTGCCGGCTGGGCAGCTCCGAGTACACGAGATTCAGGTGCCCCGCCTCGCCCAGGGCCGAGAGGACAAGGCGCAGATCCGCGTCCTGGAAATCGAATAGCAAGCCCTGCGCCGTGGCCTTGACGGCGGGCTCCTGGGCAAACACCTGAGCGTTCAGCGCCGCTCCAAGGACGAGTAACGCGACGCTCAGCCGCGTGCAGTATCGCACCTCAACTCCCCGCTTTCGGTATGCGCACCACAACCGCTTGACCCGCCGCCGTCGTAAACTCCGCCGCACCCGGGCTCACACGCTTGAGGACCCAGTCGCCCACGCGCTCTCCTACGCGCACGATACGCGGGCTCCCGCCCGCCCACGCGCACATCGCGAAGCCGCCACCATCCGGGGCCACGGCCGTCCCAATGACGCGCAGACTCTGTTGTGTGGCTTGCGCTTCCTGATGGTGCGCGGCAGCGGCAGCAAGGTCCGCTGGAAGCTGGAACCGCGCCCCAGGGCGGCGCCGCTCGGGGTGGAACAGATCCTTCGCCACGGCGGCGAGCAGCCGCTCCAGCGAGTATCCGCTCGCGCCTGGGGCGTCTGGACCGAACTGCACGCTGTCAGCCATCGGCGCCGGCGGGGTGAGCTGGTCCGGTCTTGCCGCGTGCCACAGTGTCCAGCCGAGCAATGCCGCGGTCGCAGAAAAGGCGGCAAACGAGAGACGCACGCGCACCGAACGCCAGACCCAGCGGCTCATGGCTGCGACTCCGAGCTGGCGACCGTGGGCAGGGACGTGGCTCCGTCCGCGCCGACGAAAACGTACCCGCGGATCACCGCGCCGAGCGTCAGCGTCTCGACGTCGAGCGAGTCTCGAGCGATTCCCTGGTCGAGTCGGCCCACCGCCAAGCGCTCGACGCGGAGCAGACGCGGCCCGGTCTCGAGCGCGTTGAGCCACCGCAGCAGGCCCTCGAGATCCCCGCGCCCGCGGACCTCGATTTGCACGGCGACGAGCCCGTCGCCCAAGGGGGCGGACCCGTCACTCTCGATCGCCTCCAGCAACACGCCGCGGCGGCGTGCTTCATCGCCGACGAGGCTCACGAGTCCCGCAGTCGCGCCGAGGGGATCGCGCCCCGACAAGAGGTGTGACCGCCCGCTCGCGAAGGTGCGCGCCGCGCCTTCGAGGCTCGCGGGGAGGTCGTGCGCCGCCGCGACCAGAACCAGCTCGCGGCGCAGCAGGTCGCGCTGCTCCCGGACGCGCTCCTGGAGCCCGGCCCGGGCGTGTAGGTAAGGTTTCACCACCAGCGCGAAGCCGAGCGCCGGGACGAGCACGAGCGCCCCGAGTGCGAGTGCGCGCCGGTCGCGGGCGTCGAGCCGCGTTCCGAGCCTCACGGCGCCCGCCTCACCGTCTGTGGCAGCCCGGGCACTCGTAGCACTGTTCCTAGCGCGAACTGCTCCCGCACGCTCCCGTCCGCGGCCACCTCCTGCCGAATGGACGCCGCCGCTCGCACGCCTCCGACGCGGGGGATCTGCTGCACCGCCTGGAACACGCCGGCCGCCTGCCGCGCGATCCCTTCGATCACGGCGCTGTCGGCCGCGCCCCGCAGGGTGACGATGTGCGCGTCGCGCGGGAGATAATCCGAGAGGTCGGTGAGGAAGGCAGACCACTGTGGGCTTGTCGCCTTCAGTGTGCGCAGTCTGCCAACGCTCCCGACGATCGCCTCGAGCGAATCGCGCGCGCGCATCGCGACGGCCACCTGGGGCGCGAGTCCGGCGCGGCGGGCGCGGACGGCGGCGAGCTGCCGACCAAGGCCCCAAAAGTCGATACCGGCAGCGAGCACCAGGCACGCCGCGGCTGCGGCGGCCATGACGGCGGAGACGCGTCGCGCGACCCGTTGCCGCGCCGCATGGGTGCGCTCGGAACACAGCTCGAACGTCGTGGTGCCCCGCGCGTATTGGGCCGCGACCACCAGCGGGTCGGCCTGGGGCAGTGCAAGTACCACGGCACCGGCGGGCAAGTCCGGCTCGGTCCCGGGCGGAAACCGGTGCCGCTCGACCAGGCACCCAGCCTCGAGCCGCAGCACCTCAGTAGCCTGCGGCAGCCGTACGACCACGTGCTGTTCGGGCCTTGCCCCTCGGGCGCGGACGCTCGCCGCCCACCCGGTGTGCGCCGGGATGACCCTGGCGAGCGTCCACCCCGCTGCGTGAACGGCTGTTTCGAGTGCGTCGACCAGCTGGGCGGGCGCCGCAGCGGCGAGGACCGGCGCCCCGGCGGCCGGGAGAACCTCCGTGCCGATGACCTGAGGCTCCTGCGCGCCGACGAAATAGCGGGCCGCATCACGGGTGAGGACCCGGCGCCGCTCCTCATCGCGGAGCCGTGGAAGGGACAGGCGCCGCAGCTCGACCAGCGGCGGAACGAGCGCCACGGTCACCGACGCTCGCGACAACGCGGTGGTGGTCTTCAACTCGCCAAACGCCCGCGGCAAGTCCGCCACCTCTGTCGTCTCGAGCCGCCGGCCATGCGGCAACACGGCGACGAGCCGATCCACTCCGAGCGCGATCGCGATCCGGGGAGCACGGCCGAAGAGTCTCATTCCGTCCTGCTCCACACATAGAACACCGCACTGCGGGCCCGCACGACGAGCCCCGTCACCCGCACCCGGACAGGGCTACCCGGGAGCCAGCCGTCACTCGTCACCTCGATCTCACGTGTCTCCGTTGTCGTCTGCGCGAGCAGCGCCGGCAGCTCTGGCTCGAGCGCGCGCCGCGCGCCGGGAGAGAGCTCGCGCTCCAGATCGGTCACGCTGCCCATGATCCGCTGTTGCCGGCGGTAGCGGAGCAACACCGCCACGGCCTCTTCGGACATCCCGGGCAGCGCGAGCAGCACGGGCCGCTCGGCCAGATTCAGGTTCACCTGGCCGGAGCCGAGCAGCGTAAGGTACGGGCGCACGCGGTCGTAGATCGCGGGTGTCATGCCCTGGACGGAGAGCAGCTCGGGGAGGGTCTGGAACGGGCCGTTGCGCGGCAGGGCCGGCGCCCCGGCCTTGAGGTAGGCGTCGCGCTCGGCGCCGCGTGCCCGGTGGAGGTCGTCGGGATCGCGCCAGTCCATGATGCACTGCGCGAGCCGGTCCGCTTGCCCGGCATCGACCCGCAGGACGACGAACAGCCGTCGCAGCTCGTCTTCCGTGGCGCGATTCAAATTGAGCGTTGTGCCGAGATCGCGCACCCGGACGGTAGTGCGCGCGTCTCCCAGGGTCACGCTGTCCATCAGGAGCGAGTCGATGCCGTGCCAGGGATCGAGCACGGCAAGGCCCGGCGCCTCGGCCCCCTGAAGCCTGCGCGCGAGCCGCGCGCGGACCTGCTCGACGCCTCCGCGCGCCGCGGCTTCCGCCTGCACGCGCTCGGCCAGGTTCGCGGCGACGAGGCGGCGCGCGCGCCCGACCTTGGCGAGCGCCAGGCTCGCCACCGAGAAGGCGACCAGCAGCCACAGCGCTGCGAGCAGGGCGAAGCCGCGGCGATTGGTCACGAGCCGCTCCGGAGCGGCACCAGGATCGGCAGCCGCAGCAACGCGGGCAAGCTGTCGCCCGAGGCGGGCAAGAGGCGGATTTCTACGCCCGCCGGCAGGAGAGTCGAGGAGACCCAGCTTGGAAACCAGTCCTGCCGTTCCAACCGGGCCGAGCGATAGCGGACGTCGAATCCGGCAACGCGAGGATCGAGCTCTACGCGGGACACGGCGGTCCCGCGCCATTCGGCGAAGGCGGCGGTGAACCCGCGCTCGGGGGTGGCGCTGTCCCGGTCCACGTACAGCCGTACGATCATGTCTCCCTGACCGAGCGGTGTGAGCGCCGTGGTGAGCAAGGTGATCTGGTCGTCCGGCATGCGGTCGCGCACTCCGTCGAGCCCGCGGAATTCGGGGCCACCCTCGTCCGCGACCAGTCGCGCCCCGCCCAGCCAATCCACGAGCGCCTGGCGCTCCGCCGCGGCGCGCGCTTCCGCCGTTGCAGTGGCCTCGACGGCCTGCCGACGATCGCCCAAGACGCCCAAGGCCCCGAACCCCGCCGTGAGTACCAGCCCCGTCACCGTGAGGCCTACGACGAGCTCGAGCAGGGTCATACCGCGCCGGCTCACTAGAGCGCTCCGAGAGGCCGGGGCCGGTAGAAACGCGTAGCCACCGTGTAGTCCGTCCCAGGCCCGGCGACCGCGACCGCCACGTCGTACAGATCGGCCTCACCCAACACGGGGCGAACCGTTGCGCTCCAGCGATAGTCGGCGAACGGCTCCGGGAAGGCGCCGCGCACGAGCGAATCGGCGAGCCAGCTCAGGTCGAGGGCCGGCAGCACCGCAATGGCGGCGAGCCGGTCCTGCGCGAGCGCAGCGGCCGTTGAGACCGAGCGGGCGCGGTCCGCGGCTCGGAGCTCACCTCCCAGGGCCTCGAGCGCGGCGACGCCCGCCAGGCCGACGATCGCGAGCGCGATGACGGCCTCGATGATGGTGAACCCCCGCCTATCGCGCCGGCGCACGGAGCGATCCTGTCCAGCGGTCGAGGCTCAAGATTCGAGCCCCAGAGAGGCCGACGAGCAGCACGGAGTCGCCGTCGGCGGTACCGAGTGGGTCGAACCGGAAGCTCGGTCGAAGGGCCGGGCTCTGGAGGCGGACGCCCGGGTCGAGACCGAGGATCCCGGAGTCGAGGCGCTCAGCGCCGGCGCTCACCCAATAGCGCCCCGTCTCGGGGACGAGCGTGACGCTCACCGACCTGGCGCGCTCGAGCGCCCGGCTGCGTGCCGCGTCGAGCACGTCGCCCAAGGCGCGGGCGCCACGGGTGAGGTCGTCCTCAGTGGTTGACCTCGCGAGCGCCGGCACGACGGCAGCGGCGGTGATCCCGAGGATCGCGATCACCACGACGACCTCGACCAGGGTGAAGCCGCGTTTCACCGGTAGACTCCGGCGTTCACGCCATAGATCGCCTGCAGTACCGACAACGCGACGATGGCCACGACCAAGCCGAACGTCATGATCATCGCGGGCTCGAGCAGCGTGACCAGCCGCTGCGCACCCCGCTCGGTCCGCTCCTCGAAGATCTCCGCGGCCTTGAGCAGAAACTGCTGCATCCGCCCCGACTCCTCTCCCACCGCCACGAGCTGGGCGAACAGCGGGTGGAAGAAGCCACCCTCGGCGATCGCCCGATTCAGCGATACGCCCTCGCGCACCCGGCTCCGCACGCGGATCGCCTCGTCGCGCGCGAGCGGGTCGGACAGGCACTCCACCGCGTCATCGAGCGCCGCCAGGAGTGGCGCTCCGCCGCCCAGCAAGACGCCCAGCAGCCGCGCGGTGCGCGCGGCGAGCACCTGGCGGCGGAGGCCCTGCACCACCGGCAGGTGGAGCAGCAGCCGGGCGCCCGCTCGGCGGCCGTCGTCGCTACGACGCGCCCACACAAGCACGAGCGGCAGGCCCACCGCGAGTGCGAGCAGCAGTGGCCAAGCGCTCCGCAGGGTTGTTGCGACGGCGAGCACGAGGGCGGTGGAGCGTGGCAGGGCCGCGCCTGTGCCCCGCAAGAGCTCGGCGAAGCGCGGCAGCACGAAGAACGCCAGCACGCACAGGGCGACCGTGCCCGCCGCGGCGAGAATCAGCGGGTAGATGGAGAGCGACAGCAATCGGGCCCGCAGCCGCTCTTCCCGCTCGAGCTGCTCGGCGAGCCGGGTGAACGCGCCGCTCAAGTCACCGCTCCGCTCGCCCGCGCGGACCAGGCCTCCATACAGGGGAGAAAACAGGGTCGGGTACCCAGCGAGGGCGGTGGCGAGCGAGTCGCCACGCTCGACGCGCGCCCGCACCGCGTCGACCGCCACTCTGACCTCGCCGGTGGTCAGGTGGGCGGCGGCGACGAGCGCACGAGGCAGCGGGAGCCCGGCTTGCAGCAGCGCGGCGAGGGCGCGCGTGATCTCGAGCACCTCCGAGCGGCGGCCGAAATGGACCCCGGGCTCGCGTCCGGGGTCAGTGTCGCACGCTACTATGTCCACCACCACGAGTCCGCGGGTCTCGAGGCCGCGGCTCAAGGCGGCCGAGCTTGCAGCTTCTTCGTTGCCCCGAATGCGTCGCCCGGAGTGGTCCACGGCCTGGTAGGCGAACGCGGGCATGGTTGGCTACTTCCAGCTCACGACGTCGCTGGCTTCGCCACCCCCGCCGGGCTGCCCATCGGCACCCAACGACACGAGATCGTAGCCCGCGGGGTTGTGCTCTCCGGGGCATGTGTACGCATACGCCCGGCCCCACGGATCGAGCGGGACTTCCTTGCGGAGGTAGGGGCCTTTCCAGGTCGACGGCAGCGGATCCTGGGTCGGTGCCTGCCACAGGGCGCCGAGTCCCTGAGCCGTCGTCGGATAGCGCCCGTTATCGAGCCGGTAACCATCAAGCGCGGCGCCGAGCATTTCGATCTGCGAGCGGGCGGTGACGTTCTTGGCTTCGCCGACGTGCGTGAAGACATTAGGTGCGACGATGCTCGCCAGCACCGCGATGACCACGATGACGACGAGGATTTCGATAAGGGTGAAGCCCACTGAAAGCCGCCCTGTCCCCGGAGCCGATTGCGTCAGGCGGCTCGTTCGTCGGGCCCCCTCTCGGAGCATGCGCCCCCACAACCCAGAGCTGCCCATCACGGTTGTCCCCTTCCCCCAGCACGCAGCACCGCGCGAGCGGCCGCCTGCGCGGTTCGCCAAGCCCGCAGGCGCAGGTACGCAACCGCCGTACCGACTGGCGGAGCAAAGGTCACGGACCACGGCGCAGCGGCCCCAGGCCGCGCGAAGGCGCCACCGAACAGTACGAACAGGTTGTTGGCGACGGACGGCTGACCGGTCGTCCAGTTGAGCACGAACGCCGGAGCCGCGATGAGGGCGGCGACCGCCCACAGCCAGCGACGCGCCATGCCGTTCGCCCTCACGACCCGCACGGCGGTGGTGAGGGTCATCAGGGGTATGAGCCCCGCGAGTGCGAGCCAGAGGAAATGGAGTCCCGACTTGTCCGCCAATGTGAACGCGTTGATTTCCTCGAGACGGCTCGGAATGCGATGAGCGGAGAAACCAATGACCATCCTCCGGCCTCGCACCGAGCGGGTCGCCACATTGGTGGTGAGCCAGCGGCCCGTGGTGGTCGGCACTTCGTAGCTGAGATTCAACTCGTGGACATCGTTCCCGAGGTTGTCAAGGACGTTGACCCCGATCACGTGCAGTGAGTCCAAGCGAGCTTCTCGCAACAGGGCGCCAACCTGCAGCAGGGTGCGCGCTGCGGTATCGCTCCGCAGGTTGGGAGCGAGCAGCGTGGCTGCGGAGTCGGTTTGGCCCTTCGAAAGTAGCTGCAGGTAGTTCTCGGCGAACCCGCGCTCTTCGCGTGTGGTGTGTTCACGCGCAAAGGTGGCCAGGTCGGGCGACGAGCAGCTCGACAGGAGGTGAAGGAGCAAGAGCGGGGCGAAGCGTCCGACGTCACGCACAGCGCCCAAGGGTTCATCAGGATGCATCGGATCGGTCCATAGCCTGACATCAATGAGTTTGGCATCGCCGAGTTGGTGAAACCCCAGGCGAACGCTTCACTTCTCGCCAGCGAGCAGCCGTGTGGCCTCCTCCCTCAATCGCTTGAGGTCCGCCAATCTTGTATCCCACTCAAGAAACATGTCGCCGGAAATAGCAGACGTGACGTTGGAGTCTCGCCGGATTTCACTGACCGTCCGCTCAAGGGCGAGGATCTCGGCGGAGAGCAACCGTTGCAGTTGCTTCGCCGCCTTAGGGTCGTGCTGAGCCCTGACGAGCAGTTCACGGCGCTTTCCCTCCCGATCCTTCTCAACAGCCGTCGCCCAGTGGGCGACGGCTATCGGATCCTTCGTGACGTCCAAGCCGCGCGCTGGACGTAATCCCATGCGATCCATAAAGTTCTGCCAATACCGAGACTTCCAGTAGAGGCTGGCAACGAGAACGATGACGCAGAGAACTGAGACAACAAGGTCGCGCGTCACGCGTCCCTCCTTCCAGACGCCACGTTATCTCCCCGAAGTCACAATCCAAACGCATTCTCGACGCCAAAACATGCTCGCAATACCTTCAACGATGATCGTATTGTACCCAGGACCGGGATGGAGTCCCAGAGGGCCCCGAGTATATCGGGGGTTTGGGATGTGAGATAGGATGTTAGACCCTCGTACGAAGTATTGGATGCTGCGTTCCTGGCGAGCTCGCCCGCCGAGAACGCACCTTCGACGGACGCCGTTTCGGCTGCGCGCCCTGCGGTCTGCAATGACGCGCCTGAGCGAGCCAGCCACGACCCCAGCCCTTCATTCAACCGGGCGCTGCGAGTCAACCGCGGCAGGACTCCAAGGAGCTCCCCGCCCAGTCGGATGTTCTGTGCGGCCAAGGCCGCCGCCTCGAACAATCCCTTGTCAAGGAGGACCGAGAGAGCAAGCCCTCCCAGCTGCTTGAGGCACTCAGGACAGATTAGACCCGTTGGATCAGCTTGGTTACTTGGATCGTCGCTAACGTAAACATAGAGATCGGTCTGCCCGCCCACAAATCCAATCGGATCCTTCGCCGTCCAGCGCCCTATGGACGGGTCAAAGTCACGAGCTCCGAATCTGACCAGTGTCGTCGAATTATCGACCAGACCACCCGCGAACCCAAACGGCTGGAACCCCGGGTTCGTGTTCTGGCTCACGTTCCCCCACTCGTCATAATCAACGCGCTGTGCCACAGCGCCTGTTGCCGTGTCCACGGCCAATCGCACGCTGCCCAGATGATCGCTGATCATGCGATACGTCACGCCGTTCTTGGTTACGTAGTCCGGCACGTTCGTTCGGCTGCCATACACGAAGCGGCTCACGACATTCCCGCTGCCGTCGAGCTCCGCCACCGGGTTCAACTGGTTCTGGTACAGCCACCCCTGCACCAGCACGCCGTTCACCTTCCGGCCGACCCGCCGCTGCTGCCCGTCGATCACGTAGTCAATCCGCGTCCCGGTGGGCAGGACGACCGTCATGAGGTTCCCGAGCGCGTCGTACGTGTACGTCGTAGTCCCGACGCCAGGGACCGTTTTTGTCTTCAGCTCCCCGTTCGAGCCGTAGCTATAGGTCGTCGTGCCCGCCGAGAGCAATCGGTCTTGCGCATCGTAGCCATAATTCACGGTCCCGTTGCTCGATGTGAGCGTGAGCCGGTTCCCGTTCGCGTCGTAGGTGAACACATGGAAGATCGCCCCGTTGACGCTATCAGCCGCAAATCGGCCCACGCTGTCGTACACGTAGCTCCAGCGGGTCGGTGTCCCTTGCGTCGTGTCGAACAGTTGCGTGATCCGCCCCAGGCTGTCGCGAGCGTAGCCCGTTCCGGACAGCGTCGTCCCACTCCGCACGACGTGGTAGCCCTTAAGCTCCCCACGCGAGGTGTACTGATAGGCGCCGCGCACCGGCCCCAGCGTGTCGGCAAAGGGCAGCCCGCTCGTCAAGCTCCAGCCCAGGCGCAGCGCTCCGGCGCTCCGCAGGAACCCGTCCCGGTCGTAGCCGAAGGTCACCGCGTCCGCTCCATTCAGCGTCTGCGTGGCAACGCGGAAGTCGTTGTTATAGGCCACCCCGACCCGCCCGCTCACGCTCCCCACCCAGCGCACCTCGGTCGGCAGCGACCCGTCGTACATGAAGGTAAGGCTATCGCCCGTCGGCGCGCGCATCCCCATCAGGTTCCCGGTGGTCGGCGAATAACCGAACGTGACGGTGCCGCGATCGAACGTCACGCCGCTCGCCCGCCCCGCCGCGTCGTAAGCAAACCGGATCGCGATCGAGTCGGGCCGAACGATGCTGTCCACTTGCTTGTCCCGGTTATAGAAGTACCGGGTCGGTTTGGGCCCGGGGATTCCTGGCGGATCGTACTGCTGCCTGAGATCCGATGCTGTGTACTGGAAACCGTGCGCTGCCCGGCCCGGCGGCGTCAGGCTGGTCAAGTTACCGTTCGTGTCGTAGCCGAACTGCACCACCTGCCCGTTAGGCAACTTCCGCCGAATGAGCCGGTCGGCCCCATCGTAGAACAGGCTGTCGCGCCGGCCCAGCGGATCCAGCGTGCTCAACAATCGCCCGCGGGTGTCATAGCTATAGGTGAAGAGGCGGCCGCCTACCTGCTGTTGGCTGAGCCGACCAAGATTGTCATAAGTGAACCGCGCGGAGTCGAGCCCGGCGGTCTGGGCCGCGATGATCCGACCCTTCGCGTCCAAAGTGGCGAATCGCTGCCGGCCTTCGGGACTCGTCGCGACGAAGTGGCGCGTAGATGCCGTGTACGACGTCACGTTCCACTGACCGTTCAAGCTCATCGAGTCGACCTGACTTGTGAGACTTAACGGGTTCGTGCTATCCGGTCGCGTGGTCACCCGCTTGGACGTCACCACCATCGTCCGCCCGCCGGGTGTCTGGGTCGTCACCGTGGGCACGATCGGAGCTAGCATTCCCGCCCGTGGATCGGGTCCGAGCGTCATGGTCGTCACTGTAGCATTCGCCGCCGTGGCGACGAACGAGTCGGAACGTGCCACGAGCACCTGCGACACGAGCCCCGCCGGATCAGTCGTCTTCCGCAAGAGGGCTCCGGTGGACACCGGCTCGAGGTGATAGACCGTGGTGCGGCCCTGCGCCGTTGTCAGCTGAGTCTCGGTCGCGGTCGCGAGCTCTGTCCGCACGAGCGTCAGGTCCTCGCCCGAGGGACCCTGGTCCCGAGTCAAACGTCCCACCGAGTCATAGGTGAAGCGACTCTTGAAGCCCCTGGGCGTCGTGAGCGTATCGAGCAGACCGCCCGCGGCGTAGTGTAAGCCGACAACCTGCCCCGCCGGGTCGGTGACGCCGTTCAAGAATCCGTCGGCGTTGACGCCCAGCGTCGTGCGCGCGCTGAAGGGGCTCGTGACCGCCACCGGCACGCCCCCCGTGCCCCGCTCGACCACCGTGACGTTATTATTCGCGTCCGTGATCCCCGTCAACCATCCCTCCGGAGAGTATGAGAACGTGTATGACGTCGACGCCGTGTGTGCGTCGATCGTGCTCAGGTGCCGTCCCGCGGGACTGAAGCGGTAGAACTCGCTACCGTCCGCCGCGGCGATGAGAATCTCCCCCGTGCCCAACCCTGGGGGCGTAGGCCTGATCGCCCGAACCCGGTTGTTGGGTCCTTCCGCCACATACATCACGCCGTTCGGGCCGACCGAGGCCCAGTCGACATCCATGCCTGCCGACAACGGAGATCCGCCGTCACCCGTGGAGACGAAGTCGCCCGTGCCTGCCACCGTGCGGATCGTCCCGTCGGGCGTTACCACCCGGACCCGACCGTTGTCCCAGTCGACGATGTAGACCTCGCCCGAGGGTCCGACGCTCACCGCTTCTGGCCGGGCGAGCGCCGCTTGCGTCGCCGGCCCACCGTCTCCGCTGAATCCGGCGGTTCCGGTCCCGGCCAGCGTCGTGATGATTCCCTCGGTGGAAACCCGGCGGACGCGATTGTTGTCCTGGTCGGCGATATACAGCTCACCCCGCGCCGACACCGCGACACCGGACGGATAGTTGAGCATCGCGTTAGTAGCGAGCACGCCGTCGCCGCCGAACCCTCCGACCCCGTTCCCCGCGACTGTAGTGATGATACCGTCCGGACCAATCCGCCGAACTCGATTGTTCTGAGCATCCCCGATGTACAAGCTGCCGCCGGGCCCGAATGCGAGGCCAATCGGCGCGTTGAGCCCCGCCGCGGTCGCCGGCCCGCCGTCGCCCGAGTACCCGAACACGCCCGTGCCTGCCACCGTGGTCATGATGCCGTCGGGCCTCACGCGGCGGATCTTGCTGGCGTTCCACTCGGCGATATACAGCGAGCCGTCGGGCGCAAGGGCCAGCCCCCACGGACCATTCAATGGCATCTGCACCGCGATACCACTGTCTGGACCCGACGTGAACTGACCGTTCCCGGCAACCGTGGTGACGATGCCGTCGGGACCGACCTTGCGCACGCGCCCGGCAAACGGGCCTGTGATGTAATAACTGCCGTCCGGGGCTGGGAGGACCGCTTCAGGATCTCGGATCGACGCCCGCGTCGCCGGCCCGCCGTCGCCGCTCTCCGCGTTCACCCCGTTGCCAGCGACGGTCGTGATCGTCTGCCCCAATGTGAGCGCGCTGCGCCTCGTGCCATCGCCCATGTACAAGACGCCGCCGATCGGATCGTAGGCGTGATGGACGCTCAACGTCCAGCCGCCGAAGCCCTGTGCACGGGGGTCCAGGCCGCCCAGGGTCGTCCGCTGATCACGGATGACCGTATTCGGCTCGCGGGTGTCGACTCCTGCGAGCGGCGCGCCGCCCGGTTTCCCGAAACTCGTGTCTCCCGCGGCGGGGACGCTGTACACGGGTAGGTACTCATAGCCGATCCGGACCGTCACCGGCTGGATGCCCAACACGGTTCGCCCGTACACATCTTTCCCGTCCCACACGAACCGCGTCGACTGGTTCGCGATCGGTGGGAAGGAATCCTCGAACGCCTGACCGGCCACACTCACCCGCAGTCTGATCCCGACGAGGCCCGGAGGTAACGTGTTGCCGCTCAGCGGAATCACCAGCTCGTGTGATGCGACGCGGCCAGGAACGCGGTCGGTGCGGTAATTCAGGGAGAACGCGGTACCGGTCACGCGAATCGTCTCGCCCAGGGTTTGATTCTCGCACTCGACGATCGATCCGCCCGGACGCTTGCAGGGATCATTATTGTCCTTCTTCTTGTTCTGCTTGTCACCGGCGGCAGGACCGCCACCCCCGCCCCCACCAGAGGCGGGGGGCACGTCTGGCTCCCCCTGGCCTGAGGTGAGTGCCTGTGTGTCGTTGGCGTCCCACGGCGTGAAATGCATGACGGGAATCCGCCACAGTTTCTGACCGGTCGTATAGAGTAGCGCTAAGCGCTGTCGCTCCGCATCATTGACGCCCAGCGAAGTCGCGTCGTCCGCGACGCCGTCCCCCGTGATGTCCAGGTTTGCGAGGCCGGCCGTGAGTGAGACAATCTGGACGACCCTCCCGTTCTGTGACGGAATCCATGCGGCCCGAGTCCGATCGTACCATCCCATCGGCACCGCCATCCCGACCGGGAAGCCCAGGAAGTTCTCCAAGTAGAATGGCAGGGCTTGAGTGAAGCGGACGTCCGTCGCGCCAGCGGAGATCGCCTCGTCCGCGCTGAACTCGGCCGCGTAGGTGTACGCGGTCGCGGGTGGCAGCGGCGCCGGCATGGTGCGGAGACCGTTCGGGCCCACGGTGTACTCAGTCACGCGCACGTGCAACGACGTGAGCGGCTGCTGTGACCCGTCCGGGAGGATCATCGTGGCTTGTGTTCCCTGCTTGAACAGCAATGTGCCCTGCCGAGTGCCGTCGGTGTCGTGCACAACCGACCCACGCGCGACCTCGGTCGGGTTCGCGAAGTCGATGGTCGTCACGGTGCCATCGACCGGGATCATCACCACGTCGTCCACGGAGAGGTAGTCCTGCCACGGCACGTCAACGGGACGCTGGGCGGACAGGAATCCGGCCTTGTTGAGCGCGACGGTTAGCGGTCCTCCGCCATTCACCACGAGATCATATCGGCCGTCGGCGCGCGAGAGAGTCTGCCCAAACTCGGGCCTGCCCAGGATGCTCGCCGCGACACCCGACAAAGGACTCCCGTCGCGCGCAAGCGCACGGCCGCGCACCACGGCGGCGCGCAGCTGATTGATCGCCCCAGCCGCTACGCCGGTCTGGATCGGATTCGTCCCGGTATAGAGGAACCCCGTGGACGCGAACACCGTGGTCGCGACCGTCGCGTCGATCGACGTCGCCACCGTCGCGGGATCGGGCGGCAGGTTCTGGCGGGTCACCGACCGCGATATCGTCGTGCTGTTCGTAGCCGCGTCCGTCGCGACGACAGCGATGGTGTTGGGGCCGTTCACCAGCGCAACGTCCCCGCTGAAGCTGTGGTCCGTGGCGACGGGCAGGGACGTCCCGTTTGCAGTCACCGTCACCGTCGTCGCATCCGTTACTGTACCTGTGACCGTCACGTGGTCGGCGTTGATCACCGCGCCGTCTGCCGGCGCGGTCACGGTTAACACAGGCGCCTGAGTGTCACGGGTGACGGACCGCACGACGACCGTCTGGTTCCCCGCCGCGTCGGTCGCCGTGACCGTGACAATATTGGCGCCCTCATTCACCGGCACCGATCCGGTGAAGACTCCCGCCCCGTCCACGGGCAGGAGCACGCCGTTCGCGTTGACCGTGACCGGCGTGGCATCGGTCACCGTGCCGTTCACCGTGATGCTCGTCTGCTTCGTGAAGCTGTTGGTGACAGGATTATTGACTGTGAGCACCGGCTGCTGGGTGTCGCGTTTCACGGTCCGCGTCGAGTCGGTCCGGTTCCCGACCGCGTCAACCGCCGACACGGTCAGGAGGTTGTTGCCCTCGGTGGCTAGGCGGACGCTCGCCGAGTAGCTGTTTCCGGACCGCGCCGCCACCACGCCGTTCACCGTGACGGTGGTAGGGGTCTGATCGGTCACCATGCCGCTCACGGCCACGAGCGTGTCGCGGGTAATGAAGCCGGGCGCGGGTGCCGCGATGGTCAGCACCGGCTTTGTCACGTCCGACGCGGTGACGCCGACCCTGACGAATCCTGCTCCCGGCTTCGGCAGCGTCACTTGTAGCTGGTTCGACCCCTGGAGCAGCGACACGTCGCGTTTCAACAGGACCGTTTGGTTAGTGATGTCGGACGACGCAACAACCTGCGTGCCGTTGATCTTCGCCGTCACCCCGGAGAGGCGTTGCGTCCCATCGGCGTTGCCGTTGACGATCCACAGCCGAAACGGAGCACCGAGGTTGGACGGGACCGTGAACGTGCGAGTGAACGTGACGTCAGAGCCGCCGCTGCTTCGCGTGAACTGCTCAAAACCGTAGATCAGAAAGCTCCAGTCGTTGATCTGGAGTAACTCCACCGTGAGGCCATACGGCCCTGGGCACCCATCCGACACAACCCCAGTCACGTTCACGGTGATCGAATCGGTCGGTTGAACGTCGACCACGCGATCCCAGACCGTCGCGCCCGACCGGACGTCTGCGTGCGAGACGACTGTAACCCTGTTGAGAGATACGCTCCCGTCGATCGCGGCCCCGCAACCGTCGGCGCCCCCGTTGGTGACGTGCATGATGTATTGCTTCTGGGGAAACAAAGCGACGGAAAAGCGCTCCCAGTAGGTGATGTTGTCACCAACGAATGTTCCAGGGCCCCACAACACCGTGGTGTCGCCGGGCGCCATAGCATGGGCGGCATCGGCGGTGCTCGCGCGGCTCTCCAGTCGCGCCACAACGGCCATCGCCGTCGCGACCGCTGCAAGCACGGCGACGTGACTGGCTCCACGTGACCGTAGAGGGGAGAGCATTCGGGGAATAGCAGGCAGCGTAGGCAGCATGGGGAGCTCCGGCCAGGGCGTTGATCGGTCACGTCACGATCAGCCCAGGCGGCGCGGAGCGTTATCCGCAGTGTTGCGGATGCTCGTTATCCGTAGTTTTCCGGAGGTCTCAACCTGCCCGGCGGGACCTACGCGACGACGAGCCCCTGTCGAATGGCGTAACGCACGAGGCCTGCGGTATCGTGGATGTGGAGCTTGTCCATCACACTCGCCCGGTGGCACTCCGCGGTTCGGACGGAAATCGCCAAGTGGACCGCAGCTTGTTTCATGGTCTTCCCGTCGGCGATCAACCGCAGCATCTGCGTCTCGCGAGGCGTCAGGGCTCCCGCTTCATGCGGTTTGCCCCGAGAGAATCCCTCGACGATAGCCCGGGAGTAGCACGGGCCGATATAGACGGCGCCGTTGCTGACGTCGTGAATGGCCTGCACCAGGTCCTGCACGCCCTGCGCCTTCATCACCACTCCTCGTACCCCGAGGCGCAGCGCTTCGTAGACAAGGTGATCCTCGCCATAGCCGGTCACGAGGAGCACTCCGATGCGCGGCGCCGTCCGGAGTATTTCACGGGCAGCGTCGAGGCCGCCCATGACGGGCATGGAAGCGTCGAGGACGGCAACGTCAGGACGCCGTTCACAGGCGAGCAGGACGGCGCGCCGGCCGTTCTCTGCCACGCCCACCACGTGGCAGCCCTTCGCCACGAGCACAGCTTCCAGCGCATCGAGGAGAATCCGGTGGTCGTCCGCGATCAAGACCCGAATGGGACGTTCGCGGCGACCCTGGCGAAGACGCAGCTTGGCTGTGCGCATCCTGTTGTGCTGGAGCAACACGTGTTCAGATTGGGACGGGTAAGAGAAGTCTCGCCGCTCATCCTGTCAACCGGAGGCGCTGTTACCGTGAGCGGGGTCAGTGGCAGTGACCGGCTGGCGTTTGAGTCAGGGGATGTACAAGAGGTCGTTCGGCCGCTCGCCCACCGGGACGGCCGCGATCACCTTGCGCGTCTTGGTGTCGATCACCGACACGCTGTTGGAGCGTCCATCGGCGGTGTAGAGCCGTCGTCCGTCGGGTGACAGGGCGATCCCCCAGGGCCGCCGCCCCACCACAATCGAGTCGATCACTGCCTGGCGAGCCACGTCGACGACGCTCACGCTCGCCGCCGCGCCCTCCGTGAGGTAAGCGAGCCGCCCGTCGGGACTGAACGCGATGCGGACCGGCGTGGTCTTGCCATCGCGGAGCGAGAACTGGGCGACCACGCTGTCGGTGGCGACGTCGATGACGGTGACGTTCCCACCCGCCTCGGCCGACACCCAGGCGCGGGTGCCGTCGGGCGTAAAGGCGACCGTGCGGGGGTTGTCGCCCACGTGCAGCGTCTTC
>WNGO01001415.1_pt1 | contig 25069 bp, 25 predicted proteins | sample 5400511 | NCBI WGS metagenome assembly WNGO01 (sample SAMN13153380, study PRJNA577476) | soil metagenome | isolation source: 20 cm soil or saprolite under Garry oak tree replicate 2 | place: USA:California | collected 2016-06-15 | reverse complement strand
TACGCTGACGGGTTCAGCGCCGCCATTTTGCTCCGCGCCGCCTCGCGCGGGGCGTGCTTTGCGCGGATGCCGCGATGGATTATGGTCTCGGCCGCCGCATCATGCGGCCTGATCCGGAGCCTGCTCCATGACGCAGCCCATTGCAAAGCGCTTCCCGACGCCGTCCATCGAAAAGCTGCCGGACGACATCCGCACCCGCCTGCTCGCCGTGCAGGAGAAGTCCGGCTTCATCCCCAATGTGTTCCTGACGCTGGCATATCGCCCTGACGAATTCCGGGCGTTCTTTGCCTATCACGATGCGCTGATGGAAAAGGACGGCGGACTGACCAAGGCCGAGCGTGAGATGATTGTGGTTGCCACCTCCAGCGCCAACCAATGCCTCTATTGCGTGATTGCGCACGGCGCGATCCTGCGCATTCGGGCCAAGAACCCGCAGATAGCAGACCAGATCGCCGTCAACTACCGCAAGGCGGATATCACGCCGCGCCAGCGGGCCATGCTTGACTTCGCGATGAAGGTGAGCACCGAGGCGCACGGCATCTCGGAAGCGGATTTCAGCGCCGTCGCGAGCCACGGATTTAGCGATGACGATATTTGGGATATCGCCGCGATCTCGGCGTTCTTCGCACTGTCGAACCGGATGGCCAACGTCACCGGCATGCGCCCGAACGACGAATTCTACATCATGGGGCGTTTGCCGAAATAGGCTCTCGGTCCGGATACGCGATCCCATTCGGCGATTGAGACATCGCGGACATTGGCTTATCGTCGCGAGGCTCGAAACCGGAGGTCGTCGCATTGCTGGATTGGCCGGAGATCTTGCTGCGCCTTGGCGTCGCCACGCTTGCGGGCGGCCTGATCGGGCTTAATCGCGATCTTCAGGGCAAACCGATCGGCTTGAAGACGCTTGGTCTGGTGGGTCTGGCCACCGCGATGGTGATGGTGCTGGCCGATCCATCCTCCGATCATGCAAAAATTACCGACGCCGGCAGCCGCGTCATTCAAGGCATCCTCACCGGCATCGGCTTTCTCGGCGCGGGCGTCATTGTCCACACGCAGCACCATTTTCGGGTTCACGGGCTTACCAGCGCGGCCTGTACCTGGTTCGCGGCCTGCCTTGGGATCGCCTGCGGTGCCGGACAATGGCGGATCGTCGGGATCGCGCTTGCGATCGCGTTCACGCTTCTGATCGCCGGCCGCCGCGTCGAGCGCTGGCTGCATCGCACGCTCGGCGGAAGCAGCGATCCGGAACAGCCGTCTGCTGCCTCCGCTTCACCGCTCGATACGCCGCCGAGCTAAACTAGTCGTCCGAGCTTGGTCCGCACCAGCCCGGCAAATAGACCGCGTCCTTGCTTTTGGCCAAGGCCAGCGCTTTTTCCATGGCCTTGTCAAAATCGGCTTCCACGGCCTTGCGCGATAACCTGCGGCGCAGGAAATCCGCCCAAAGAAATTCGCTGAACGGTGTCGTGTCCTTGGCAAAGCCGCCGACGCGTCGCAATTCGCCGGCGAGGCTGCGGAATGGATCGTCCTTGAGGTCCGTTACCGTTTTTGGAATGTCCCTGAAGTGCTGGCGTTGGCCCTTGGCATCATAGGGATAGGCCCACTTGTGACTGTCGAGCACGCCCCAAAATGCATCGCGGTCAACCATGGTGAGATCGGCGATGACGGTGACGATAATGTCCTCCACGCCTTCGTCGTGAAGCGCGCGCGCGAGATGGTGATGATCGACCACGTAGTGGCGCTTGTCCGGCCCGAGAACCACGGGGATCATATGTCTGCCCAGAAATTCGCCCTGCTTTATCTTCTTGTGCTTCCGCCAGTGCTCTCGCAAGCGCTTGCGCTTTTCCTTCACCTCTCTCATTCCAACCGTCATCTGGGTTGGATGCAACGAGAGGATCGGAATCGGCTGAAGGATCGGTTCGCGCGTATTCGCCATGATTTTGAATCCCTGTCTGACCGCCAAAAATCGCTCTGAAATTCGTCCAGTTATGCCATGATGGCACGGGCGATTAAATGCCTACGCGTTCTCAGGAGAACCTGAAAAGATGATCAAAAGCCGGAGCGAGCGTACAGCGAACACGCGGGTCGTGCGACTTGGCGGCCGCGAAGTCATCGCCGAGGGCGTTCGCCTCAATTTTTGGGCGGATATCAGCCATCGCTGCATGACGGCCTCATGGCCGGCTTTCATCGCCGGAGCCGCGCTGGTGTTCGTCGCTTTCAATGCAGTGTTCGCATCGTTCTACTGGATCGGAAATCAGCCGATCTCGAACGTGCCCGGCGGGGCCTACATCGACTATCTCTATTTCAGCATCGAGACGCTTTCGACCGCCGGTTACGGCGACATGCATCCGCAGACCCATTACGGTCATTTCATCGCGACGGTGGAGCTCTTCACCGGCATCTTTTCGATGTCGCTGATGACCGGACTGATCTTTGCGCGATTCTCGCGGCCAAATGCCCGCTTGCTGTTCGCCGACCACCCGGTGATTTCAAGCCACGAAGGCAAGCCGACCTTGATGATTCGCTTCGCCAACGAGCGTCACAATATCATCGGCAATGCCACCGCCAGACTGTGGTTACTCAGGAACGTCGTGAGCATGGAAGGCCGATCGGTTCGAAGGTTCTACGAGCTCGCTCTGGTGCGGAATGAACACCCCGCGCTGGCCTTGAGCTGGACGCTCTACCATATCCTCGATGAGCAAAGCCCGCTCTACGGGCTCGATGCCGACGATCTTGCTGCATCGGAGGTTTCGCTGGTGGTTGTAGTGTCCGGATACGACGTCGTCGCGGCCCAAATCGTCCACGCGCGAAAATCCTACGACTATCGCGATATCCGTTTTGGGCGGCGCTATGCGGATATCCTCGATACCACGGAAGACGGCCGCATCAGGATTGACTATGGCAGGTTCCATGAAACCATTGAGGCCTAGTTGCGGCGTCGGTGCCATGTCAAGATTTTCTGTGAGACGCCTCGCGAGCGTGCTAAACAAGATCAGGATATCCGGAGCTGGCAGCAGTGAAATCCCAGCAGCCCATCGCGTCGGAACAAGAGCATCGCGTGCTCAAATTCCGGCCGCGCACCTTGGCCCACCCTCCCGGCCGGCTGGGGAACCTGGGCGACCAGTCTCTTCAGGACCAGGCCCCCCAACAGCCGAACGACCTGTCGCGCTACGAGCGAGACCGCGATGAACCGGACGATTTTCGCCGTCGCATGCTGGCAAATGTTGCGGCTCTGGCCTTTACCGTGGCGCTGACGGCGATCGGAATCTGGCTCGCAGTGAGCATTGCGGATCTGCGCAAGACCCAGGACTGCGTGCTGATGGGCCGGCGCGATTGCGCCCGCATTTCCACAACGCATTTTTAGCCGTTTCAAGCAAGATCGACCGCTTTGGCCTTTGAATTGCAACCGGCTCGTAAAGCCCGCCTCCATTGAACTCGGGGCGGCGACCCGATATACGGGCACTCGACTCCGGACCGCGGATGGGGCATTTCGGGGCGCCGCGCCCGCCTGTCATGCCATCCCGGAACTTATCCTCAATATATCAAAGGCTTAGTGATGTCATCTACATTCGATCAGGTCGCCACGATCATCGCTGAAACTTGCGACATACCGCGCGACACGATCACGCCCGACAGCCACGCAATCGACGATCTGGGGATCGACAGCCTCGATTTTCTCGACATCGCGTTTGCGATCGACAAGGCATTCGGGATCAAGCTGCCGCTGGAAAAATGGACACAGGAAGTCAACGACGGCAAGGCGACGACCGAACAATACTTTGTCTTGAAAAACCTCAGCGCACGCATCGACGAATTGGTCGCCGCCAAGGCCGCGGGCGCCGGCGCCTAATCGCCCGCCATGCAGCTTGAATATTTCATCCTGATCGACCGCATTCTCGACCTCAACATCGACGAGAAGACGATTCAGGTCGAGGCGCAGGTTCCCCAGCACAGCACCATCTTCGAGGGGCATTTCCCTGGCTATCCAATCATGCCCGGCGTCTTGCTGATTGAATCGATGGCGCAGACCTCGGGTTGGCTGTTGCTCGCGTTGATGAAATTCGAGCGCATGCCGTTTCTCGCCGCGGTCAAGGAAGCCAAGATGCGCGGCTTTGTGTCGCCTGGAGAATTGCTGACGATCAACGCCAACGTCCTGCACGAGGGCTCGGGTTATGCGATGACCGAGGCGAAGGTAACGGTCGGCGGCAAGCTTAAGTGCAACGCGACCATCACGTTCAGTCATATTCCCTTCCCGAATCCGGATTTGCGCGGACACATGGAAGCCATGGCCAAGCGCGTCGGCTTTCCCCAGCAGGCCATTGCTCATGACTGAGGTGAAACCTTCGGCTCCGGGATCGACGGAGGTCTGGATCACCGGCATTGGCCTTGCTACGTCGCTCGGCGAAGGGCTGGATGCAAACTGGGAGGCGCTCAATGCGCGGCGCATCAACGTCGATGAAAGGGGTTTTGCGCCATACATCGTCCATCCCCTGGCACCGGTAAATTTTGACACGCAGATTCCCAAGAAGGGCGATCAGCGTCAGATGGAAGCCTGGCAGCGCATCGGGACCTATGCCGCCGGGCTGGCGCTGGATTCGGCCGGCGTTAAGGGCAACAAGGAAATCCTCGGTCGGATGGACATGATTGTCGCCGCCGGTGGCGGCGAACGCGATCTCGCGGTCGACAGCAACATCCTGAATTTGGAAGCGAAGGGCAATTCCGCTCCCGGCTTTCTCAACGAACGGCTGATGAACGATCTACGTCCGACGCTGTTCCTGGCCCAGCTTTCGAACCTGCTGGCAGGCAATATCGCCATCGTGCACGGGGTAACCGGGTCGTCGCGCACCTTCATGGGCGAGGAAGCCGCAGGCGTTGACGCCGCAAGGATCGCGCTTGCACGCATCGCCGCCGGTCAAAGCGACATTGCGCTGATCGGCGGATCGCAAAACGGCGAGCGCAAGGACCTGTTGGTGCTCTATGAATTCGGTGACTTCAATCTCAGGGAAAAATTCGCTCCGGTTTGGGCTCGCGGGAAAAACGCCGGCTTCGCGCTGGGGTCCGCCGGCGCTTTTCTGGTCATCGAGTCGAGAGCACACGCGGAAGCACGCGGTGCCAAACCCTATGCGCGCCTGAGTAACGTCGTCTCCGATCTGGCGCACCGCAAGCATCCCGGCGAGATTGCCGCGACGCTGGAAAAGCTGTGGTCGAAACTTGGCAAGCTTGAGGACAAGGCTGCCATCATCACCGGCGCGACCGGCGCCGAACCGGTCACATCGGAAGAGCGGGCGTTCCTGGGCGGGCATCCGGAGTTCGCGGTGCGGGCCACCGGCACCATGTTCGGCCACACCATGGAGACGCAGTTTCCGCTGGGACTGGCGCTGGCGGCGCTCTCGCTTTCCCGCGGGGCGCTGTTTCCGCCCAACGATCCCACGGGACTCGAGGTTGAAATGTCCAGGCCGCCGACACAGATTGTAGTCGTTGGGGCCGGTCACTGGCGGGGTGAAGGCATGGCCCTGGTCGAAGCCATCAAGTGAGCACGGAGCTGCAGCGGCGGGGAAAACATGACAGCATCACGCGATAAGTTGGGAAGACCGATCGTCGTCGTTACCGGCATGGGCGTCGTGACATCGCTCGGCTCCGGCAAGACCGACAACTGGGCAAAGCTCACCGCGGGCGAATCCGGCATTCGGACCATCACGCGCTTCCCCATTGAGGGACTGAAAACGACGATGGCTGGAACGGTTGATTTCGTGCCGGTCGAGCCTTTTACATCGACCGATCTGTCGGAGCGGCTCGCCGATATCGCCACCGAAGAAGCCATCGCGGAATCCGCGATCGGCAGCAAAGGTGATTTTCCCGGGCCGCTGTTTCTTGCGGTTGCCCCCATCGAGGTCGAGTGGCCGCAACGCGAGGAACTTGGGCGCGCGATTACGGAAAGCGACGTCGATTATGACGCCATGTTGCGCGTCAGCGGCGGCGGAAGGTACACAGCATATCACCGGCGTTTTCTGTTCGGCTCGGTGGCCGATCACCTCGCCGAAGTGTTCGGCACCAAGGGTTCGCCGATCTCGCTTTCCACCGCATGCGCATCGGGCGCCACCGCCATTCAGCTCGGCGTTGAAGCCATTCGCCGCGGCGAGACCGACGCGGCGCTGTGCGTTGCGACCGACGGTTCGGTCAATCCGGAAGCCCTGGTCCGGTTCTCATTGCTGTCGGCGCTGTCTACCCATAACGATCCGCCACAGGCGGCGGTACGGCCGTTCTCGAAGAACCGCGACGGCTTTGTGATGGCGGAGGGCGCAGGCGCGCTGGTGCTGGAGAGCTATGAAGCCGCGACAGCGCGCGGTGCAAAAATCCTCGGCATCGTCGCCGGCTGCGGCGAACTTGCGGATTCTTTCCACCGCACCCGCTCCAGCCCGGACGGCAAGCCGATCATCGGATGCGTCCGCAACGCATTGTCCGACGCCGGAATCGTCGCCGGCCAGATCGACTACATCAATGCACATGGCACCGGCACGCCGGAAAACGACAAGATGGAATATCTGGGGATCTCGACCGTGTTCGGCGAGCGCGCCACGCAAATTCCGGTATCGTCCAACAAGTCGATGGTAGGCCACACCCTTTCCGCCGCCGGCGCGGTGGAAGCCGTGTTCTCGCTGCTGACGCTCGAGCATCAGCGGATTCCGCCGACCATCAATTACGATGTTCCGGATCCGGCGATTCCCTTCGACGTCGTCCCCAACAAGGCGCGCGACGCCCGCGTCACCGCCGTGATGTCGAATTCGTTCGGCTTCGGCGGCCAGAACGCCTCGCTGATTCTGACGCGCGAACCGGTCTAGCAAGTCGGCCATTTTTGCAAATGAGCCGCTTGCTCCCTCGCGCCAGGGCCCGTATTCGCGATGCCACCAAGCCGATCGCCGAAGCCGCGGTCGGAGCGTTGACGATCGGAATGCTTCGCACCACCCGCTATTTCGATCCGATCAAGACCGCGAACCTGTTCGGCCGGATCGCTCGCTCCGTTGGGCCGATGATGCGCGAGCAACGGATCGGCCGCGCCAATCTGACCGCCGCATTCCCGGAAAAATCGCCTGCCGAGATCGAGACCATTTTGGCGGGCGTTTGGGACAATCTTGGCCGCGTCGGTGCCGAATTCGCGCATCTCGATCATATCTGGGAGCACGATCCGGCCTATCCCGAACAAAGCCGCATCGAAATCCTGCCGCGCACCCACGAGCTGTTTGCGCAGTTGCGGCTCGATGGCAAGCCGGCGCTGATCTTCGCCAGCCATCTCGGCAACTGGGAACTGCCGGCGCTGGCCGCCGTCGCCCACGGATTGGACGCCGCGATCCTGTATCGGCGGCCCAACATCGCCTCCGCCGATCGCGCCATCCAGGAAATACGCGCGGTGAAAATGGGTACGCTGATTGCGGCCGGCCGCGACGCCCCGATAAAGCTTGCGGAGGCCCTGCAAAACGGCCAGCACGTCGCGATGCTGGTCGATCAATATCTTACCAATGGCGTCGAGGTCACCTTCTTCGGCCGCAAGACCCGCGCCAATCCGATGCTGGCGCGGCTATTGCGGCAAGTCGAATGCCCGGTACATGGCGTGCGGATCATCCGCCTGCCCGGTCACCGTTTTCGCGCCGAACTATCCGACGAAGTACAGCCGGTCCGCGACGCCGCCGGCAAAATCGATATTCAGGGCACGACACAGGCGATTACCTCGGTGGTCGAGGGCTGGATCCGCGAATATCCCGATCAATGGCTATGGCTGCATCGCCGCTGGCGGTAGCAGATACACGCGTGGCAAATGATGCCACTACCTTCCGGTCTTCACCTTTGTCCAGAGGCGGTTGATGATCCGCTGCGTGGCCGGATCGCGCGCGGTGATCACGAACAGCTTTTTGAGCGTCGCCTCGTCCGGGTAGATGTTCTTGTCGTTGAGGATTTTCGGATCGATCAGCTTCTGGCTCGCCAGATTGCCATTGGCGTAGGAAAGAAAATCCGAATTCCTTGCCGCGACTTCGGGCCGGTAGAGATAGTCGATCAGCTCATAGGCCTCGTTAACATTCTTCGCATCGGCCGGGATCGCAAGATTATCGAAAAACATCTGCGCGCCTTCCCTGGGGATGGCATAGCCGATCTCGATGTCATTCTTTGCTTCTGCGGCGCGGCTCCGCGCCTGCATGATGTCGCCCGACCACCCGACCACGAGGCAAATTTCCCCGGTGGCCAGCGCGCTCAGATATTCCGAGGAATGAAACTTGCGGACATTGGGTCTGATTTTTTGCACGAGATCGGCGGCCTTTTCGAGGTCGGCCTGTCTGGTCGAATTCGGATCGAGTCCGAGATAGCTCAGTGCCGCCGGAAAAATATCATCGGCGGAATCCAGCATGTGAATGCCGCAATCCCTGAATTTGGCCAGGTTCTCCGGTTTGAAGACGATGTCCCAACTGTCGATCCTGGCGTCGGCGCCGAGAATTTTTTGTACCGCCTTGACGTTGTAGCCGATGCCCGTGGTGCCCCACATGTAGTTGGCGCCATAGAGATTGCCGGTGTCATAAACAGCGAGCTGTTTCGTCACCACCGGCCAGGCGTTGGCGAGGTTTGGCAGCTTTGATTTATCGAGCGTCTGAAAAACCTTGGCCGTGATCTGGCGCTGCAGGAAATAGGCTGTGGGAACGACGACATCGTAGCCCGATTTACCCGCGAGCAGCCGCGTCTCCAGCGTCTCATTGGCATCGAAGGTGTCGTAGACGACCTTGATGCCGGTTTCCCTGGTGAAGTCTTCCAGCACCCCCGGCGCCATGTAGTTCGACCAGTTATAGAAATTGACGGTGCGCCCTTCCGCTGTCGCGGGCGGCGAAAGCAATGCGAAGGCTGCGAAAACTGCGGCAGCAAATCGGATTTGAGTCCAGCTCCAGCCGTGCGTCATCATCGGCCTCTTCGGCGGTGCACCGCGTCGGACAGGCGCTCCAGCGCGGTGTCGAGGGTTGCATCCTGCTTGGCGAAACAAAAACGCACGACCGACGTCACGGCATCTTTTTCGTAGAAGGCCGACACCGGGATCGCCGCGACCTTGTAGTCGGTCACGATGCGCTTGCAGAATGCCTCGTCGGTTTCGTTAAGCCCGAGCGGGGAAAGGTCGACCGTGAGGAAATAAGTGCCTTGCGAGCGAAGTACCGGGAAGCCGATACTCTCCAGCCCCGCAGTCAGGCGGTCGCGGCTCCGCGCCAGCTCTTTGCGCATTTGATAAAAATAATCCGCCGGCTTGCCGAGGCCGTAGGCGACCGCCGCCTGAAGATTGGGCGCGGTGGTGAAGGTAAGAAACTGGTGCACTTTGGCGGCCACGCGCAGCAGCGGCGGCGCCGCGCAGACAAAGCCGATCTTCCAACCCGTCAGCGAAAAAATCTTGCCTGCGGAACCCACCTTGATGGTGCGCTCGCGCATTCCCGGAACGGTGATCAGCGGAATATGCTCGCGGCCATCGAAGATCACGTGTTCCCAGACCTCATCGCAGATCGCGATTGTATCGTACTCTTGGCAGAACCGTGCCAGCAGCTCGAGGTCCTCGCGCGGATAGACGACAGCGGCGGGATTGAGCGGATTATTGAAGAGTACGGCCTTGGTCTTGTGGTTGAAGACGCTCCGCAGCGTCTCTTCGGTGAGCCGCCAATGCGGCGGCTCGAGGCGGACCAGACGCGGTATGCCTCCGGCCTGGCGGATGATCGGCAGGTAGGAATCGTAAACCGGCTGGAAAGCCACGACCTCGTCGCCGGGCTCGACCACGGCCAGGATCGCGCTGGTCAGCGCTTCGGTGCCGCCCGATGTCACCATCACCTCGGTCATGGGATCGAGCGCGAGACCATGCCAGCGCCCGTAATGGGCGGCGATCGCCTGCCGCAATTCCGGAATGCCCATCATCGACGGGTATTGGTTGTAGCCGTCCATCACCGCTTCCGCCGCCGCGCGGCGAATATCTTCCGGACCGGGATCGTCAGGAAAACCCTGGCCGAGATTGATGGCGTTGTTGTCGCGCGCAAGCTGCGACATCGCCTCGAAGACGGTCACGGGAAGATCCGCAAACACCTTGTTCATGGACGTCATGGCAATGGTCAGCCACCGGTCCTGGTCGGCAACCCCGCGGCTTTCCACGCCAGCAGGCCGCCCGCAAGGTGCTTGTCGTGGGCCAGGCCGGCGGCCTGAGCAGCCAGCGATGCCGTCACCGATCTTTTCCCCGAGCGGCAGGCAAAGACCACCTGCTTGCCATCGGGCTCCGGAATGTCCTGCGGATCAAAACTCGAAAGCGGAACCACGACCGCGTCGGGATAGGCTTCGACGGCAACCTCGTTCGGCTCGCGGACATCGACAAGCAGGTAGCGGCCCTCGGCCACTCCTTTCGCTACATCTTCCGGCGTCAAATCGTGAACCTGATCCGCCACTCAAATCCTCCCACCGATCATCCGTGCACTTACTTGCGCGTATTCAATTCGCGAAACCGGTACCCACATTTGCGGAATACGCGCAAGTATGAACGAATTCCAACAGGGGCGGATACCGATTGCTCGCCCTTCGCCGCCAACCTCGCCCCTCACGCGACGAAAATCAAGCTCCGGAGGCACCCTGGGAGCTAGATGGTAACCTGCGTTCCCACCTCGACCACCCGCCCGCTTGGAATCTGAAAATAGTCGGTCGCATCGTTGGCGGTGCGGCTGAGCGCTATGAAAAGGTGATCCTGCCAGCGCGGCATTCCGGAATGCGCGGCCGGCTTGAGCGCCCGCCGCGACAGGAAGAACGACGTCGACATGATGTCGAACTGCCATCCCAGCTTTCGCGCGATCGCCAGCGCTTTCGGCACGTTGGGCGATTCCATAAATCCAAACCGCAGCTTCACCTTGGAGAAGGTCGCGCTGATCTGTTCCAGCCTCACTCGCTCGGCCGGATCGATCCGCGGCGTTGGCGCGATATCGATCGTAAGGATGACGTTTTTCTCGTGCAGCACCTTATAATGCTTGAGACTGTGCATCAGCGCCGTCGGCGCGCTGGCTGGATCGCTGGTCAAGAACACAGCGGTGCCGGAAACCCGCTGCGGTGGCCGCTTTTCCAGCATCGCGACCAGATCGAGCAGCGGAAACTCCAGCTTGCGGGATTTCTCGAACAATAGCCGGCTGCCGCGCCGCCAAGTGTACATCAGCAGCATGATGACGGCTCCGAGCGCCAGCGGGACCCAACCGCCCTCGAACACTTTCAACAGGTTTGCCGCGAGAAACGTCAGATCGAGAAATAGAAACGGAGCAATCAGCGCCGCGGCCGCGAGGGGTGACCATCCCCAGACGCGCCAGATCACGACAAAGCCCATCATGCCCGTGACCACCATGGTGCCGGTCACGGCGATGCCATAGGCCGACGCCAGCGCGCTTGAAGAGCGGAACATCAACACCAGCAAAATCACGCTGATGAACAGCAGCATGTTGATGCGCGGGATGTAGATCTGGCCGGAATGGGCTTCCGACGTATGGCGGATTTCAAATCGCGGCAGCAAGCCGAGCTGAATGGCCTGACGCGTCAACGAATAGGCGCCGGTGATCACGGCCTGGCTTGCAATGACTGTCGCCACGGTGGCGAGAACGACCATCGGGATCAACGCCCAGTCCGGATACATCAGGAAGAAAGGATTTTCCACCGCTTTCGGGTCGGCGATGACCAGAGCGCCCTGCCCCAGATAGTTCAGCGCCAGCGACGGCAACACGATGAAAAGCCAGGCGGTCTGGATCGGCCGCTTGCCAAAATGCCCAAGGTCGGCATAGAGCGCTTCGGCGCCCGTGACGGCGAGAAATACCGCGCCCAGCGTGACGAAGCCGATGATGCCATGGTGGAGCATGAACGAGACGGCATGGAGCGGATTTAACGCAAGCAAGACCTCCGGATGCCGCACGATCGAGGGAATCGCCGCGATCGCGATGACGGCGAACCAGATACACATTACCGGCCCAAAGAAGGCCGCAACACGCGCCGTGCCGCGCGATTGAGCCGCAAACAAGGCGGCCAGGATGATCACCGTCAGCGGAACGACATAGGGCTCGAACGTCTCAGTGACGAGCTTGATACCTTCGATCGCGGAAAGGACCGACAGCGCCGGCGTGATCACCGCGTCGCCATAAAATAGCGCGCCGCTGATGATCCCGAGCAGCACGATCGTGCCGGCGCCATGGCCGACCGCGCGCTGCGCCAGCGCCATCAATGCCAGCGTTCCGCCCTCGCCGTTATTATCTGCGCGCAGCAGGATCACCACATATTTAAGCGTCACCACGATGATCAGCGCCCACACGATCAATGAGAGAACGCCGAGTACGGCTTGCGGAGTGACGGCGCCGGCAGAACCGCTGGCCGCGACGACGGCCTCGCGAAACGCGTAAAGCGGACTGGTGCCGATGTCGCCGTAAACGACACCGATGCTGCCGATCAGGAGAGCCGTGAAGCGGGCAGTGGAATGGGTCTCGCCATGTCCATTGGCCGCCGTGGATTCCGCGGCGGGAGCTACAACATCGCTGGTCATGGAAGTTGGGGCCTCAAAATGCTTCACTGCGCGATTAGCAAAGCGACGCGGCATATAGTCCCGCGCTTCAAGCATGGCCAAGCCTGATTTTAGGCCCGCGCCATGCAAAAATGCCTAGACCGCTAGATGGTAACTTGGGTCCCCACTTCAACCACCCGTCCTGTTGGAATCTGGAAATAGTCGGTGGCGTCATTCGCCGACCGGCTCATCGCGATGAACAGGTGATCCTGCCACAGCGGCATTCCCGACTGCGAAGACGGCTTCAGCGAGCGCCGCGACACGAAAAATGACGTCGACATGATATCGAACTGCCAGCCGAGCTTTCGCGCGATCACCAGCGCCTTCGGAACGTTCGGAGATTCCATGAAACCGAAGCGCAGCCGGACGGTGGCAAACTTGTCGCTGATGGTTTCCATCCGGACGCGCTCGGCCAGGTCGACGCGGGGGGTTTGTGCGGTTTCGATGGTCAGGATAACGTTGTGCTCGTGCAGCACCTTATTGTGCTTGAGATTATGCAGTAGCGCCGTCGGCACGAAATTCGGGTCGCTGGTCAGAAAAACCGCGGTGCCCTTGACGATGTGAGGCGGACGCTTTTCGAGGCTCTTGATCAGATCCTTGAGCGGAACTTCGATACGCCGGGTTTTCATGGTCAGGATCGCAGCACCACGGCGCCAGGTCCAGATCATGATCGCCACGGTGAGGCCGAACAGCAGCGGCACCCACGCGCCTTCAAGCAGTTTCAAAAGATTTGCAGCGAAGAAAGTCATGTCGACGACGACAAACGGCAAAATCAAAGCCGCCGCGGTGGCCGCTCGCCAATTCCACAATTTCCAGATCACGACGAAACCCATGATACCGTCGACGACCATGGTGGTGGAGACGGCAATGCCATAGGCGGAAGCCAAGCCGCTTGAGGTCCTAAACAATAGCACCAGCAGCATTACGCCGATCAATAACAGCCTGTTCACCCGCGGCAGATAAATTTGTCCGGCATGCGCCTCCGAGGTGTAGCGAACCTCGAAGCGCGGCAACAGACCAAGCTGCACCGCCTGACGGATCAGTGAATACGCCCCCGTGATCACCGCCTGGCTCGCGATCACCGTCGCCGCGGTCGCCAGCACCACCAGCGGCAACAGCAAGAGGTCCGGAACCATCCGGTAGAAGGAATTTTCGATCGCCGCAGGATTGGAGAGCACCAGCGCGCCCTGACCGAAGTAGTTGATCAAAAGCGACGGCAACACGAAATATAGCCATGCTCCCTGGATCGGCTTGCGTCCGAAGTGACCGAGATCCGCATAGAGCGCCTCGCCGCCGGTCACCGCCAGAAATACCGCTCCCAGGGTGACCAGTCCGATGACGCCGTGGGAAAGCAGAAACTGAATCCCGTACCAGGGATTGATGGCGGCCAGCACTGACGGATCGTCGCTGATATGAATTAGCCCCATGACCGCGATGGTAGAAAACCAGACCACCATGACCGGTCCGAACGCCGATGCGACGCGAGCCGTGCCGCTGCTCTGAACCGAGAACAGCGCGACCAGAATCAAAACCGTCAGCGGCACCACATAGTGCTCGAGCGCCGGCGTCGCCAGCTTGAGACCTTCGACCGCCGACAGTACCGAGATCGCCGGCGTGATCATGGAATCGCCGATGAACATCGACGCACCGATGACACCCAGCGCCAGCAATGGCCAACTTTTCCGGCCCAATGCCCGTTGGCCCAGCGCCATCAGCGAAAGCGTGCCACCCTCGCCATTATTGTCGGCGCGCAGCAGCACCAAAACGTATTTCGTGGTGACGACAATAAAGAGCGCCCACAGGATCAGGGACAGAACCCCGAGCACGATGATTCGCGTCACCGGCTGACCGTGCGCGGCATTGGCAACAGCCTCGCGAAATGCGTACAGCGGCGAAGTTCCGATATCGCCAAAGACGACGCCGATACTTCCCAGCGTCAGCGCCCAAAAGCTGGTCGAGACCGTGCCTTCATGGGTTTCTGATGATGTGACGCTGACGGCCATGCTGGGAGAGAACGCTCTATGGACTGATATGATCCGGGCCGGCTACCGACGCCTTCCAGGAAAGCTTGTCAACCGACCAACCGGCAATGCTGGCCTCCCCACGAAATGTCAGACCGTGAGTGGTAACATAGTAGTGGAATGAATTAAGGCTTCAGACCAGGCGGCAACGGCGGGGCTTCACGCATGAGCGTGATGGTCACGCGCCGGTTCGCCGACAGCGAGGGATCGTCGGGGAAGAGTGGCTGGCTGTCGGCTTTTCCCGAGACCGCAAAAATGTGGGCCGGCGGCAATCCTTCCCTCTCGAGAATCTGCCGCACCGTGTTGGCCCGGTCGGCCGAAAGATCGAACGCCCCATAATCGCTTTGCGCCGGCACGAAACCCGCCGCGGTGTGACCGACGATCGAGACTCGCAGCGGCGTCGCCTTCAACGGAGCCGCAAGCTTCTGGATCAGCCTGCGCGTGCGCTCATACGGCACCTTGGAGCCATCGGCAAACATCGACCGTCCGTCCTGATCGACGATTTCGAGATTGAGGCCCTGGCTGGTCTCCTCAAACATGATGTGTTTTGAAATTTCGGTCAGTTCCGGCATGTCCTGCAATGCCTGCCGCAACGATGCCGAGGCAAGGGCAAATTCGCGGTCGACTTTCAGGCGGGCGCCGGCAGTAAGATTGCGCTCCTGTTGATCCGGCAGGCCGTCGGATTCGATGATCCCGGTGTGACGCGCGTCGGTCTGCACGCCGAACGCCTCCCGCATCGAGCCCGCGACGATTTTCAGCTTTTGCTGGTCCTGGTTGGAGAAGGCGACGAGCATGACAAAGAAGCTCATCATCAAGCCCATGAGGTCGGCGAACGACACGTACCAGCCGTGCCCCCCGGCATGTGCACCGCCACGTTTTTTCTTGGCCATCGCTTTTTCCCCGGACCGCCGTCACCCGCCGATCAAGCCGGTACCGGCTCGCCTTCTTCCTCGCGATGTTTTTCCGGCAAGTAGGCCAGCAACATTTCCCGGACCAGCGTCGGGCTTTTGGAATCCCGGATCATCAGGATGCCGTCGATGATCAGCGTGCGGTTGGTCTCCTCGTCGAGCAGCTTGCCATGTAGCTTGTCGGCAATCGGCAGGCAGAACAGGTTCGCGATTACCGCGCCGTACAGCGTCGCCAGCAAGGCGGTCGCCATGAACGGACCGAGTTTCGAAGGGTCGGTCATGTTGGCAAACATCTGCACCATGCCGATCAAGGTGCCGACCATCCCGAACGCCGGCGTGCAGTCGCCGATGGCGCGGTAGATTTTCCCGCCCTCGTCGAGGTGCATCAGAAAATTGTCGCGGTCGCGTTCGAGGTTGTCGCGGATGAATTCGAGATCGTAGCCATCGGCGACGTAGCGTATTCCCTTGGCCAGGAACGGTTCGTCGGTCTCGACTTTTTCGAGGCCGACCGGCCCTTGCTTGCGCGCGATTTCCGCGATGCGGGCAAGTTCGTCGACCAGGTCGCGCGCGGACAGCCGGCTGACCGTGAAGGCAAACTTCGCACCGAGCGGCAGACCATGCAAAATCGCGCTGAGCGGAAAGCGGATCATGGTGGCGGCGATCGATCCGCCGATGACGATGAGGGCAGCATGCTCGCTGACGAACATGTGCAGATCGCCGCCCATGAGGATCATCACTGAAACGACGATGATGCCGCACACGAGCCCGACGCCCGTCATGATATCCATGGGATTCTCCAACGCGTACGCGAACGACCGGCCGTTCTGGACGGTGGCGCGGCCCATCCGGAGCTGCGCAACGGAAACCCTACGTCGGCGCCATTAAAGACGCGTTACCGAATTTAGTAGGCATAACAATTGGTTAATAAAGAACTAGGCGCTGGGCCATGCTCCTGTGTTCGCTGGATTTCCGCTCGGTAGCGTGACCACGAGCTACGTCAAATCGTGACGCGGTTGCCGCTATGCGGCCGGCGACATTCTGTTGGTCCGCAGCAGCGCAACCGCATAAAGCAACCAGCCAACTGCGAGACACGCCGGAATCGCGGCCCACAGCCACGTTTTGTATTCGGGCTGAAGGCCGACAATAACGAGGCCTTGCCCCGCCGCAACGCCTGCTCCGAGTACCGCGATTGCCCAAGCCGGGCTAATGACGCCAGCGTTTCCGAGAATCATGGGACCCGCGACGAGTGGAGCGAATGCAAGCTGTGCACAAAAACACGCGAGCTGCAGGTTAACAAACCTCGCGCCGGCGAAACTCGGGTCGAGATAATCATTCAGCAAGGACAGGATGATGAGCATGGCCACGCAGACGCCGCCGCCCGCGGTGACGGCCCGTCTCCTCGCGAGAGCCTGGTCGGGCTGCGCCGGGCCAGGCGAGAGGGCTGGGATCAGGTCGTACCGAATGGTCGCCAGCGTTGCAGAAAACATTGCACTCATGGTCACCAGGGCCATTGCAATCAGACTTACGAACAACAGCCCTGAGGCCGCATCCGCCACACCGTTCTGCTGCGAAGCAAGCCACCCGATGAAAGACTGCAAAATGTCGGCGCCATCGGGCATGCCCGTCGCGAGTACCGCGATCGTCCCGAACATGCTTATCATGAGCCACAGCAGGGCGCTGGCGCCGGCGTACATCCCAAGCACCCCTGCAAATGCCTCCGGCGTTTGGCCGCCATCCGCCGGTAGCGCCGCTATTCTGAGCCAGTTCGTGGTGTCGACAATCGGATAGAAGATCGTCAGCAGGACCAGGGCCATCAACACTGAAATGGATGTCGGCCTCACTGCCCGCAATGCGGCGAGGCTCTCGGTGACCACGGCTGAAAAGCCCTGGGCATATAGATCGATCACCGCGACGCCGAGCGTTATCGCGACCACCAATGCTATCAGTTCATTGGTAACCCTCGAAAACCTGCGGAACAGCGGCGCACCGCGTGGTTCGATATCAACGCCTTCGCCGGAGGCGGGGCGTCCGATCGGGCTGGTATCGATGTATCGCGATCGCCGGTAGATCAGCACGATTGCGCAGCAGACCGCAAGCACGGCTACCGCGAACGTGCCGCGCGGCGGCATCCGCACAGCGGACGAAATCAACATGTACAAGACAACGAGGATCGATCCGATCAATCCAAGATACAGAATTCCCAATTGCGCTTGCGCCGAACGCATGGCCCCGGAATTCCCGGCCGGTATTGTGTACAGCATCATCAATCCCAAAAGGCCACATGCGATGGTGGACGTGAGATTTGCGCCACCCGCAAAGAGCGGCTTTACCAATGACGCGACGCCGATCGCCGCCCCAGTGATCAAGCCCGCGAACGCGAGAACACTCAGCGCCGCCGCAAATAACCGGACGCGTGGATCGTTGCCGTGCTGGCGTGCGATGAAAGCCGGGACCGTGATGGACCGATCGCGATCGAGCGCCTGGCTCAAAAAAAGGAGCATCGGCCGCCGCAGTCGGTAGATCAGGTACAGGCCCGCTCCAAACATCGCCGAGCAAACGATAGCCGACCAGAAGTCGCCTCTGGCGCCCCAGCTGAAGAACTGGGCAAAAGCCGCAATCTGTAACGAGTAAGCAATGGAACTATTCTGTACGACCCCGCCGGGAGTGGACTCGGAAGCAACGAAATATTCTCGCGCTCGAGCGTACTCCCTGCGACGCAAGATATGAATTGGGATCAGAGATATCCCGAGAAAGGCGATGAGACCAAGTATTGCAAAGGTCATCATAAGGGCTTCAGAATTGCAGGTAACCAGATAGTTCGCAATAATTCGATGGTGATGCCGTGATTGCCGATCGAACTCAAGCGCGAGCGCTGGCCGCAAGCAGGACCACTATGAAATCAAGCGGGCTGACAGGATCATGCTTTCCGGATTAAAAGGCGCGGTGGCACAATCTTTCCGGAGCAAGCGCGTGCAGGGTGGCCGTAGCTATGTCAGTTCGTGCGCAGGAGCGATCGCGGTTATCCTCGTCCTCTATTGCAGTCCCGCCCGCGCCGAGACGCGTGTGCTTTTGTTGCGAGGCTGGTTCGGTGTGTTCTCGACAGGCCTTGACACCATCGCCGACGCGCTCAAGGCCAAGGGCATCCACGCGGAGGTGAGCGGGCATCTCTCCTGGAAGGCGGCTGCGGATGAAATCCTTCGCGAGCGTGCGCAGGGCAAGACCGACGCGATCGTGCTGGTGGGCCACTCACAAGGGGCCAACAACGTCATCGACATGGCTCGGGTGCTTGAGGCGCAAAATGTGCCGGTCGCGCTGTTGGTGACGCTCGCGCCCTACAGGCAGGATCCCGTGCCCGCTAACGTCATGCGGGCGGTCAACTATTATCAAGCGGGGGGTTGGGGAGCTCCGCTTACGGCAGCACCTGGTTTCCGGGGCAAGCTGTCGAATGTCGACGTCGCCGAGGATTCGGCGGTTTCCCACATCAACATCGACAAGAGCGCCCGCATCCAGGCCGAAATCGTCCGTGAGGTCGGGGCCGTCGCCAAAGTTAAGTAAAGCTCCTGACGCGAAGCCCGTTGACCGGCTACCGCGTGGTATTTCGGCCACACAAGCCCGGAAAATCGCCTGCGATCCTGTTGATCGCCGCCTGTTAATTGCCGGGGAACGTTGAGCAGACTAATAATCGAATCAAGTTTTGTCCCTCGTGATACGTGATAGGAGAATGCTCATGTTGAAGTTCCTGGTAGTGGCAGGCACCTCGCTCGGTATGTTGACCGCTGCCGTCGCCGCTGATTTGCCCCGCGCGCAGCCGGTTTACACGCAGGCGCCGGTCGGCAAGGCTCCGATCGGTAAGGCCCCGGTCGGCAAATACCCGGTTGGCAAGGCCCCGGCGCCGATCGTAACGAAGGGCTAACTCGACAATTCAAGCGCAAGGGGAGCAATGCATCGCATTGCTCCCCTTTGGCCTGCCGCGAATCTGGTTGCCGGCTAAAGCTGCCGTTTGAGGCTTGCCGGCACCGAATCGTCTCGCTGATGTGACCTAGCCAGAATTTATCGAACGCCGCTCGCAATCGTTTGTGGGGCACCGCTCCACAAGCATTCGGTCGCGTCGGCAAAATGGAACGAAGCTCTGCGGATGACGTTGACCCTGTAGCCAGGGGTATCCCGTCATGCAACGAATCAAGCATCCGCCCATCCGCAATAAAATCGACCTGGCGGAGCCCGTTCAGGTTCGTGCCTGGACCCGACGGCTCGATATATCCCCTGATGCATTGAAGGCGGTGGTCGACAAGGTCGGCAATTCCGTTGCGGCCGTCACCAAGGAAGTTGAATTGCAGCGGACAACTCGCAAATCCTCGCCTGCGCCAGTTCAGAGCAAGCCAGCAGATGGCGAAGTGCCAACGCCGGTCTGACTGGTCAGGCGCCGGTCAGGCCCGTGAGTTCGCGGCTTAGCGTGCGCAACCGGTTGCGGGCGGTCTCATCATAGGCCTGCGGATTGGCTCGCGATTGCTGCATGCTGTTGAAGAACAGCCCGGTTTTGCTTGCGACGTCGTCTCCCGCTGCAAGATGCAGGATCGCTTCGCCGCCCTGCTCGACGGTCGAGATCGGCGTGATGCCGCCTTCACGCACCATCGTGGTGTTCATGTAGGTGGCGGGATGCAGTGCATTCACTGTCACGCCCGAATCCTTGAGTTCTGCGGCAAGATCGATGGTGAACATGATCTGCGCCAGCTTGCTCTGCGCGTAGGCGCGCGTGCCGTTGTAGCCCTTGGTCAGCATGACGTCGTCGAAATCGAGCGGATGCTGGCCGAGCGAGGCGACGTTGACGATCCGCGACGGCGCACTGGCCTTTAGCAAGGGCAGCAAAAGGTAAGCGAGCAGGAAACCGGAAAGGTAATTCACAGCAAACCGCAGTTCGTGTCCGTCGGCGCTGGTGCGTCTTTCGGTCCCGAGCGCGCGCGACCCGATTCCGGCATTGCTGATGAAAACGTCGAGCCGCTTGTGGTCGGCAGTCACCGCCTCCGCGAGTTGCCGCGTGCCGGCAAGCGAAGACAAATCCGCCGCATAAAAGATCGGCGCGGCGCGTCCCTGGCCGTGAATTTCATCGGCAAGCGTTTTGGCCCGGGCTTCGTCCCGGCCATGGATCAACACTTTGGCGCCATCGGCGGCAAGCCTGGCGGCGACATAGCGGCCGACGCCGTCGGTCGAGCCTGTGATCAATACGGTTTTGCCATCCATCTTCATGTCGAAAGCACTTCCATATTCACGCTCACTGCGCCTGCGCGCCAATACCGGCAGACTTGATGATCGGCCACCATTTTTCCATTTCGGCTTTCTGGAACGCGGCCAACCCCTCCGGCGTCTGCTGCTCGTGCGGCGCGACGTCGAGCCCCAACTCCGTAAACCGCTTCTGGATTGCCGGATCGGCAAGCGCCTCGGCGGTCGCGGCATTGAGCCTGGCGATGACGTCTTTCGGCGTCCCTTTCGGGGCGAAGAAGCCGAACCAACCCGACATGTAAAGTCCGGGCACACCGGTCTCGTCGGCGGTCGGAATGTCCGGCATCGAGGCCGAGCGTTGCGGCGACAGGTTGGCGAGCGCCTTGATCTTGCCGGCGCGGATTTGCGGTAGGGCCACCGCACCTTGAACCACAAGCAGGTCCACGGTGCCGGAGATCAGGTCGGTCATTGCCGGGCCCGCGCCGCGATAAGGAATGAACTGCACTTTTTGCTTGGTCAGGTTCTCGAACAGCACACCGGTGACATTGGCCGCCGCATTCTGGTTGACGAAATTGATCTTGCCCGGGTTCGCCTTCATCCACGTCACGAGTTCGGCGAGGCTGTTGGCCGGAAGGTCATTTTTGGCGACCATGAGCTGAGGATTGTTGGAGATCAGGCCGATCGGCTCAAAATCCTTTTCCAGATCGTAGTCGAGTTTGTAGATGATGCTGCCGACATGGGTGTCCCATTGGCCGATGTCGAAGGTGTAGCCGTCGGGCGCCGAACGGGCGACGCGCCCGGCCCCGATGCTGCCGCCGGCGCCGCCGACATTTTCGATTACGATCGGCTGTCCCAGCGAGACCCGCATGCGCTCCGCCATGATCCGTGCGGCGGTATCGGTCGATCCGCCCGGCGGGAACGGAACCACCAGCGTGATTGAGCGCGATGGATAGTTCTGCGCCTGCACGGCAACGATGCCGGCAGCAATCGTCAGCACCAGCGCAACCAAGAACCTCCTCATGACAGCCCCCCAGATGCCGAAGCGATCGGATCGCTAGTGAATTTCAGCCGAACGCTTCAGCGCCTCTTTCAGCTTTTCAAGCGTAAAATCCTTGCTGCGGGCGATCTCAAGGATTGGCGTCTCGCGGCGGCCGCAGAGCTCGGCCGCATCCGGCAGCTTCGCGGCCACATCGAGCGGAATGACCACCGCGCCGTGACGATCGGCATGAATGAGATCGCCGGAGCGCACCGTCATTCCGGCCACGCGAACTTCGCCGCCGAAATTTTCGGCGTGCACGTAGGCGTGAGACGGTCCGATCGAGCCCGCGAGCGCCTGGAAGCCGGGTGCCCATTGCGCGATGTCGCGGATCGAACCGTCGGTAATGACACCGAGAGAGCCGAGCGCCTTGTGCACCGAGCTTTGAACCTCGCCCCAGAACGCACCAAATCCGGCATCGGGGCCGTCGATATCCTGGATCACGTTGATGCGCGGCCCCGGGCCGGTGCCGACATATTCGTAATAGGCAATTCGCCGCTGCTGCTGTTCGGCGGCGGTGAGGCCAGAGGCGAGCACCGAGCGGATCGTCGTGGTGCGCGCATATCCGACCATCGGCGGCAGATCTGGGAACGGGCAGACCAGCGGCTTCGTCGTATAGCCGACGAGACGGCGGGCGGGCGCGACGACTTCCAACGCGTTGCAGATTGTCGGCGTGTCGTAGCGCGCCAATGCTTCAAGAAGTGCGGCGGGCAGCGGTGGGGTCGCGGAATCCGTCACGGCGTTCTCTCCAGAATTCATGGGTCGGCCCTTTTCAAGGGCGCTTATGGTCAGCCGTATAACCGAGATTGGGATCGAACCCAACTCGGCGATTGCTCATGGCAGATATTTGAGGAGAACGCTCAATTCAGCCGCGCCGGCCGATTGTCCTGTTCTGCTTCGGCGGCGGTCGGAGCGTAGGGAGACGCCGGAGTTGACGGCGTGGCATCGGCGGGCACAGCGGCCTGCGCGGCGTAGGCGCGCTCCTGGTCGCGATAAGACTTCCATCCGGCCGGCAGGCTGAGGAGAAAGAGCACCGAACCTGCCGACAGAATGTACCAAGGATACCCGATCAAGAGCGCGATGAAGAAAATGACCGAGACGAAAACCGGCAGCACCATTTCCGGCGGCACACGCATGCGAATGGTCTTGCCCGAAAACACCGGCAGGCGCGAGACCATCAGGAACGCAATCAACAGCGTATAGAGCGCGGTCAGCGTCGGATGCGGTTTCGGCAGCCCAAGGAATGCGAGATAGATCGGAAGCAGCACCGTGATCGCGCCGGCGGGCGCCGGAACACCGGTGAAGAAGTTCGCCGCAAACGCCGGCTTGTTCGGATCGTCCATGGTGGCGTTGAAGCGCGCAAGCCGCAACCCGCCGCTGATCGCGAACACCATCGCCGCGATCCAGCCGCCATTGTGGATCTCGTGCAACTGCCAGAAATACAGGATCAGACCCGGCGCGACGCCGAAATTGACGAAGTCCGCGAGGCTGTCGAGTTCCGCCCCGAATTTGGATTGGCCCTTGATCATGCGCGCGACACGGCCGTCGATGCCGTCGAGCGCGGCCGCGAACACGATCGCCGCCACCGCCAATTCCATCCGTCCTTCCGTCGAGAGCCGGATCGCCGTCAACCCCGCGCAGATCGCAAGCAGGGTGATGACGTTGGGCACCAGCATCCGCACCGGGATCGGGCGAAACCGGCGCCGGCGCATTTCGGGAGATCTGGGATCCATCGGCATCTGCATGGCAGCCTAGATATAGCAAGCGCCAGCCGACTCCGCCACGTGCGGTCAGCCGCCCGTTTCACCGCCGAAATGGTTAATCGGGCCGGAAAGTCCGAGCCTCGTCGCCAAGCCTGAAATCGGCCAGGATGGTCTCGCCTGCGACCGCGGTCTGACCTTCGGAGACCAGCGCCCTGGTGCCTTCGGGCAGGTAGACGTCGAGCCGCGAACCGAAGCGGATCAGCCCGAAACGCTCTCCTGCGGCGATCGACTGTCCTTCGCGGACGAACGATACGATCCGCCGCGCCACCAGGCCCGCGATCTGGATCACGCCGATCCGCCCGTTCGGCGTCGAGATGACAAGCGAATTGCGCTCGTTGTCCTCGCTCGCCTTGTCAAGCTCGGCGTTGACAAAGGTGCCCGGCCGATACGCGATCCTCTCGATCCGTCCCGCCGCCGGACTGCGGTTCACATGGCAGTTGAACACGCTCATGAATATCGAGATGCGCGGCAGCGGTCTGTCGCCAAGACCGAGCTCGGCCGGCGGCACGTCGGCCGGCGCCACGACGATGCCCTCGCGCACCGGCGTCACCCGCACCGGATCGCGGAAAAACAGCGCGCACCAGATGGTCAGCAACGTGCCGAGCCAGCCGAGCGGCGTCCAGATCCAGAACAGAATCAGGCTGGCAAGGGCAAAGCCGCCGATGAACGGATAGCCCTCGGGGTGAACAGGCGGAATTTGCGCGCGAATGGAGTTGGCGATCGACATCGATATCACTGATCTGTTGTCCCATCTCGCCTTGCGGAGAGACGGGATTGCGCTTCGGTCATTCGGCAGCGGCTGGCGTCACCAGCGCATCGTCGACCGGCGGCGGCTCCCGGTTCGGCGCTTCGTTCTCATCAGCAATCCGCGCCAGCTTCTCCCGCGCCTCCTCAGCCTCGCGCTGCCGGTTCCACATACTGGCATAAAGTCCACCACTTGCCAAAAGCCCGGAATGGGTTCCGCGCTCGACGATACGGCCCTGATCCAGCACAATGATCTCGTCGGCGCCCACGATCGTGGACAGCCGATGCGCGATCACCAGAGATGTGCGGTTGCGCGACACCCGCTCCAGCGCATCCTGAATTTCCCGTTCGGTGTGGCTGTCGAGTGCCGAAGTGGCCTCGTCGAGCACCAGGATCGGCGGGCCTTTGAGAACCGTGCGCGCGATCGCGACGCGTTGCTTCTCGCCGCCTGACAATTTCAATCCGCGTTCGCCGACCTGGGTCTCATAACCCTTCGGCGACATCCGGATGAAGCCGTCGATTTGCGCCAGCTGCGCCGCCTGTTCTACTTCGCCATCGCTAGCGTCCCAGCGGCCGTAGCGAATGTTGTAACGGATGGTATCGTTGAACAGCACGGTGTCCTGCGGCACCATGCCGATCGAGGCCCGCAGCGACGACTGCGTGACGTTGCGGATATCCTGGCCATCGATCAAAATCCTGCCGCTTGAGACGTCATAGAGACGAAACAACAGGCGCGAGATGGTCGATTTGCCGGCGCCGGATGGCCCGACGATCGCGACCGTCTTGCCGGCCGGCACCTCGAAACC
>WNGO01000453.1_pt1 | contig 25176 bp, 27 predicted proteins | sample 5400511 | NCBI WGS metagenome assembly WNGO01 (sample SAMN13153380, study PRJNA577476) | soil metagenome | isolation source: 20 cm soil or saprolite under Garry oak tree replicate 2 | place: USA:California | collected 2016-06-15 | reverse complement strand
TTTTGTAACGGCCGGTCAGCGGCCAAAGACGCGCCTGGCACGGATGACGCAGCGGCGAAGAACATGCCGACCACAATGAGCAAGCTTTGTCGCACTATCGTTCTAAAGTTGTTTGTCATCATTTTCTCCTTTTTACAGGGACAAGAAATGTTCTATTCGCGGTTCAAGCGAGACATCGCCGCTTTTAAACTGGCGCGCATTCTTTCAAGTGACCGGCCCAATTCGCCGACCTCGTCGTTGGATTGAATTGTTACCGAAGTATCGAGACGGCCGCGGCTGATGTCATCGGCAATCGCTTTGAGATCCAGTATCGGCCGGACCGTTTTGCTGGCGAGCATAACGGACAGTAAGATGCCCAGCGCGAGGCAGGCTACGATGAGCCCGATGATCGGCAGCAACGTGGCGCGCACATCGTCTTGAGCCGTTTCCGCCCAAAGACCAACCCGAACCACGCCGAGTTGTCCATCGAGTAACGGCGAGCGCGTCTCGTAGACGGATTTGCCGCGCACCTTGGTGACCCGGGAGGAGTCCGATGATCCACCGGCGTCTTTCAGCTCGACGGGGAAAGGCTGCATGCTGCTGGCGAGGATCTCGCCTTTAGGATCTTGTATGAACGCGTAAGCTACGCCGTCAAGCCGACCGTATTTAGAGATCAGCGCATCGAGCTCCAGCGTGCTTTTACGCGACACAAATCCGGCGGCCGCATCGGCTAGATTGGTCGCGATGGCGCTGGAACGCAGATCGACCTGGCGCTGCAGCGCGCTGCTCGTAAAATAGTAGACGATGCCGATCACGAGCAGTCCCAAAACCAAGATAAGTCCGCTGAAGGTCGTGCTGATTTTCCATCGAAGCCCGCCGCGTTTCCAGTCGATATTGACCGGCTTGGCGAGTTTAGAACTTTCCATAGACACAGATTCCTGAGGCATCGATTATTTCCTCCAAAGAGATCGTTCGGCGCGTTTAGAAGCGCTTGAAGTTCGAGATTTCTTGAAACATGGATTCTTCGAATTTATTTTTCAATTTGCCGTCGGAAATCTCCCGGCCGATCAGCATAATCAGGTCGTCGAGTTTTGATTCCGGAAATTTATCCGGCGATTCACCGAGAGCATCGATCTGATCGCGTAACACGAGCGGGGCCATCGGACCCATGACTTCGGTGAGGATACTGGTCACGTGGTTCAATAACGCCGGCGGAACGAGATCGGAGACGGCTTTAACTGCCGGCGCCGCGAGCTCGACAAGACCGGATTTATGCAGAGTATAAATTACTTTTGCCGTGTAGGCGAAGGGAATCCGCAAGAGCTCGGCGATTTCTTGCACCGTGCGGACGCCGTCGAGCTTACTGAGGACCCGCCAACCGACATTGGGCACCGTGACTGGACCGGTATTGTCAGCTGCGAGGTCGGCGATCCTAAAGATGGTCTTGGGGGACGGAACGACTTCGAGGATGATTTCCCACTCGCGTGTCATCGCTTTGACTTCGTCGAGGATCTCGCCTGCCGTTTTCTTGACCGTCGCCGCGGGCGGCGTTCCGTTGGGTTGAAGGATGAAAGTTCCTTCCCCCCAGGTTACCGGATAAAGCAACGCCTTCTCTCCCTCACCGATCGGACAGGTGGCGTGAATGATCTTGCCCTCGGTGAGAAATACTTCAACCGTTTCTTTACCCCGGGCGAGCTTCAACACGCCGGATTTTTTTCCGGTGGTCGTAAGCAGCAGAAGGTCGGTCAGACTGATTTGTGAAAGATTGCCTTGCATAGATTGTGCGCGTCAATGAACCGGGTTCGTTAACGGTCCTCCGCCGAGCGCCGAGTTTCTTTGCTGCCCTGAGTCCTTTTCGCGAGGTCGGCGAGCTCGTCGTGGCCGTTCAGGGTCATTTTCAAAGTCTTGATGACCGCCAGGCTCTTGCTGATGCCGACCATCTGCTCCAGCGTCGACTTGATCTGACTTTGGAGGAGATCGACTTCCTCCGTCGAGATGCCTTGCAACTGTGACTGCAGCTCGTCGTAAAGGCGGGTGATGCTATCGATCTGTCCGAGCGACTCGGCCTTTTGAGTGATGTCTTCGTAAAGCCGCGAGATATCTTCCGTGAGATTCTGTAAATCGTTTTTCATCGTGTTCTCCAAGTCTCCTGTTATTTGGTTTTGTTTTTTGTCGTTTTTGATCCGTGTTCGCCGCTCTCGCCACTGCCGCCGCCAACCGTCGGCTCTCCTGCTTCGAGCGCTTTGGCGCCGAGGCTAGCGTTAGGTTTTGATGTAGACTGTGACGGCAGTTCCGTGATGGCGCTCACCGGTGCCGTGGCGACGTGCGCCGGAGCCTTGAAGAAATAGAAGCCGCCCAAGACCAAACCCAACAGGGCAAAGGCGACAATGGCGGCGGTTTTAACCTTCGTCGAACTGGGGTGCGAGTACAAATCGTACTCGCCGTAATCTTTGATGATGCTTTTCAGCTGGCGGTCGAGCTCGCTGTGCTTCCTGACGTTGGGAATCTTTTTTTGTTCTTCGACGACGGGTATCGGCTTTTCGACGATCGGCGCGGGTAGCGCTTGAATCTCGGAAGCTATCGCATTCACAGGTTTCGCCGCTTCGATCGTAGCCGGAAGAGTTTGGCTTTTCGCGAATTTCGATTTCTTACGCTTCGGGGACTTAGCAGCCGCTGCCGAGCCAGTCTCCCTAACCTCAGCCAATTTCGTTTGAATAGGCGTCGGTGCGGCGCTTAGGGCAGGCAGGGTAGGAATCTCGGTCGATTTCGCTTGCTCGCTCGTCACAGTCGAACTGGGCTCCTCGACCACGATGGCTATCTCGGTTGGCGCGGCGGGAGATTCTACCGCTGCGGGTAGCGTCGGGTTTGCAGCGGTCGATGGGTCGAGCGATTCCGTACGCTGCGGCGTGATCACGAACTCGCCGTAGGCTTCGATCAGATCATTCAGCAATCGCTTATCGAAGCTCGCCTCGGCCACCTTCGATGAATTTTTGTCGTCCTTGTAAGTTTTTCTGTCTTCGATGCGCTCTTGGACGTTCAAGTGTTCTGTCTGGTCGTGTTCCACCGATTGCCGGTCGACAAATTCCAGGTCGTCAATTTGGCTGAATGGGTGTTGCGCCGCCACCGGCTCCGTCTCGCTCGTGAGCACCCATCGCTCATCCGGCGATGTCTCGGCATCTTCACTGCGGCTGACCGAGTCGGCTTCGCCTGTCTGGATTTCCTCTTCCTTTGGACGCGCCAGCGGTTCGGCGAGTGAGCTGGGCAATTCCTGGTTCAGCGATGTGCTCGGTAGAATTGCTTCAAGCGAGCTCACGTCGACTAACTGGGCCGACGGCGCAAAGCTCAGCGTCCCGGCTAGCGCATCGAAGGTGACGGATTCGACGCCGGCCTTGGCGGCCCTCATCATTCTATGGAGACGGATTAGCTTACTGGCCTGGATAATTGCATGCAGCTGCGGATGATTTTCCAGGCCATGCATGTCGACCTGCTCATAGCTCTCTTCGGGAATTTCGCTAACACTGCGATTCGCAGCGGAAACGAATTGCTTCATTTCCGTCAGACCGATTAATTTTCCTTGCAGGAGAGAAATTTTTTGGATCAAGGTCCTGGCGTTGGCTTCTGCCTCGCTTACATCCTCGATGGAAAAGTCGTCGAGGCGCCGCTGTAAGCCTTGAATGGACGTTAGGACCTTGCCAAACCCGACGGCTGGAGTCGGCGGATCTGCTGCAGCCATCTCGGGGCGGGTCTCTTCTTTCGGAACTGGTAACATAAGCTCAATGGGTCCCTTTTTCGAACTATCGTGTCGGGACTGGAATACTTGTCATCAACAAAGCAAAAGGGTTGCCATGAATACCTCTTCCGAAACGGCTGTATTTTCAGCGGTCTAAAAATGGCTTTGTCTTGTAAATACCTTATAGTCCCATCATTTCTGTTCAGCGCGAACAAAAATGTACGTGAAGAAAGCGGGCTATGTTTGTGGTTTTCTTGAGAAATCGAAGCGCATCTAACGCGGCGTGAGGACTAAGACCTGGCGCTCTGCGTCTAGGCCGAATCGGTACCGACCGAGAAAATCCATGCCGAGCAAGCCTTCGACTCGAGGATCGCGGGAAAAATCGTGGACTATAACTTGAAGATCGGTGACTTCGGCATTTCCCGCTTTTAGCGACCTGAGCATCGAGACCGTAACTGGAATCACGCCACCGACCGTCTGAACCAAGCTTCTACCCACCGGTCGTAGCGATAAGCTTCCGGCGAGCCGTTGCGAAATAACGGTGTGAGTCGCGCCTGTATCCAGCATCAAATTTCCCCTGATCATTTGGTTGAGTGTCACTGAGACTACTGCCGAACGGCCCACCGACAACACCGGAACAATGATCGCGCCGCTCGGCGCTGAGGCTGAAGATATATTGGGAATAGCGACCGCTGTGGCAGTTGCTTCTTTCGGCAACGATTTGAAGAAGGTATCGACTTTTTTCGCATGATCGTCGTCGCTTTGCTTGATCCAGCCCACGGTGCCCGTTTTGATCCTAACGAGATACCATTTCAGACCTCCAGTACCCTGAACTTCGGCAAGCGGAGTGATGCTTTCGCCCGGCGAAATCACTCCAACGGTTTCAGATGTTTCGTCGGCGGAGACATAAACCTGGACGCGCAACGACGGCTGCATCGTATCTGAACCGCTGTTGCTTTGTGTCCAGGCTGGTGAAATCCGGACGGCCGATATTAAGATCAGGCATGCGGCGAGTCTCGCGACCCGCGTGAGGGGTCGGCTAGTTAGCCAGAGCAAATTTTTCCAGCTTGCGGTAAAGCGTGCGAGTGGAAATGCCGAGCGCTTCAGCCGCTTTGACTTTGTTTCCGTTGGTTTGACGCAGCGCATCTTCGATAACGCTGCGTTCCCCCTCTTCGATGTTGCGGATTGCTCGGCTGCCGATTTCCTCGCGATGGCCGGTGGCGTAATGCTGTAAGTTCATCGGCAGATCGCTGATCGTAATATATTCGCCATCGGATACCATCACGGCGCTCTCGATCACGCTCTTGAGTTCGCGGATGTTGCCCGGCCACGGATAATCGAGGAATAGCGCCTTGGCGGAACTCGTCAGTTTCTTGAGGGGCTTTTGAAATTGATTGCAGGCTTGGTAGACAAAATTCGCGATCAGCAGGATCATATCTTCTCTACGCTCGCGCAACGCCGGCAGAATGATGCGCGCACTGTTGAGACGAAAATAGAGGTCCTTGCGAAAGCCGGTCCCTTGAATCGCCTCCTCGAGTTCTTTGTTCGTCGCGGCGATGATCCGAACGTCGCTGGTTTTTGGCATCGCTTCGCCGACGCGGTAGTACTGGCGGGTTTCGAGAAAGCGCAACAGTTTGAGCTGTATCGACGGCGCCAAGTCGCCGATTTCGTCTAAAAACAACGTGCCGCCTTCGGCGGCCTCGATGAAACCTTTTTTGTTTCGGTCGGCGCCTGTAAAGGCACCCTTGACGTAACCGAACAATTCGCTTTCGACCAAGGTCTCCGGGATCGCGGTCATGTTGCAGCCGACGAAAGGTTTCTCGGCGCGCGGTCCGCGCGAATGAACGTACTGCGCCATGACTTCTTTGCCGGTGCCCGTTTCGCCAGTGATCAAGACCGTGATGTCGTGCATGGCATAACGATTGGCGAGATTGAGCACTTCGTGGAACTGAGGCGTATCACCGATCATCGTTGGCGCTTTGATGGCGTGCGGACTGCTGGGATCGGCGGGCGTCTGGTTGGTATGACCGAAGAGGCCATAAAGACCTTGCAGATGCAGCGGGTCGTAGCAAATCAGCGCAAGGTTGGGACAGCGCCCACGCAAGCGCGCAGTGAAGTTGTTCCAGCCGTTACCCTGGCAGACGTCAAGCTCGGCGAAAATAAACTTTTGCTGATCGGCCGGAAAGGCCGAAAGTACGCGCTCGGCTTCTTCGACGGTGCGGCTCAAGTGCACCGAACAGTCCCTACCTTCAACGAGCTTGGAGATGCCGGCGAGGGGTGCTTCAGTGGAATGAATGATCAGAGCGAGCGGTTTAACCATCGACGCTTATTCCGGCGTGGGCGTGCTGGGCATAATCACCATGTTCTCGAGAGAGTCCGCTAGAAGCTGACGCGAGATGCGCGGCGTCGTGCCGAGGTAATTACAAGCGGCGATGACATGCTCGGCGATAAACTTGGGATGAAACCCCGCGAAGGGTACCTTGTGTTTGATGTAGAATGTATTGAGCAAATACGCCATGGTCTCTTCGGAAAATTCCAGTCCGTAGGAGTCGCAGATGCGCTGGAAGATCTCCTTGAATTCGTCGACGGTCGGCGGATTGATTTTCATCTTGTAGTGGACGCGCCGCAGCTGGGCGGGGTCCATGAGCTCCTCAGGAGGAAAGTTCGTGGCAAATATTACCAGTTGATCGAACAATAACGCAAACTTTTTGCCGGTGTGAAGGGTTAAATAATCGATTTTCCGCTCCAGCGGGAAGATCCACCGGTTCAATAGCTCGTGCGGGCGTACCCGCTGGCGTCCAAAATCGTCGATAACGAAGATACCGCCGATCGCCTTCATCTGCAAAGGCGCCTCGTAGTATTTTGAATGCGGGTCGAAATCTAAATCGAGCATCTCGAGAGTGAGTTCGCCACCAGTGATGATGTAAGGGCGCCGGCAGCGTACCCAGCGCGGATCATGTTCGAGGTGGGGTAAAAAGATCGGGTTGGAATTGCCGTTTGCGCCATTGCCCATGGAAAAAGATACGTGCACCGATGGATCGTAAATTTTGATGATTTGCCCATCCGCTTCGATCGCGTAGGGCATGTATACGGGCTGCTCGAAAGCGCTCACGAGCGCCTCGGCGATCGAGGTCTTACCGTTGCCCGCGGCGCCGTAGATCAATATCGCTCGGCCCGAATTCGACGCCGGACCGAGGCGCCTGACGATGTCTTCGGATAGGACGAGGTGGGACATCGCGTTCTTGAGCTTTTCAATGCTGATGACTTCATTGGTGATCGTCTGCTTTTGAACTTGGGTTTGAAAAACTTCCAACGGCACAGGCACCGGGCCGATATATTCGCAACGCCGCAGCGCCTCGCTGGCGCGTTCTCTGCCGGCGTTGGTGAGAGCGTAGCGCATGATGTTGTAATTTTTCTCAGACGGCCCACGGATTTCCACCAGCGCTTCTTTCTTGGCGAAGTTCAAAAGCTCTTCGACGACCCAGCGGGTGAGTTTGATCTGCTCGGATAGTTCCGGAATCGTTTGCAATGCCGAAATGTACATTGTGCGTAGCAGACAATTGAGAAGAAAGTTGCCATCGAGTCCGGTGTCGGTGATATTTTTTGCTACGGGGGGAGGTTCCTGCAGAATAGCTTCGAGATCTTGTCGACTGATGTAGCCGAGCGCAACGAGGTTGTCGCCCAGTCTGCCGCCGGCGATCTTCTGTTGGCCCAGCACCGTTTTGAGCTGCTGCTCGGTAATAATGCCTTTAGCTAATAGAAGCTCGCCTATCGCCATAGAATCAGCTCGTCTTTCAGCTTGTCTTTAGCAAAAAAATCTTGTGTTTGTTGGCGGCAGCCTTTATATTCCTGGTATATTCTGCAAAAAATCGTTTCATTATAAGTGATCGGCTAGACGTGTCAAGAAAACAGTCACTTCCGCTCACGCCCGAAGGGAATTCGTTATGATAAGGGTTCGATTGTGTGCAAGTTTTTTCGCCATTGCGTGGCTGATTAACGGCTGCACAATGTTGGATGATACCGGTGCAAAAAAGCCAGCGTCCAATGGTTTGATCAGCACCCCCCCATCTTACTACAGCACTCCGAAAGCAAAATATCTCGGCACGCGATATAAGGACAACCTCGATCGCTTGGTCGAACGGATCGTGCGCAATGCGAAAACCGCTCCCCTTCAGTTTGCCAATAATATTTCATCGGTCGGCGGCATCGGCTTCTTTACCCATTCGGCCGCCAAATCGACCGACGAGCGCTATTTGGAAGTCGTCATGGGGACACCAGAAACCTTCGAGACCAAAGGAGAATACAGCCAAAAAATTCAACGCCTTTTCACGCTGTATGGCTTTGACTTGTTGAGCATTCTGAGCGGCGACAGCGATATATATCAAGACCGCGAGATGAGCGGTTATGGCTTGAATCTCGCGTGGCGCAATGTTGTCGCAGAACCCACGGGAAGTCGCGTGACCTTGGCGCGTGCGATTGTTTACTTGTCCAAAGAGAAAGTTCGGAGCTTTCTCCATAGTGAAATCAAGCAGAATGATTTGCTCGCCGATGCGGTAATTTTTGGTGAGGAAGAAGACGGGCCGCTTTCGCTCGTATCTTATAGCCCGCAAAATCTCGCGCCGGATTTCCGTCCGGCAATCCGCGAGGATAATTTAGCATCGACGACGGAGTCAAAACCGGCTCAAACGATAGCACCGACAGTTCCGCCGAAAGAGCCGGCCGCAAAAGCCAATCAGAAAATCGAAATTGTAAAAAAGGAATCGCCGGCTGCCAAGGTGCCTGCGCCTGGCTCCGCCGCCACACAAAGCGCGTCGGAAACCAAAGCGGAAGCTAAAACCGCGACGGCGACGCCGGATGAAAATCCCGCGAACGCTTCACGCCTGATGGAAACGGCCCGCGATTCCGCCGCAGAATCAAAAATCGTCCAATCGGACGGAGCGGTAACGACGAGCATGAAAGCCCCGGTTGAAGACACTCCGAGCACGGCCGTGAAAGCAGCGAATCCCGAGCTAAAAACCAGCGAGCCGAATTTCGCACAAGCGCAGGCTGAACCAACATCGCCCACGACCGCAACGGCGAAATCCGCCGAGACTTCACCTGAAGAGCAGCAGGCTCCAAAATGGGTCGAGCCAGCGCCGCCGTCAAAAGCCACAAGCTCTGCGCCGAGCAAACTAACGCCTCAAGTGCCACTGGAAATCGCTGAGCCGATGGCTACTACGCCAGCCATCGAAGCCAAGAAAGTCGACGCTGAACCGAAACCCATTGCTGAAGCGCAGAAGCCGATGCCTCTTTCGGTTGTGCCGAGCCCTAAGCCGGAGTCACAAAAGCCGGCGCCGGCTTTGGAACAGAAATCGACTGAGACCGCGACTGCAAAACTGCCGCTAAAAAAACCTGTCGTCGCGCCATCGAAACAAGAGAAGGAGAATCCTGAACCGGCATCGAGCCCAGCAAAAGTTGACACCCACGTGCCGGTCGTCGAGGCTCCCGCCAAAGTCGCGGCGCTAAAATCAGCGGAACAAGTTTCCGAAGGTAAATCAGCGGAGCCGAACAAAAGCGAATCGCCAGCGGTCAAACCGCCAAGGCCATCCCTGATTGTCGAAGACAAAGCGCCGGCTTCGATTGCGCCGGTTAAACCGACTGAAACACAACCGCCGGAGAAAAAGTCCGCAGTAACGGCAACGAAGACTGCGGTTGACCAAAATGATCTCGGTAGGAAATCTCGAGAGATCGTCGCTACCCCGAGCACCAAGACTTCGGTCGAGACAGCTGATTCGGCTGCGAAACCCGTTGAGAAATTGCCCATGCCGCCTCCATCGACACGGCCCCCGGTTAAGATTGCCGCAGGGGAGGAAAGCAAGGCGATGCCCGCACCGCTCATTGCCAAGACCGAAACAGCGCCCAGCGAAGTCAAATCTTTGCCTCCGGCCACGCCGCTTTTGCCATCGCAAGCGGTGCGGGAGAAACCCGACGGGGAACAGCTTGCGCTGCTCAAAAAGCCGAATGCTCCGATCGTTGAAAATAAGCCGCTGGCGCGACCCGCGGCCAAAATTTTGGAGGGTTTTATTATTCAGATCGCATTTACCGACAAGGAAAAAGCGCAACGTTGGGCAGAGACAATGGAGCGGCGGGGCTATTCGGTATCACTTACCGAAGCTGGCACAGAAGGCGCGCTGCGCGTGCGGCTCGGTAATTTCACGATGCGCGACGAAGCGGAACGTCAACTCAGGACATTCAAGCAAGACGGCATGAGCGGCATCATTATCAATTTGCCGCAGGCATTTAAACCGGAAGCTCGCTCGTCGATTCCGTAGCAGGGGCGCATTGCTCGGTATCGTCGCGGGGCGTAACCGTGAAGTGGCGGTGAATCTACTCAGGCATTTGCCACGACGCATTTTTACCCGCTGAGTTTTAGTTTTTCACGCAGGATCTCGTTCACCTTCTGCGGGTTGGCCTTTCCATGGGTCGCTTTCATAATCTGTCCGACGAAAAAGCCGAAGACCTTTTCGTTTCCCGAGCGATATTGCGCGACCTGCTTGGCATTCGCGCCGATGACTTGCTCTATGGCTGTTTCAATGCTGCCCGCGTCAGACACTTGTTCCAGTCCCTTTTCACTGACGATTTGTTGCGGTGATTCGTTGGAATCGAGCATCGCTTCGAACACTGTCTTGGCGATTCTTCCGCTGATCTTGCCCTGATCGATCATTTGCACCAGTTGTGCTAAGTGCTGCGCCGCTACCGGCCAGATCGATATATACTGCTGCTCGTCGAGTTTTCGTTCTTTGAGCGCGCGAAACAGATCGCCGATCACCCAGTTACTGAGTCCCTTCGCATTGGCGTGAATCTTTAACGTGCTTTCAAAATAGTCCGCGACGTCTTTTCGACTGGTGAGCAGGTCGGCATCGTATGGGCTAAGCCCGTATGCGGAAATGAACCGAGCTCTACGGACGCTGGGAAGCTCCGGCAATCCTGCGCGAATTTTCTCGATCCAATGATCGTTTGTTGCCACCGGCAGCAAATCCGGATCGGGAAAGTAGCGGTAATCATGCGCCGATTCCTTCGAGCGCATGGAGCGGGTTTCCTCGCGATGCTCGTCCCACAGACGGGTTTCCTGAACGAGACCACCGCCGTCCGCTAGGGTGTCGCTTTGCCGTTCGATTTCGAACTCAATGGCTTTTTCGACGGCCTTAAATGAGTTGAGATTTTTAATTTCGACTTTGGTGCCGAGAGCTTCGCTGCCCTGGGGACGCACCGAAACGTTGGCGTCGCAGCGAAAGCTCCCTTCTTCCATGTTGCCGTCGCAGATGCCAAGATACTGGAGAATTTGCCTGAGCGCTCGCAAATAAGTGACGGCTTCCGCCGCGGTGCGCAGATCGGGCTCGCTGACGATTTCCAAGAGTGGCACGCCGGCGCGATTCAGGTCGACCAAGCTGGCGGCACCGTGGGCGTCGTGAATATTTTTGCCGGCGTCTTCCTCCATATGAATCCGCGTCAAGCGAATGCGTTTTTCCACGCCATTCACTTCGATGTCGATATGACCGCCGGTGCAAATGGGCAGTTCGTATTGGCTGATCTGATAACCCTTCGGCAAATCCGGATAGAAATAGTTTTTGCGGGCGAGGATGCTCGAGCGCGCGACCTCGCACTGCGTCGCCAAGCCCGCCTTGATGGCAAATTCGACGACCCGTTTATTGAGAACCGGCAAAACACCGGGGAATCCGGCACAAACCGGACAGGTATTTTGATTGGGCTCGTGGCCGAACTTGGTTGAACAGCCGCAGAAGATTTTCGACTCGGTCAGTAGCTGGGCGTGGACTTCGAGACCAATAACGCTTTCGTGTTTCATGCGGTCACAAATTGACGATGGAAGATCGAGGATAGCAGATGGCGATCATCGATTTTCGATCCTCGGTTTCTTCTTGTGCCATTCTGTCGACTGCTCGTAAGCGTGCGCGACGCGAAGGATGATTGCTTCATCAAAGGGCTTGCCGATGATCTGCATGCCGATGGGCATGCCGTCGTCATCGAAGCCGCACGGCAACGAGAGCGCGGGTAAACCAGCGAGATTGACCGAGATCGTGTAGATGTCGGAGAGATACATCTGCAACGGGTCTTGGGTCTTCTCGCCGAGTTTAAATGCAGTCGTCGGCGCGGTCGGCGTGAGAATCACGTCGCAGCGTTGGAAGGCGGCGTCGAAGTCGCGCTTGATGAGCGTACGCACGCGCTGCGCTTTGAGATAATAGGCATCGTAATAGCCCGCCGATAAGGCGTAGGTGCCGAGCATGATGCGCCGTTTGACTTCGGCACCGAAACCTTCGTCGCGGCTGATCATGTAGGTTTCGGTTAAGTCCTTCGCCGCGGCACGGCGGCCATAGCGCATGCCGTCATAGCGCGCAAGATTGGAGCTCGCTTCCGCGGTGGCGACGATGTAGTAGACCGCGACGGCGTACTCGGTGTGCGGCAAAGAAATCTCTTCGATGATCGTACCGTGCTTTTCGAGCTCGCCAATGGCGCCGCGCACGGCCTGTTCGACTTCAGGTTGCATGCCGGAAACAAAATATTCCTTGGGAATTCCCAGCCGAAGGCCTTTGATCTCGCCGGTCAGCATTTCCGAATAGCGCGGCACGGTTAAATCCGCGGAGGTCGAATCCCCCGGATCGCGGCCGGCTATCGCTTCGAGTAGAAGCGCGCTGTCGCGGACGTCCTTGGTCATCGGACCGACTTGATCCATCGACGACGCGAAGGCGATGATCCCATACCGGCTGACTCGGCCGTAGGTCGGTTTGAGCCCGACGATGCCGCAGCAGGCGGCGGGCTGACGAATGGAGCCGCCGGTGTCGGTGCCGAGCGCCGCGATGCATTCGTCTGCAGCGACCGCGGCCGCGGCGCCGCCGGACGAGCCGCCGGGTATGCGTTCTAAATTCCACGGGTTGCGGGTCGGAAAAAAAGCCGAGTTCTCGGCCGACGAGCCCATGGCGAATTCATCGAGGTTGGTCTTGCCGGTAATCACCGCGCCAGCCGCGAGCACTTTCTCGACTGTGGTTGCATCGTAGGGTGGAATAAAGTCGCCGAGGATTTTCGACGCGCACGTCGTGCGCAGGCCATGGGTGAGAAAATTGTCCTTCAGCGCGATTGGGATCCCCAAGAGCGGCGCCGGGTCCGTGCCCTGTTTCAACTTTTCATCCGCTCGCTTCGCCCGTTCCAATGCGGCGTCGCGCGCCAAGATGAGATAAGCGCGGATTTTATCGTCCGTATCAGCGATCCGTTGGAAGACTGCTTCGGTCAGCTCCACGGAACTGATCTCGCGCTTGCGCAGTTTGTCGCTGGCCTCGTGTAGCGTAAGCTGAGCGAGGGTCATTCGATGATCTTCGGAACTTTGAAGAAAGTCGCGTCGCGGTCGGGCGCGTTGGCCAAGAGCGCGTCGGCGTTGGGCTGATTGGTGACTCGGTCCTCGCGCAGGGTATTTTCGATATTGACGGCGTGGCTAAACGGTTCGACGTCGGCCGTGTCGATCTGGTTCAATTTGTCCATATAGCCGAGAATCGAATCGAGCTGCTCGGTCAATCGGACTTCTTCCTCCGGCGTCAAGCGGAGTCGTGCCAAAAGCGCGACCTGTTGAACTTCCTCCCGGGTTAGTTTCATGGGAATTTTTTTAACACAAGGCTCCAGTCAAAGCCAATCCGTAAACGGGGTGTGGAGTGCAGCGAAGCTCAATTTTATTTGCAGTTAATGAACCTTTTGGCTAAAGATGAAGGCCGATGATGGGCAAACAAATGTCACTGGTGGCCGAGGTAGACCGACCCGTGCAATTCCGGGCGTTCGAAGAAGAAGGCTATGCCGGGGGATTTAAGGTGATCGCCGGCATCGATGAAGTCGGGCGCGGGCCCCTCGCGGGGCCCGTGGTTGCCGCCGCGGTCGTTTTGCCGCGTGGCTACTCTCATCCTGAAATCAGAGACTCAAAGCTGCTGTCGGCCAAGCAGCGGAAAAAATTAGCGCCGCTGATTCAACAAAGCGCCGCGTGCTGGGGAGTCGGCATCGTCGAAGCGGAAGAGATCGACCGCCTCAATATTCATCAAGCGAGCCTATTGGCGATGGTCAAAGCGCTGGCCGTATTGACCTCGAAGGCGGATTGCGCGCTGATCGACGGCAACCAGACGATTCCCACGGCGCTATTTCGTATCGGCAAATTTTTCAGCGGGCGATCGGTTTATCAAAGAACGATCATCAGAGGCGATCAGTTGTGTTTATCGATCGCCGCGGCATCGATTGTCGCGAAAGTCGCCCGCGATCAGATGATGATCGAGTTGCACGAGCAATACCCCGAGTATGGTTTCGTCAATCACATGGGTTACAGCTGCGCGGAGCATTTCAAAGCGCTGCGCCGCTTCGGACCGTCGCCGATTCACCGCCAGAGCTTCAAGCCGGTGCGCCAAGCGGCGCCGCAACAAAAGACTAACGGGCCGCTGTTCGAACGATGAGCCTGAATAACGGCAAACAGTTGCTCGGCAAAGAAGGCGAGCGGATCGCGGAGCGGTATCTCTTAAAAAAAGGTTACAAACTAGTCGAGCGCAACTATCGCTGTCCCTCAGGTGAGCTCGATCTGATCGTTCTAGACCTCCGCGTGGTGGTTTTCGTGGAAGTAAAAACCCGCACCGGCCACGCTTTCGGAACGCCGTTTGAAGCGGTCGAGTTTAGGAAGCAGCAAAAGATGACTCAGGCGGCGCAGTATTTCCTCGCGCAAAAGGGGCTCCATCAACGCGACGCACGCTTCGATGTCGTCGGTATTTCCTGGCCAGGCCGCGAGCCGTTGGTCGAACATATCGAAAATGCTTTTTGGCTGTCGTAGGGATCGCCCATGCTGGACGTAAAACTTCTGCGGGAAAATCTCGACGAAGTGAAGGCGCGTATGGCGACGCGCGGCGGCACGATCGATTGGGACGAATTCGTGACCCTCGACCGCGAGCGGCGCGATGCGCTGGCGAACATCGAGCGGCTCAAGGAAAAGAAAAACCGTTTGTCCGGCGAGATCGGCAAGATCAAGAAAAGCGGCGGCGACGCGGCGGCACTGATGCGTGAAGGCGAAGAAGTGAGCGAAGCGATTCGCGCCGGAGAAAGTCCCCTCGCCGACGTCGAGACCAGGTTCGAGCGGTTCATGTTGACGCTGCCGAATTTGCCAGCTCGTACCGTCACGGTCGGCAAGACTGAGAGCGATAACAAGGAAGTGCGCCGCTGGGGCGAGCCGCCAAACTTCGACTTCGAGCCGAAGAATCACTGGGACATCGGCGAGGAGTTAGCGATACTGGATTTCACGCGAGCGGCGAAGATCGCCGGGGCGCGCTTCGCGGTGTATCGCGACGCCGGCGCCAGACTCGAGCGCGCTCTCATCAACTTCATGCTCGACTTGCACACGCGAGAAAACGGCTACAAGGAGATGCTGCCGCCGGCGCTTGTTAACCGCGCGTCGCTGATCGGCACCGGGCAGTTGCCTAAATTCGAGGAGGATTTGTTTCACCTCGCCCCTGGAGATTACTTTCTCATCCCGACCGCCGAAGTTCCGCTCACCAACTTGCACCGCGACGAAATGCTTGAGCCCGAAGAGCTGCCGATCAAGTATGTCGCCTATACCCCATGTTTTCGCAGCGAGGCGGGCTCCTACGGTAAGGACGTTCGTGGCTTGATACGCCAGCATCAATTCAACAAGGTCGAGATGGTTAAATTCACCGAACCCGATACTTCGTACGATGAATTGGAATCGATGGTGCGAAACGCCGAGGAAGTACTGAAGCGGCTCAAGCTGCCATATCGCGTGGTCGAACTTTGCACCGGCGATATGGGTTTTGCCTCCGCGAAAACCTACGATCTCGAAGTTTGGTTGCCTGGCCAAAACGCGTACCGCGAGATCAGCTCCTGCTCGAACTGTGAAGATTTTCAAGCGCGCCGCGCCAATATCCGCTACCGCAAGGAAAAGAAGGGGCGACCGCTCTTTGTCCACACACTCAACGGCTCCGGCTTGGCCGTCGGGCGGACGTTGGTTGGCGTGCTGGAGAACTATCAACAAAAAGATGGCAGTGTCGTCATCCCCGAAGCCCTCCGGCCGTATATGAGCGGCCTAGATCAGATTCGCTAAAGCGGCTTAATAACTTACAAATTGCCCAATCGGGTTTGACAGGGTCAGTCCGTTTAGAGATTTCCTTCGAAGCAATCCTCCGATGAAATCCAACTAACGCGTCGTTCAGTTCAACCCTGGGGTATACCGTCCTTTCTAAGTGAGGATGCATGCTGATAAACCCACGGATGGGCAGGATATTGAAAACCCATGGTGCCTCACACGGTGGTCTTTGGCGCGGTTAATCTTCGTGGGATCTAAGAAACAGAAATTTAATACACTGCCGGAATGGGCGGGTCAAAATTGAGTGATCTCACTAGGCAGTTGTGACGAAGCGTCAATTTGGCAAGACAAGATTGGCGTTTCAGAATCTAATGTAAACAGAATCCGCACACTTTCTCATCAATTTTCGACTGTTTTGTTGAGTCGTTGCACCATCTTGATTGGCATCGACCTTGCTCCCATTCCCCATGGAGGAAGAAAAGCGATGTCTCTAATCGTAAATGAACCGTTCGAGCCAAAGAGACGGTCTATCAAGAGTCGGACTCCTTACTTTAGGTGGTGGCGAGTGTTTGTCGCGTTGATATCAGTCATCGCCTTCAAAGGTCATTCGTCCTGAGCGAGTGAAGACGGTACGCTCGACACAGCGTAATCGCCGTAATTTGCTAGGCCTAATCACCGATCGTGGGCTTTTCCGTCGGGTTCACTGCTTTCACGGTCATCACTACCTCGGTAAAATGCTCTCCTTCTCCTTTATAACCTTTGAACAGCGTGCCCGCCACGACGATATCCTTGTCGAGACGTTTTGAATAGTTCCCTTCAACCTCGGTCGGAAAGACGGTTGGACAAACGAAACGTTGGTAAACGGATTCATTGTTGACGCTGCCATTCGATCGAGCCTTGACCTCGCTTCAGCCAAATATCGAAGGATTTTGTAGATGGAGAGCGCTTTCCGTATACCGGTTTAACCCACGCACGAGAGAGTTTACGCTGTCATTCTCCGTCCCGACGATTGGACAATCATCGCGGGCCCTAAACGGCCTCTGCGAGCCGGTACAGTAAGCCTTGAGTTTCCGCGAACCCAATACATGCATCGGTGATGCTCTGACCGTAAGTTAGGGGTGCATTCTGGCGCCCAGCGACAAGGTGGCTCTCGAGCATCAGCGCTCGAACGGGTGAAGCTCTGAGATTCTTCATGATTGCGTCGGCCACATCGATCTGCCGGGCCGCCTCCTTCTCACAGTTACCGTGACTGCAGTCCACCATGAGGATTTCGGGAAGTCCGGCCGCTCGAAGCAGTCGGACCGCACTTTTGATAGAAGCGGCATCAAAGTTGGGCCCGGTCTCACTACCGCCGCGGAGCACAAGATGAGCGTAGGGATTGCCTGCCGTTTCAAGGATCGCAGGTGCACCTTCCTTGGTGAGAGATGGGAACAAGTGTCGGCTACGCGCGGCCAGTATCGCATCTACAGCAACTTGGACATTACCGTCTGTGCGGTTCTTGATGCCGACCGGCATCGACAAACCTGAGGCTAGCTCTCGATGTATTTGGCTTTCCGCAGTGCGGGCTCCGATCGCAGCCCAGCTGATGAGGTCCGCATAGAACTGGCCAAATGTCGTGTCGAGAAACTCGGTTCCGGCGGGAACCCCGAGCTCCAGCATATCGGCGAGCAGTTGCCGAGCCAGGCGCAACCCCTTGTTGATGTGGTAGGATTCGTCCAGGTCCGGATCATTGATGAGCCCCTTCCAGCCGACGACCGTGCGCGGCTTTTCGAAGTAGACGCGCATGACAATGAGCAGGGCATCGGATACCGCGTCTGCGATCGGCTTGAGTTTGGTTGCGTACTCGAGCGCGGCCTTCGTATCGTGTACGGAGCAAGGCCCGACTACCACGAGAAAGCGCGCATCCGTGCCGTCGAGAATCGCCTCGATCGCTCGGCGGGCTTCGTATACTCTTGTTGATGCGGTGTCAGTGAGGGGGATCTCTTCGGCGAGTATGGCTGGCGAGAGCAGTGGCCGGATTTTGACGATACGTAGATCATCAGTTTTCATAGGTCGGTTCGCCACCGGAAAGAACCGAAGAATTCTCGAACGAGCAAGGGTGCCCCAAGGATAAACAGGACATCTGTCCTGAAGTAGATAGAGCGTACCCGAGTACGGGAAACTATGTCAACCGACTGCCGGAACTATTAATATCGGTGCCGTTCGTGCTCCTCCAACAAGCCTGATCTTTATTCTCTAGAGACATTTTATACAGGATGGCGTTGTCCATTCCGATTTGCGTTAAACTTTTTGGATACCGGCTGGCAGTTTATTGCGTTAATTCCGTTATTGTCACCACAGGGTTGAATTGATCGACGCTTCAGCTCGATCTGTCAGTTGTTCACATCAGTAGTGCCGATTCACACGTTAGTCGTAGCGGCGGTCTGTCGGACTTAAACCCTCTTTCGCGATTTCTGAACATCGCGAGCTTGTACCGTTCCTCGAATTGTGCCGAGGTAAAGCGACTCAAACCTCGTGCCCACAAATTGAACGTTATCACCATAATACGGAAGACAATTTCTGGTCATAAATTTTTTATTGTTTCTGGCTGTCGAGCTATTACAATAGCATTGTTTTGGCCGGAGGTGTTCTATGGCAGCTAGAAAACATTACGATGAAGATCTCAGAGTCATCGGACAGGCGCTCGAAGCTGGGTGGGAATGGAGAGGCAAAGCATTACGCGCAGGAATGGTTGAATACCTGGAAAAACCCGTTCACGCCGATGTAATCCGAGAGAAAATAAAAAAATTTATGCTATCTGAGAGATAAACCTATGAGTAAAATCGATAAAAACACTCCCGTCACTTTACAAAAATTAATTGTCTCTAGCGTCGCCCGAACCGACGCGCCGTCAAAGCTGCTCATCGAGAAGGAGAGTTAACTGGTCTTTAACTGTCCAACACATCAGCTTGGTGCCTTTGCAAGTGGTCAACGTCAACATAAATGCCATCTGACGTGTCACATTGTCACTCGAGTGCCAAATCCGACTCAATCGCTATTAATTTGGTTACAAATTCATAGGAAAATCATCTGCTCGCCACGCAATTACCCTGGGCACTTAGTTTGCGTTACGGTTCTGCTCATAAACGTACTGAACAGCAGCCGAGTGACTTTTCGCTGGAGGACGCAACAGGTTAGGCAATAAGGAGAGAATGAGCGCTCGATCACCTTTGTCTTTTTTGCCAAAAATGAATGGACCTAAATGTCGAGTACCAAGAGCACGGATACAACTGATCCACATTTAACGAACTTCCCGAAACTACAGCTGATTGGCGAAGAAATCGGACCAAAGCGAGTGCTTCAATCCCGGCTGTTTAAAACACAACATGAAGCGAAGATCTGGACGAGAGCAGCCATCGGTCGACGCTTTCGGTTAGCTAGGGTTGGCAGCGTCGCATGGATTCGGGCTCTCGATGAGGAGATACGAGTGGCCCAAATAGTCGACCGCGATGCCGGGTAGTACAACAAACGAGAACCAATAAAATCTAATAGATTCTTATTGCTCTTACACGTTCAGTTCGCCTGATTTTGATATAGACTTAAGCAAGGCGATCAGTAGGTTTGACCCCATCGTTGGCTCCTTGGGCGAAGTGAAGCTTTATACCCGTGGCAGCTCCGATGCCGAGCAGCACCTTATTGATCCTTCTTGCTGGATGACCGATAAGGGCTTGGCTGTATACTTTGCGCCGATCCGCCCCGGGGAAGAACTGTGCGAAAGCCACGTTGGACTGGAGCCAGAGGAATGTGTCACAGAAGACAAACGGGTCATTGTGACGTTCGCTGCGCGCTCCGTGTCTTTTGGCTTTATCAATGCCTGTTCATGCTTCGGTGGCAAAGAGGTTATGCCATCATCTGGGACTCATCGAGACTCTGGCAGCAGTTCGAGGCGATCATGCACCTACGCAGGGGCTGGGACCAATCGGCGAGAACGAACTTCATCTTCACCAAAACGCTGTTGAGTTAAGTCTCGTAAACGCGTGCATCGCATTTAAACGGCTGGGATTGGAGGAAGGGTTTTTAACCAAATAGTTCGTTGACGCTCAGGTCTCGCACCACGAAAATTCTTGATCGCAGTTTTCTGCGCGAGGGTAACGTGATGCCCGAAACGACTAATCGGCGCACGGTTGCAATAAAGGCCAATCAGCGATAAACGCCAGCCTCATGCCGTAGGCGCTTCGATTTTACCTGTACGTGCTCGTCGCCGGAGTCGTGGCGGTCGTCCTATCCGTCTGGCTTAGCCCACTGTGACGAATTGTGAATCTCGTGTTCGCCGTTGTTGCAGCTTTTCTGACGATCAGGATTGATCGGCGTGTTGTTGAAAGGAAGAATCTGTAGTGGCGCGCAGACTTAGAGTTTTTCTCACGATTGTGGCGGTCGTCTTCGCGGCCGCGTGCTCACCTCAGGCCCAAACTCACCCTCTCGATACGGCGCCGATACCAGCTAACGCTCGTATATTAGAAGAGCCATGCTCACCGCTTGGCGCTATGCTGTGCGGTGGTGTCTCGATACTATCCGGCGAAACTGCCGTGGAACGCCGGTCAGCCTGCATTGCCTATGTAGAACCTAGTGGAAGGCGCGTTGAGCAATGCGGCTCGCTTCCTTTGTCGCAGTCCTCTATTGTCAATCCCCCCACTAAGCCGCCGCTAGAAATCACGAAAACAGCACACCTGTCGTGGAAAGATAATAGCGCTAATGAAAGCGGGTTTAGAATTTATCGAATCACGGGGAACCAAAAAATAAAGATAGCCGAGTTGGGACCCAATATCACCACTTATATTGACAAAGATGCTCCGCCCAAAGCATGTTATTTAGTGATCGCTTTTAATTCCGCGGGCGAGTCTGCACCAACTAGCAAAGCTTGTCTGCCAGATTGACCTGTGAGTTAAACTTTCCGGCAATTGGTGCGCTGTCAGCCATTCTGCGGCAATCCAGTTGTGCTCGATGCTGGATGATTCTGGGTACACTTACTCTTACCAGCACGTTTGGCTCGAGGCGACAGTGCATCTGCCAGCTCGCGAAAGGATTAGGTATCGATGCCAGATAGTGACAACGCGAACCCATATTAGGAGGTGAGCCGGATGTCGTAAAGAAGCAATACCGGCGAGGCATTCGAGCGGTCATCGACAAGACCGTGGCGCCCTTCCGCCCAGATGGGCTAGCGGCGTAGTCTGCAGTTGCGGGCTCACCTTCGGTGAAGAAAATTCTTGGATTCTATATTCCTCGAGCTTTAGCAGGTTGCCTGAATCTCTTTTCACAGAAAATCGAGCTTTCCTTTAAGGATTAATTCACACAGACGGTATTTGGGTAGTGTCTTTGAAGATCCTCTTCGAGGCGGACCATTCGAAGGTGGACGCGCCGACCCAGGAGCCGAACGTGAAGATTAGGACGTCGGTTATCGATGCCATGCGGGAGCGGACAGTAAGCTGGCAGACTTCCAAGAGCACGCCGACAAAAGCACCGAATGCAGTAGTGTAGCACGTGCGCCGGTGCTCTCCTCGAATCGGGCTTGCCGCCTCGGCTAAGAAACCGACGGGTAACGCCAAGGTCAGTTTTTTGGCCAAATCAAAGAGCGCCGCCTGCGGCATGGCCGCATAGTATGAAGCTAAAGGCAGCCATTCGATTTGAGAGATCTTTGTCGGCAGTTCCACTGCGTAAATCCAATCGAAAGGCCAAAGCTCGAGATAGCATAAAAACCCCAATACGACTGCGAGCAAAGCGACTTGTGGCCGACGGTGGATGGGCGCCAAGCACTCAAGCGCGGGCACGATCGTGACACCGCACAACGCGCCGATAGAACTCATCAATATATTAGCGGGCTGAAAGATCGGACCTGCAAAGAATATCTTCCCGCTTTCGATGGCAAGTGCGGTGATGCTCGCTCGGAACCATGCACATAGCGCTGGAAGCTCGCGCTTGGATTGTTGTTGGGTACAGAAGATGACAAATCCGAGGGCCGTGAAGAGCGTGCCCTTTTCAATAAAAAGATCGATCCATGTCGAGGGAAAGGCTGGCCAGCATAGGGTGCTGACGATTTGGCGTAGGTTAAACCACCAATGGACTGTCGGTGCATTGAACACTAAGTAAAATGGGTAATAACTGTCGACAACTGGAACGACCAAAAGAACGCCAAGCACGATCAGCGACGGGCGATGCCGCACTAGCAGCCCGTGGTAGAAGTCCGGTTTTCACATGATGCATTGCATCGGAGCGAGTCGACTCGGGATAGTAAACAGTCTCAGATTGAGTCCTCGGGGGCGACGCGCGGTCACTTGGTTGCACAGAAACACCCACAGAGTAAAAAAGATAGCCAGCGCGACAGCCAGACGGCCCTGCAGGCCGCGTGGTGTTCCAATACCCGTCAACGTGCGCATCCACAGACCCAGATTGCAGGCCGCCACGTGCACGAGCAGCCGTTTGAGAATATTGCCGTGTCCGCGCAGATGAGTTCGGCGCATCCCTCCCGTGTCGTACAGATGAGCATTGGGCCGCTCCAACAACTCGCCGCGTCGCCGCATCAACTGTTTTCCGCGCTCGCTTCGAATACGACGCCGATTGGCATACACCGCGGCGCGCTCGGCGTGCTGATCGATCCAGTGCTGGCGACCGCGATCCGGTTCACTGATGTAGGTGCGTAGCCCCAGGCTCTGCACATCGAGCACGGTTTGCTTGCTGTGATAGCCCTTGTCAGTGACGAGTTCTTCCCCCGTCCTTACCTGGTCATCGGTGATCGCGGCTACGGCTTCCAGCTGTTCGAGCGCTTCGGGCAGCGTGATCTGCATCGTAGTGGTGTCGCCCTGATCGGCTTCCTGCAACGTGACAGCTACAATAGCACCGGTCTCCAAATCCACGGCATGCTCAGCTTTGTGCGCCAGATGGGTGCGTCCATCCTTCATCTTGGCGATGCGCGCGTCAGGGTCATACGGATGCGCCCAGTCCTTGTTTGACCCCTTGTTCTGGCGCTTGCGATCGAGCTTGCCGAGATCGGCCCGTGTGGGGGTTTCAATGCCGGACGCCTGCGCTAGCTTGGTCAAGAATTCGTGATAGCTCTCTCCGGTGTCGCGCCGCACGATGCTGCGTAACGCCGCATTCGCTTCGAGCGTGGTGGCGTCCATCGCAATCGTTTTCCCCTTGACCAGCCCGGCGATGCCCAGACACTGAAGCACCCATGTGAACACCGCCCGGTGGGTGTCCAAGTCGATCAATCGTCGCGTCCGCGATATCGTCGAGTGATCCGGCGCGGCCTCCGTCAACAGAAGACCGAGAAACCCGCGCACTCCCGAGGAGTCCGCTGCGCGCCAGGCGATGCCGCGTTCGGAGTCCAGACCCTCGAAGTAACCAAGTAACAGGAGGCGGAAATATTGTCCCGGCGCCAGACTGGGCCGTCTCATCTTCTCGGCATAGAACGGCCGACACTGTGTCTCGACGAAGTCGTCGAACCTGTACTCGGCCAACAGCCGGTTGAGCTTCTCGTAGAACGGATGGCTAACCGACTGCGGTAAATCCCTAACCGCCACCCACATCACCGCTTGCTGTTCGTGTGTTCGTTGTCCCATCGCCATGGGGAAAACTTTAGTACGACGCATCGAGCATGTCGATTCTCACCACCGGCTGCGACTAAAACGTTGCTCGACTTTCACCACGGGCTGCTAGCCAAACGACGTTTTCGCCGAAGGATCCCTCCAGAGGTCTAAATAGGAAGAAGCCAGCAATCGCGCCGAGGAACGTGCCAAAGCCATTGCAGATAGCGTCGAGCACCGATGGGCTCCGGTAGGGGGATAGCGTCTGCCCAAGCTCCATAGTGAGGCCAACGAACAGTCCGAACATGCCGATGACCAGCGAGGTGATGGATGAGCGAGCGAGCCAACGGTCGGCGCGGAGGCTGGCAGACCAGAGTAAACCTAAAGGGAAGTAGAGTAAAATATTGCTGATAATATCGGACTACGACCAACGTGTTATACCGCGATATAAAGATCTGGATAGAAAAACATCGAGACGCCAATGCACGAAGTTGGGATCGAGGGTTGAATAAGAAGGAATGAACGAGACGCAGACGATAAAAAACCGTAGCACACTAGTAATCGGCGCAGAAAGCGGCGATCGATTTGAAATGACTGTGGCTGTCCGGAAAGGGTCATCGTTCGAAGCTATGCTGATCGAAGCTGAAAGTCACGACCATGAATGCTGCGGCGCTCGGAATAGCAATCAGCTTCGGTTCTTGATCTCTTTTGGCCGTCTGCGCTGGCAGGTCGTGTGCGATAAGTCTAATATCACCGTAGGTATTTTATGCACTCAGCGAAATTGAAAGTGTAGGCATGGGTTGAGGCGGATATTCCATGGAAAGGATACAGGGTAGCGTAATGCGCCGAAACGACTAATCGGTGCACGGTTGCAATAAAGGCCAATCAGCGATAAACGCCAGGGTCATGCCGTATGTTGCAAGGAAGAATCTGTAGTGGCCGCAGACTCAGAGTTTTTCTCACGATTGTGGCGGTCATCTTCGCGGCCGCATGCTCGCCTCAGGCCCAAACTCACCCTCTCTATACAGCACCGATTCCAGCTAACGCTCGTATATTGGAAGAGCCATGCTCACCGCTTGGCGCTATGCTGTGCGGTGGTGTCTCGATACTATCCGGCGAAACTGCCGTGGAATGCCGGTCAGCCTGCATTGCCTATGTAGAACCTAGTGGAAGGCGCGTTGAGCAATGCGGCTCGCTTCCTTTGTCGCAGCCTAACGCAGTCCCTGAGCCTGTAGATCAAAACCAACCGGTGACTCGAGGAAGCAGATAAGTTGAATGGTTTTCGCCGTAAAAACGAAGAAAATGATATTGTCCAAGAAGATTACAGTAGCCATCGCTGTTAGTTGCGTCCTGTTTTTTTTGTCCGAAGCAGAACCTCAACAACAGGAATGGCTATCCTACTATCCAGCGGTCTCAAGACTTCAAGGAAAACTCATCAAAGTCACGAAGTACGGCAAGCCGACCTATGGCGAGAACCCGGAAAAAGACGAGAAAGTAGAGGTGGCTATTTTAATTCTCCAAACGCCAGTGCGGGTCAAAGCCCGAACGACGAGCAGCGTGAACAATGAATCATCGACAAACGTGTCGTTTGTACAACTCATCTTTCCGGCCGAGGTCGGTGACTATTCAAAACATCTCGACATGAATATCGTCGTGGCGGGCACGCTGGAAAGAGGTCATAGAGGAGATCATTTTACCGACGTGGTGATGACGGTGAAGGCGGTGAATCCGACGGGCCGACCCATGTAGCCGGTCAAGCCCGCCGCCTGCACTCATCGGTAAATCTAGTTAATCGATTGCACACC
>WNGO01000452.1_pt1 | contig 25202 bp, 25 predicted proteins | sample 5400511 | NCBI WGS metagenome assembly WNGO01 (sample SAMN13153380, study PRJNA577476) | soil metagenome | isolation source: 20 cm soil or saprolite under Garry oak tree replicate 2 | place: USA:California | collected 2016-06-15 | reverse complement strand
ACCACCAGCAGAAAGCCATCAGCGGCTTCGACGACTTCGCCGAGCTTGTCGATGGTGAGCAAGCGGCGGTGATCGGTCAGCGGGTGGATGATCACCGTGGTATCTTTGCGTGCTTCGACGACTTCATCGAGATAGCAGATGCCGCCGACTTTTACTGCGCGCGTCAGCGGCCCGTCGATCCACGTCGTGCCGTGGGCGTCGAGCAAGTATCGGCCAATCAAATCACTCGCGGTTAAATCTTCATGACAAGCGACGGTAACCAGCGGCACGGCACCGTTAGCATGCGAGGCGCCCGCGTTCTGCTTAGCTTTGCCGCTGACAATCGTCAACGGCCGGCCGAGCTTCCACGCCATGTATTCGACAAAGCGGGTTTTACCCGTGCCGGTCGGACCCTTGAGTAATACCGGCACGCGCTGCCGGTACGCAGCTTCGAATATCTCGACTTCGTCGAAACTGGGAACGTAAAACGGTTCTTCTTCGATGATAAATTCTTCAATCTTGTATTGTCTGATTTGCTCATTCATTGGCATCAATCACTGTAGTCATTGTTGAAGATTGAACTTTGAACTTTTGATTGTCGCGCGCGGGCCCTATCCCAATCGGCGAGAAGCTCCTGTTGATGAAGCGTTGCCCGTTCAATCACAAAACCCGTGACGCGAGGCGGCAACCGTCCAGAAAATATTGCCAAGGTTCGAATATCGAACAACGCAAGGTCACTGCCATATTCCGCATGAAAGTGTGGAGGATTGTGATCGTCGAAGAACATTTTGATCACAATACCAAAGAAGCGACTGATCTCAGGCATGGAAGGCCCGGTCGCGTAGCGCGGGAAAAATGTCTTCGGGTTTCTTGCCGGTGACCTTAAGGTAAAGTGCATCCGGGCACAGGTCTATTTGTTCGCCCCAGACGAGTTCACCTGATGATCCGATACGAACCTGTTGGAAAAACAGCGGGGCCTGCCATGCGACAAACACGCCTTTGCCAACCGATTCCGAGAGGTCAACGGTTCCAGTTACCCCATCGTCAAATTCCAGCGCAACTCGATAGCCCGGCAAGGCGGTGACTTGGCAAATTCTTCTCATCGCTTATTCTCCACGCCCATACTATCCTATTCTCCTCAACACGGTGACGGCCGGCGCGCGAGTTACGGTTGGAAGGTCATCCAGGAAAGCATCCAACGTACGCCCTCCCTCGATATAATCAACGAGGGCTCTCACGGGAACGCGGGTGCCAACAAATGCGGGTGTTCCACCTAAAATTTCTGGATCGCGCTGCACAATCTTGTCCTCATGATTCATGGCGGTTACGACGCTGCTCGCAGCAACGGCTGGGGCAATTCGAGACGGAGGAAACGATCCGCTGGGTATCCATAGTCATCACCGCTTTCATCAACGACGCGCACATACCCGTGCGATTCCGCATCTTCATCAGGAATAACTCGATAACATGTGCGGCTGACGCGCATGGTTAACTCACAACCGCACGTCTACCCTGCCATTCAAGCGACGAAACCACAGCTGCATGGTCAGATTGAGGTCATTGTGAGTATTTCTTATAGATCGCGTCCGTCTTAGCCGCCATGATGAAGTCGTTGTTATGCATGTTTTTGATCTTGTGCGTCCACCACGTAACGGCGACCTTGCCCCACTCTGTGGTCAAACGGGGATGGTGTCCTTCTTCTTCCGCCGCCGCGCCGACCTCGTCGGTGAATGAAATGGCATCTTTGAAGTTTTTGAACTTGAACGATCTGTCCAGTTTCGGAATCCCGTCTTCGGTAATAATTTTCCATTCCGGTACTTGAGGCTGGAGCTCTTTGATCTCTTCTGTCGTCACTGATGGCGCGCCGACGCGGCAAGCTACGCATTTTTGTTCCGTCAACTCTTCCATGTTCATCCTCCGATTACACAGTTTCACGGTGCATCGATGCGGGCACAGCATGCTGTGCCCCTACACACCGATCTTACAGTTTCGGCATCACTTCCTTAGTAAAGCGCTCCATCGAATCCGTTACAAGCGCGTGGGGTACCGTGCCAATGTTGAACCAGGTCAGCACATGGGCGGCGCCGGTCTGTTCGGTCAATCTTTTGATTTTCCCGACAGCGAGATTTGAGTCGCCGATCACCGCGTGTTTTTCGCAGACCGCTTCGAAATCAACCTGTGCGCCGGCGGCCGTGCGCAGTCTCGTGGGCAATTCGACGCCGCGCCGAGTCAACCATTCCGTATAATCGACGCGCATGTCCAGAATAGTTTTGAAGTAACTCATAATGCCCGGTTCGGAGCGCGCTTTCGCTTCCGCAGTGGTTGCCGCCAAATGCATCGGCATCAGCAACCCGAGCTCTCTGCTCGCGGCATCATGTCCGTGCTGCTTTAATCCGTCCCAATAAGCACGCGCATACTCGACAATCTGCTCCGGTGTGCGCGTGTGTATCGGCAGAAATATATTGATGCCCAAGCGCGCGCCGACTTCGACGCCGTCGATTGAGCTCGTCGCCATGTAGAACGGCGGAAGCGGTTTCTGCACCGGCTTGGGATTGACGATCACTTCGGGAATTTGAAAAAACTTGCCGTTGTGGGTGAGGGTTGGTTCCGACCACGCTTTGCGAATCACCTCGAGAGACTCGGCCATCACCTCATGAGTGGATTTATGATCGGCGCCGAAGCATTCGTACGCTCGGCTGTGCGGATGGCCGCCGCCGGCGGCGAAATCCATCCGGCCGTTGCTCACGAGATCGAGCATCGCCGCTTCTTCGGCGAGTTGCACCGGATGATGCACCGGCAAAGTGTTAACCGCGACGCCAAGGCGAAGCCGCTTGGTTCGCTGTGCCACCGCGCCGAGCACGACGTAGGGCGCGGACAAAAGCGAGAACTTCGGCTGGCAGTGAATCTCGGCGATCCAATAAGTGGAGAATCCGAGACGATCGGCCAGCTCGGCTTGCTCCATAAATTCTTCAAGCCGCGCCGTCGCTGACGATCCAGCCGGACATTGAATTTCGGTAAACAGACTGAATTTCACTCTTTGCCTTTCTCTTCGTCGGCGTTGACCCTACGAGAGCTATGACTTCTTGTTGCGTTTCTCGTTGGCTTCGACAACTCGATTAGCCGCTGCAGCCAACTGCTGAGTGATCGGAACGTCAAGATCGTACAGGCGCGCCAGCTCGGCAACCAGCGGAATGTCCTTGTTCAAAACGTTCCGGCCCGATCTCGGCAGCGGATCGCTGCCCGAAGGATCGAAGGTGCGCTGCCAGCGGTTGAGCACGCTTTCGTGCCCGATGCGGCGCATCATCTCCAGCGCTTTAGGATAGGGAATGCCGCCGGCCAACCCAATTTTGATCGCTTCATGAACGATCAGCGTCTCGGCGCCACCGAGCATGTTCTTGATCAACTTACCCACCGCGCCGGTGCCTAACGGCCCCATGTGAAAAATTTCTTTGCTCATCTTGAGCAAGTGCGGCTTGGCGCGCTCGACCAATTCTTCCGCCCCACCGACTACGAAAGAAAGATCGCCGGCACGCACCGTATCCGGCACGCCGGTCATGCACGCGTCGATCACGTGCACGCCTTGGGCGCTCGCGGCTTGCCCCACTTTAATCATCGTCTGCGGGAGTATCGAACTATGAAGCAACAACAGAGCTCCCGGCTGCGCGCTTGCTAAAACACCATCCGCACCGAGAACGCAATCGACCGTATCCTCATCGGTGCGCACGACGATGTCGATCAGCGTCGCTTCTGCCGCAACTTCTGCCGCACTGCCTACGACCCGCATGCCCAGCGCGCGCGCCTGTTCGAGCGCCGGCACGTGGGCATCATAGCAGACGGCGTTAACGCCGGCGAGATTGAGCCGTTCGAGCAGCGCCAGGCCCATTGCGCCGGTGCCGATCATGCCGATCTTTTCCACGTCTGGCTCCTGTGGGTCTTACAATGGTCAACGGTGCCCGTCTGGCACACTCTGTTAAGAATAAAATGAGGAGCTAGCGAACTCGATCGTCGCCATTCTTTATGGAATCAATAACCCAGCGCGTAGGCAACACGGCGCGGGTCGGCGCCGCCGAGCCAGCAGCCGTGTTCACGGTCGCGTACGATGACTTTCGCGCTGCCGAACGACCAGCGATCGACGACCGACACTTTGTGCCCTTTGTGGCGCAAGCCGTCGAGGGTCGTTTGATCCAAGCCTTCTTCGATGCGCAGTGACTCCGGCAGCTGATCGCGCGGCGGTGTGCCCGGTTGGTGGCTCCAGCGCGGCGCCTCGACGGCGCTCTGCGGGTCCATGTTCAAATCGACCAGATCGTGGATGATTTGGAAATTGGTTTGCGGCTGTTCGTCGGCACCCGGACTGCCGCCGACGGCGAAGACTTCGTTGCCGCGGAAAACCATATAGGTATTCAGCGTATGCGCGGGGCGCTTGCCGGGCTTGAGCGCGTTGGCTTTCTGCGGATCCAGACCGAAACTGCACAGGCGGTTGTTCATGATCACGCCGGTATCGCCGGCGATCACGCGCGAGCCGAACGGCGCGAAGACGCTTTGAATCAATGAGATCGCGTTGCCGTCGCGGTCCGCCGCGCAGAGATAGGTGGTATCGCTGCCTTGGTTCGCGGCGATTACAGAAGGCCGGTTCATAATCTCGCCGACCAACTCGCGCCGTTTAGCCGCATGTTCTTTCGAAATCAACAAAGATATCTTCGGATCGCCGAATTTTGGATCTTCCAGATATCGAATGCGATCTTCGAATGCGAGTTTCTTCGCCGCGACTTGGTAGTGAATCACATCCGCGCGGCTCATGCTGCCGTTGTACAATGGCCAAGCCTCGGCAATATTCAGCATCTCGAGAACCATGAATCCCTGCGATACCGGCGGCTGCTCGTAAACTAGAGTGTCGCGGTACGTCGAGCTTACCGGCTCCAGCCATTGACCCACGACCGATTGCAAGTCCTCCGGCGCCAGAATGCCGCCTTCAGCTTTGATCGTCGCGCAGATCTTGTCTGCGACTTCGCCGGAGTAGAAACCGTCGCGGCCCTTCCGTGCGATTTCTTCCAAAACGGCGCCCAAACCTTTTTGCACGAGTATTTTTCCGGGCTTCGGCGCGCCGAGCGGCCGTCGATAACAGCGATCGACCCAGGGAAATTCATTGCCGAACTCGTCAATGCTTTCGGCAAACTCCTGCGAGATCGGGAAACCTTCGCGCGCGATGCCCATCGCGTCGGCCATCAATCGCGATAAATCTTTGCTGCCGTACTTTTTGTGCAGCTCCAACCAGCCATCTACCGCGCCCGGCACCGCGATGCTGAGCGGCCCGGACTGGGGAATGCTCTTGAGCCCGCGCTCATGAAAATATTCGATCGTCGCCCGCGCCGGCGCCGGCCCGCTGGAATTAAGCGCTTCCACTTTGCCGGTCTTCTTCATGTAGACCAATGCAAACAGATCGCCGCCCGGACCGCTCGCCTCCGGCTTGACCACCGCCATGACGAACGCAGCAGCCAGTGCGGCGTCAACAGCATTACCACCGTCGCGAAGCACGTTGACGCCGGCCAATGCGCCCAACTGATGACCGCAGGAAATCATTCCGTTTCGCCCCATCATCACCGGGCGTGCTGCCTTCGTGAAATTCATGGCGCTCCGATTCCAAGAATTCTCGCTGCGTTAACGCCGAGAATTTTTTCTTTGTCGGTCGAATTCAGCTCTAGGCCGTCGATCGCCTTGAGGCTGTTTTTTACCAGCACACAGCCTTCTTCCGGTCCGTAGGGATAATTCGTGCCCAGGACCATTCGATCCGGACTGAAAAAGTCTTTCACGCAACGAAGCGTCGAAGCCGGATGATCGGCAGTGTCGACGTAAAAGCGTCGGAACGAATCGAGCGGATTTTCTTTCAAACCGTACTTGTGGCGAATCTCATCGGTGCGCCCCGTGTAGATGTTGATGGCCCGCTGCGCGAAGAATGCCAAGACGCCGCCGACATCGGCAACGACCCAGTTGATCTCCGGAAAGCGCTCCAGCACCCGGCCGTAAACCAGCCGCGTCATGGCCACCGTGCTGTCGAACGCCCAGCCGAAAATCAGGGTCGGCATGATGTCGATGCCCGTGGCTTCCGTCGCGAGCGGTGCAGTCGGATGGATGTATACGGGCAACTTATATTTCGCCAACCGCTCGTAGATCGGAAACAGCTCTTTACGATCCAAGGCCTGGCCGTTGAGATTTGCGAAGCCGCCGAACCCCCGCAGCCCGAGCTCGCTGACCGAACGCTCCAGCTCGTCGAGCGACGCGTTGATGTCGCAGGTCGGCAGCGTAAAGAATCCGATGAAGCGTTTGGGATGCTGGCGCGCGATCCCCGCGATCGCGTCATTAGCGACGCGCGCGATCCTAATCGCGTCATCACCCGCGAAGCGGTCAGCGCCGGGAGCGGGAATCGTGAGCACGTGAATATCGATTTCCAACTGATCCATGTGCTTTAGACGCTTTTCGATGTCCTGTCCTTGGAACGTCGCCGTGTTGATGCGGCACTTGAGCTGCTTATCGTAAAAATACCTCATCCCGCTGTGTGGGTCGGGCTCTTCTAAAATCACCGCCCCGTCGATCCGTTTCATCTCGGCGATGTAGGCTTCCGGAAATACGTGGGCTTGGAAATCAATGATCATAAAATATTTCGTTCAAGGTTTCGGGTTCAAAGTTCCAAACTCAGAAGCTTTCCCAACTTGGAACCTTGAACATTGAACATTGAATCTTGAACTTAAAGCAATATTACCAACCCGAAGTCGTTCATGGTTGTAGAGGTCCTTCCTCGCCTCAATACCGCGCGCCATTCTCATAGGCCATACAGAGCCCGCGCGTTATCATCGAGGATTTTGTTAACAACGGGAGTCGGCACGGCGCCGTCTTCTTTCAATTTACGCAGGGCGAGAATCTCAGACGACGTGTCATTGTGGCCGTAGTCCGTGCCGATCACCAACCTGTCGTCACCGGAATATTTGAGCACATAGGGCAGATCGTCATCGGTCTGGCACGTCACCCAGATTTTGTTCTTGCGCAACACCTCGCTCTTGTCAACCTTGACGCCGCTGCGCTCGAATCGTCGCGCGTAGTCATGGATTGCGTAGGGCACCCACTGGGAGCTGACTTCGATGAATGCCCATTTGGTCTTCGGGAACTTGTCCGGGATTTTATTGAAGATCAACGAATGAAAAGAGCCGACCACGGCGAGCTTGAATTTGTTAAAGCCGCACTCGTTGAGAAAGTAATCATGAACCGCGAAGCTGCCGGTGGCGGAGTGCACGCAGATCGGCAGATCCAGTCTGCCGGCTTCCTCATAGATCGGAAAAAAATGTGGGTCGCTGATATGCTTGTCGCCTTCCAAGCCGCGCATGAAGATGCCGCAGGCGCCATTTTCTTTGGCAAAGCGCGCTTCTTCGATTGCTTTGTCCATAGACAAGAGAGGCAGCACCGCCACCCAGCGCAAGCGCTGCGGTGCCTTTTTCCATATATCGATCAGCCAACGGTTGTAGCTTCGGGTCACGGCCAGCTCGACTTCCGGACGGCGCGTGAAAGGACGCAGGAAAATCGTCGGATATAGCACTTGAACGTCGATGTCGAGCTCGTCCATATGTTTGAGACGGGCTTTGATGTCTTCCATTTCGCGCGCTTCTCTAGAGGTATCATGGCCGACGTTGCGCGCCTTGCCGATGTAAGTGCCGTCGACCAGCCAAGATTCTCCGCCCGATGATGAATCGTTCGGCGTCGGCACGATGCGCGGCCGCATGTCGCGCTCCGATTCCAGCATGTAATCCCAAGTATGATCGGTTTCCAAAACATGCGCGTCCGAATCGATCACTGGCATCGCTAGAGTCCTCCTGATCTCGATCGTGGATCTTTCGCCACTGGATCGACTCCGGCCTTTTCGGTCTTCGACCCCACCGAGCTATTGCAAGCCTGACAAGTGTAGTCGTACAGCTCACCATCCGGCAGCACCAGCAATAATCTCTGGCGTACCGGCATGGCGCGGCCGCACTTGTTACAATACAACAAGGCGGCATTGAATTGATCGAAGGACTGCTCCATACCCATCGCCTCAAGCTTTGTGTTCGCCGTTATGCTCGGCCGCCTTGCTCGCTTTGGCGTCTTTGATTACTTTTTCCGCCAGATGCGCAGGCAACTCTTCATAGTGAGAGAACTCCATGTGAAACTCGCCGCGCCCGCTGGTGATGGAGCGCAGGTCGGGAGCATATTTTAACACCTCGGACATGGGCACACGCGCTTTGATCACTTGGGTGTGCCCTTTGGTATCCATTCCCAGCACTTTGCCGCGCCGGCTGTTAAGGTCGCCGATCACATCGCCCATGCACTCGTCGGGTACGGAAATGTCCATGTTCATGATGGGCTCCAGCAGCACCGGCTTCGCCTTCTCAACGGCATTTTTGAAGCCCATCGATGCGGCGATCTTAAACGCCATATCGGAGGAATCCACGTCATGGTACGACCCGTCGTATAGCGTCACCCGCACATCGACCATTTGATAACCCGCCAGATAACCTGCGGCCATCGCTTCTCTAACACCCTTTTCGACGGCCGGGATATAATTGCGCGGGATTGCGCCGCCGACAATCTGATCGACGAATTCGAAACCCTTGCCCGGCGGCAACGCTTCGACCTTGAGCCACGTATCACCGAACTGACCGCGTCCGCCGGTCTGTTTTTTCAACCTTCCCTGCGCGCTGGCGCTGCCGCGAATGGTTTCTTTGTAGGGCACCTTCGGCGCTTTGAGGATGACCTCGGCGCCGTATTTGCGCTTTAATTTTTCGACGATGATCTCAATGTGCTGCTGCCCCATGCCGGAAAGAATAAAGTCGCGGGTTTGCTCGTCGCGGTGCATTTCAATCGTTTGATCTTCCTCCATGATGCGGTGCAAGCCCTGAGGTAGCTTATCTTCGTCGGCCTTGCTCTTCGGTTCCAAAGCAAACGAAATGTTCGGCGAAAAATGCGCCGCGCCGTCGTAGCAAATCGGCGCCTTTTCGTCGCACAGCGTATCGCCTGTGCCGATCTGTTTGAATTTCGCTGCGGCAACGATTTCACCTGCCACCGCTTCTTTAACGACATCCTGCTTCTTGCCCTCGAGTCGAAACAAGTGGCCCATTTTTTCCTTCACCTGCCGGTTGGGCACGTAACAGGTCATGTCGGGAGCGATTTTTCCCGACATCACGCGCATGACCGAGAGTTTGCCGGCAAAAGGATCAATGATTGTCTTGAACACGTACGCGGAAAACGGCGCGTTCGGATCGGTCGCCCGTTTGATCGCCTCGCCGTTGGCGGGATTACTTGCATCGACCTCGCCTTCCTCAAGCGGCGACGGCAGGAACTCGGCAATGGCGTCGAGGAGCTGCACCATGCCGATTTGGTGCAGTGGCGAACCAAAAAGAATCGGAAAGATTTTTCGCTCTCTTGTGCCCTCGCGAATCGCCTTCTTTAACTCTTCCGTGCTCAGTTCATTGCCATCGAGGAATCTTTCCAGCAGTTCGTCGTCGGTCTCACAAACGTCTTCGACCATTTTTTCCCGCCACTGGTCCGCGGCTTGCTTCAGATCTGCCGGAATCTCGGCTTCCACGAATTTTCCCGTGTCGCCTTCGTACAGGCAGGCTTTCATTGTCACGAGATCGACGACGCCTTTGAAATTCGCCTCCGCGCCGATCGGCATCTGCAAATAGACGCCTTTGGCCTCCAACGTTTCCAGCAGCGGCGCGATGCGCTCTTCGACGTTGGCCGGTTCATGATCCATTTTAGTGACAAAAACTAACCGGCTCACGCGGTCTTCATTGGCGCGCGCCCAGAGTTGCTCGGACTCCACGCGCAGGCCGACCGTCGGATTGAGCACGAACACCGCGCCGCCGCAGGCGCGCATGCAGTTGATCGAATCCGCCAGGAACGCCGCGTACCCCGGTGTGACGATCAGCGTCATCAGATATTTTTTCCAAGCCAGAGAGTGAAACGCCGTCGAGATCGACACGTGATGCTTGATCTCTTCCGGCTCATGATCGAGCACCGACGTGCCATCGAGAACCTTGCCGAGCCGCTGAGTTGCCCCAGCCGCAAACAACATCGCTTCCCCTAAAGAGGTTTTGCCCGAACCTCCTTGACCCAGGATGCCGACGTTACGAAGTTTATCGAGCTCCGCTACAGCCATGACGATGGGTTCCTCCCTCAAAAATTTCTAGGTCTGCGCTCTGGCTCTTACCTCTTGGAGTGAGTTTCTTTCGTGGATGATTCGCAACCCTTCAAGAGTTAAAAACTCATCCACCTCGTCGATGCTGGAACATTCCGACGCCACCAACGGCGCCAATCCGCCGGTGGCCACGACTTTCGCTTTGATGCCATGTTGGCTTTGAATGCGTTGCACGATGCCGTCCACCAGACCCACGTAGCCGTAGAAGATGCCGGCTTGGATCGAGTGGATGGTGTTGCGCCCGATAACTTCTTTGGGCTTGACGATCTCAACGCGCGGTAGTTTCGAGGCGCGCTGAATCAGCGCTTCCAACGAGATGGATAACCCCGGGGCGATGGCGCCGCCGATATAATCGCCTTTTTTCGAAATCAGGTCGATCGTCGTCGCCGTACCGAAATCGACGATGATGCAAGCATTACAATATTTTTCGTAAGCGGCGATGCCGTTGACGATGCGGTCGGCACCGACGTCTTTGGGGTTCTCGTAAAGGATCGGCATACCGGTCTTGATGCCGGGGCCGACGATCAGCGGATCGATGTTGAAGAATTTTTGCCCTAGTTCCTGCGTCATCGTCAGCATCGGCGGCACGACACAGGAAACCGCGATGGCGGAAATTTGCGGGCAGCCGAAGCCGGCGTAACCGATCAGTTGGGAAATGATGACGCCGTATTCGTCGGCGGTGCGTTCCGCCTGGGTTGCCAGGCGCCAGTGGGTAATCAGTTTTTTAGCCTGGTAGAGACCGAAAACGATGTTGGTGTTACCGATATCGATCGCAAGAAGCATGGATTTTGGATTACTCCAGTGGAATCACATCTCCGGCGTAAATATTTTTCAGGTCTCCGTGGTCGTCTTCAAGCACCAGTGCACCATCTCTCGCGATGCCACGAGCTCGACCGATGAGCACCTGGTCAAGCAACTCGACTCGCACACGCCGGCCACGCAAATGAAAATACGCTTCCCATCTCGGCCGCAGCGCTTCGAAACCCGATTCTTCAAGCTCTCCATAGCACCGGTCGAGGTCGTGAATCAATCGCGCTAAAACGGTTTCGCGATCGCTGCGCACCCCGGTCAAATCCATCAGCGAAGTCGACCGCGAACGAATCTCCGGAGGCATCGACTCGATGGGGTAGTTGATGTTCACGCCGATCCCCAAGATCACATACTCGATGCGCTCCGCCGCGCACGCGGCTTCCGTCAAAACACCAGCCAACTTTTTGCCATTGACCAGAATATCGTTGGGCCACTTGATCGTCGGCCCCTGCGGAATCAATGGCGCTACGCACTCCGCCAAGGCGACGGCCGCCGTCAGGGTGATTTGCGGCGCATGGGTCGGCGCCAACGTCGGACGGAGAATGATCGATAAGTAGAGATTTGCGAAAGGGGGCGATTCCCAGCGCCGGCCGAGCCGGCCACGGCCTTCGGTTTGGGTTTCAGCAATAACGATCTCGCCCTCGGCGCCGTCCTCTTCTGCCAGTTCGCGGGCGTGGCTATTGGTCGAGCGAAGCTCGTCGAAGTAATGTAACTTGGCGCCGAGACGCCGCGTGTTTAGACGTTCTCGAATATTGGCGACATCGAGCGGCGCGCCGGCGGCTAACGATGGTATGAGACCGGCATCACGGGTTGGCATTCATGCTAATCTTCATATTGAAATCCACGACTGGCGCGGAGTGGGTGAGCGCGCCGGAGGAAATAAAATCAACGCCGGTGGCGGCGACCTGTCGGATCGTCTCGAGCGTGATTCCCCCGGACGCCTCGACCCAAGCCCGCTTGTTGACCAGCTTCACGGCCTCGGCCATCTGCGCCAAGGTCATATTGTCGAGCATGATCACGTCGGCGCCCGCGTCGATCGCTTCCTGCACCTGTTTCAAGCTGCTCGCCTCGACTTCCACTTTAGCCATGAACGGCGCGTGGCGGCGCACTGCCTTGACCGCTTCGGCGATGGAACCCGTCGCTTCGATGTGATTGTCTTTCACCAGCGCCGCGTCGTACAAACCGATTCGATGATTCATGCCGCCGCCCATGCGCACGGCGTATTTTTCCAGCGTGCGCAAACCCGGCGTTGTTTTTCTGGTGTCGAGGACTTTGCAGGGGAAATCTTTTACTGCCTCAACATACTTCCGCGTCAGCGTGGCGTTGCCGGACAAGCGCTGGAGAAAGTTGAGCGCCGTGCGTTCGGCGAGCAGCAGCGCCCGCACCGGCCCAATCGCTTCGGCCACTACCGTGCCCGGAGTGACCTGCGCGCCGTCCTTGGTGCGCAAGCGCAGCTCGACCCTGTGATCGATAAAATAAAAAATACGGTCGAGCAAAACCAAACCTGCCACCACGCCATCTTTTTTAGCTCGGAATAGTCCCGTGCCGCGCGACTCGGCTGAGATCGTCGCCATGGTCGCCAAATCGCCGGCGCCAATATCCTCGTCCAAAGAGTCGCGAATCAATCTTTCTATCTGAGGGCTAACATGTATATCCATCGGCTTAGTTCCTCCCCGCTTGGATCTCCTGAATCTTCTCCAGACTGCCTCTCAGGGTGCGAATTTTCTCCTCGAACTGAGTCGCCTTTTCACGTTCTTTGTGAACCACCTCGTTCTTGGCTTTGGCGAGAAAGTCCGCATTGGCGAGCTTCTTTTGCACCCGCGCCAGCTCGTCCTCAACTTTGCCCACTTCTTTTCTCAGCCGCGCCCGTTCCTCGTCGAGGTTGATCAGATCCTCCATCGGCAAATAGATCTCCATCGTGCCCACGACGGCGGTCACGGCTCCTTTGGGGGGCTCGCCGGCTTGGCGAAATTCCGCTGCGCCGACCCGCGCGAGCGAGCGCAGGTAGGATTCCTGGCCGTGTAAAAAGGCGAGGTCCGCTGCCGCGCCGCAAAAGATCGCTCTCACTTCTTTGCCCGGCGGACAGTTCACCTCGGTGCGAAGATTTCGGATGGCGCGAATAACACCCATTAAGAACGGCATTTGCTTTTCCGTTTCGTCGTGGATCCAGCCGGCTTGCGCGACGGGATACGGTTGCACCATGATGCTTTTGCGGTTGTCGCCGAGCAGCTGCCAAATCTCTTCCGTGACGAACGGCATCACCGGATGCAGCAACAAGAGAATCTGATCTAACAATTCCTGCAAGAGCTTTCGGCTCCTGGCTGCGACTTTTGCGTCGGCGCTATTGAGCGCGAGCTTGCTCATTTCGATATACCAGTCACAGAACTCATGCCAGGTGAACTGATAAAGCACGTTGGCATAGTCATTGAATCGATAAGTATCAATCGCCGCACGCGCTTCGGCAATCGTGAACGCCAGCCGCGAACGAATCCATCGTTCGGCGAAATCGAGATCGCGATCGTCGAGAACGGTGTTGGAATCGGCACCAGCGCTATTGGCACCGCCTAGATTCATCTGCACGAAGCGCGCGGCGTTCCAAAGTTTGTTGACAAAATTTTGATAGCCCGCGATGCGGTCCTCGGCGAGCTTGATATCGCGCCCCATGGCGGCCATCGCGGCCAATGTGAAGCGGAACGCGTCGGTGCCGTATTCACTCATCACGTCGAGCGGATCGATGACGTTGCCCTTAGATTTCGACATCTTCTGACCTTGCTCATCGCGCACCAGCGCATGGATATACACGTCGCGAAACGGCACATCGCCCATGAATTTGAGTCCCATCATGATCATGCGCGCGACCCAGAAAAAAAGAATGTCGAAACCGGTCACGAGGGTCGATGTCGGATAAAAATCCTTCAAGTCCTCGGTTTGGTCGGGCCAGCCCAACGTCGAGAAGGGCCACAAACCGGAGGAAAACCAAGTGTCGAGGACGTCGGGATCCTGAATAAGATCTTTGCCACCGCATGTCGGGCACTTTTCCGGGGCCTGGCGCGCGACAATCGGCTTGGCGTCTTTGCCGAGACGGTACTCACCGTCTGCGCCTTGGATCAGGTTCGGCGCCTCGCAGCTCGCACAATACCAGGCAGGAATTTGATGTCCCCACCAAATCTGCCGCGAGATGCACCAATCCTTGATGTTCTCCATCCAGGCAAAATAGGAATTGCTCCAGCCCTCGGGAATGATCCGGATCTTGCCTTCGCGCACGACACTCATCGCCGGTTCCGCAAGCGGTTTGATATCGACAAACCACTGTGGCGTTAAATAAGGTTCGATGACCGTCTGGCAGCGATAACAACGGCCGACGGCGAGCTTGTGCGCCTCGGTTTTTTGGAGGAATCCCTTCTCTTTCAACTCCGCGACGATTAGCTTGCGCGCTTCGAAACGATCTTTGCCGCGATAACGCTCGATCCAAACGCCGCTCTCGCCGCGATCCAAAAACGCCGCCGCGTCGATGCGCGCATCGGCGTCGAAGATGCTGATTTTATCCAAATCAAATCGTTCGCCGATCTCGAAGTCGTTGAAATCATGTCCCGGCGTAATCTTCAGAGCACCGGTGCCGAACTCCCGGTCGACAAACGGGTCGGCGATGAGCGGCACGATGCGTCCGGTAATCGGCAAACGGATGTTTTTGCCGACCAACCCTTTATAACGTTGGTCATCGGGATGCACGGCGACCGCGGTATCGCCGAGCATGGTTTCCGGTCGCGTCGTCGCAACCACCAGTGCCCTCGACGGGTCGTCCGCCAAGGGATAGCGGATATGCCAGAGGTTGCCGTCGGCTTCCTCGTGAATAACTTCGATATCGGCGAGTGCGGTTTTGCAACGCGGGCACCAGTTGATCAGCCGCTGCGCGCGATAGAGAAGCTTGTCCTGCCACAGCTTCACAAATGCTTCGCGCACGGCGCGCGACAGCCCTTCATCCATAGTGAACCGCTCGTGGCTCCAATCGCAGGACACACCGAGCGCCTTCAATTGATGCAAGATCAAGTCGCCGGCTTCCCGCTTCCACTGCCAAACGGTTTCAATAAACCTCTCGCGCCCAAGCTCCGTACGGCTTGTTCCTTTTTGAGCCAGTTGCCGTTCGACGACATTCTGTGTGGCGATACCGGCGTGATCGGTACCCGGCACCCAAAGCACACGGAACCCGTCCATGCGTTTGTAGCGGCAGAGAATGTCTTGCAGCGTGTTATTGAGGGCATGCCCCATGTGCAGCGAACCGGTAACGTTCGGCGGCGGAATTACGATCGAAAAATATCGGCCCGCGCCCTTCGCAGGCTCGAAGAGGCCGGACTGCAGCCAATGGCTATACCATTTGCTCTCAATATCTTTATGACTGTAAGCCTTTGTCAGTTGCATCGATTTAATTTTTATATTTCGGCGCGCTGTGAGTATTTTTTTAGTCGGCTTTACTCGACGACGTCCACGAGTTCAATAAACCGGTTCGCGTCGTTATCGCTCGATGGAGAAGATTGGGCTTCTGCCGGCCGCCCTTTCGCTGCGGCGGGCGATCCTGCTTGGCTCGTCGGCTTGGAATCCGTCCGGCTCAATACGTCAACTTTTGCCAAACCTTGCGCGATCGCCTTTCGAAGCGCGTCTTTATCAAACGGCACAGTCAACCGGAGCAACTTTTCGCGCGTGGGCGCGTGCGCATCCGCATCGCCGTCAATCCAGATGGTCGGAACCTTCCAACTTCGCACCGCGCTCAGCTCCGGTACTGCCAATGCGTTCCGTCCCCGTAGCGCCTCGGCGTCGATAATCACCAGCTCCGTTTCCTTCAAAGCACCCTGCTCCGGTATTCGGTCGACAATTTCAACCTGATGTTCGAGACAAAGCGCCACGGTAAACGCATAGCGCAGCATTTGATGCGGTTCGATCACTAAAATTCTACTCATGAATGGGTTATCCGTCCGTCACAAACTTGACAAGGCCAATACCGCAAGTTAGATAATTTGAGCAGATCAGTGTCAATCAATCAACTTGCGAAAGTGGCGGAATTGGTAGACGCGCAGGATTCAGGATCCTGTGGGGTAACACCCGTGGGGGTTCAATTCCCCCCTTTCGCACCAACTGGTGAATACTTAACATATTTGCGCGAGTTCCTCCATTAGCTGCCGCTTAGCTTCGAAGGGATCGCCACTCGGCGATAACCCCCGCATAAACCCCGATTCTTGTTCAAGTCCCGAGCTAAATTATCTCGAAAGAAGGCTCTTGAAAAACTGCGAAGCATCAATCAGGTCGCGTCAATGCGGCGCAGGATTTAATCAACCGAGAAAAAACGCGGTCGCGGAGAAACGGCAAGTCGAGGGACACATGCGATTTTCAATCAATCTTGTTTTTGTCGGGTTGACCGCGATTTCACTGATCGCGTGTTCGAAAGATTCCGATAACGCTCCAAAAAAAAATCCCGATTGGGAAAGAGGCAGGGCCGTGTTCCTCGCCAACTGCGCGGCTTGCCACAACAACGATCCGTCCAAAGATGGACCGATCGGCCCCGCCATCAAAGGGTCGTCAAAGGAATTGCTAGAATCGCGAGTTCTGAGCAGCGCTTATCCGCCTAATTATAAACCCAAGCGCCCCACCAAGGTGATGCCGCAATTCCCGTTTTTAAAGGATGAAATTCCATACCTAGTGGCCTACTTGCGCTAGACGAAGCCCAACTAAGTTAATGCCAGAGTTATCAGGAACAAAATAGCGGCCAATAAGAAACCGACCCACAGCGCCCCGTTTACCGAATCTAGTGGCACCTTCGTTGGGCCTTGAGTTCCGACGAGCGCATTGACTTCCACGGCGCCGATAATGACGATCACCAAAAGCCAGAAAAGCGCCCGCGAATCCGATTGGTGCACCATCGGAGAGTAGTGGCTGGCCGCACCCATGTACAATAACATCGGTATCGAAAACACCGTATTGGTTCTTGAAGTGAGTCCGGCGCGACGGCCTGCACCGGCTGCTGCCGGCAACGCTTGCCCGCCTGAAGCGACCTGATTGGCCGAAGCGATCACGATCTGTTGGTTGGGCCAAATCACTAGCCAAACGTTGAGAAACATTAGCGTGCCCATCAAACCGCCGACGGTGATCGTGACACCGTAGGGAGAAGAATAAAATAAGCTCCCGCCCATCTCGCTCATGCGCATGAAGTAAATCGAAATCCCGGCGAGAAAGGTGAACATAGCGCCCCAGCGAAACCACCACAGCGCGCGCGGCACAAGTTTCTGAATCGCTGCGGTTCTGACCCCCGCTTCGGTCTCGGCGAAAAACGGCGTCTGAACGAAATTGAAATAATAAAGAATTCCGATCCACGTGACACCCGCCAAAAAATGCACCCACCGCAACATGAACAAAGTAAACTCCATAGCTCTCCCCTCCTTCTACACCTTTTGTTGATTGTCGAATGAGCAAAACTAAAATGGTGCTTGAGGTTTATATATTCGGGGTCGCTCGCGATTGTCAAGAAAAAACCGCCGCGCGGTGATCCCCGCGAGCGGAATTGCACGCTTGCGTTTTCGTCAATCCCATCACGGAAGCGAACAGCGCCGCGAGCAAACTGGCTTGACCAATTATGTGATCTGTGCCATTTTCCCTGCTAGATTTCTTATCCTCGCACGGAGCATCTCTGATCCAAAAAACCAAATTGAACAGGTTGCCAAAAGACTCCGCATCCGGTGCTGAACGGCGGATTCCCATGCTTCACGGCACCAAGGATCCATTCATCTGCGTTAGCGAGGCATTGGAACTCGTTGAAAAAAATCTGGGCCGGGCGATTCGATCCCGCGAACAAGATTTAAGCGACATCTCGGCTCATCTCATTCAGAGTGGCGGCAAGCGCGTGCGGCCGATGGTGACGCTCCTGGCGTATTTTGCCTTTGGCGGCGAGCGCATCCAGGACATTGTCGACATTGCCACGGCCATTGAGCTGATTCATACCGCGACTCTGCTGCACGACGATATCATCGACGGCGCCGAAACGCGCCGCGGCAAAGAATCGGCGTACAAGAAATTCGGCCTCAAATCCACGTTGGTCGCGGGAGATTTTCTTTTCATCAAGGCCTTCGAATTCGCCGGGAAATTTGACGAGACCGTAGTCCAGTGGACCGCCGATGCCTGCACACTGTTAACCGAAGGGGAGATCCTGCAGGGCCATTTCAATCGAAATCGCGCAGTGACAGTCGATGACTACTTGGAAATAGTCAAACGCAAGACGGCTTCGCTGTTCCATACGGGCGCTAAAGTCGGCGCTTACCTCGCCGGCGCGCCGTCGTCTCTCGTCGACGAAGCTGAACGCTACGGTCTGAACATGGGTATCGCGTTTCAGATGGTCGATGACGTGCTCGACGTGGTCGGTCACGTGGATCTTCTGGGTAAACCCATTGGGATGGACTTGCGGGACGGTAATCCGGCACTGCCGATCATCCTAGCGGTAATCAACGGTGACCCGACGGTGCGTGACGCCTTCGAAAATGGCAAGCTGAGCGAAGAACAAATCGGCGCTGCACTCGCGGCCATGAAGACAGGCTCCTCAATCCAAGAAGCAAAATTGCTTTCTAAACGCTACGCCAAGGAAGCATTGAAATCGGTGAAAAAGCTGCCGCCATCGATGTACCGCAACGGGCTCAAGACTCTGGTTCAACTGATCATCGACAGAGATTTCTAGCTTCAGTTTTCATCTCCGCATCGAATTTAGCGTTCGCATCCCCACTGATGTCTGCCGTTAATTATTCGCGCGACCGAACCGTTCGGAGCATGTTCGACCGGATCGCGGGCCGCTACGATTTGCTCAATCGCGTCATCAGCTTTTGCCTCGACAGTTGGTGGAGGCGCGCGGCGATTCGCGCCGTGCTCACGGGTGCTGAGCCTTGCGTCCTTGATATCGGCACTGGAACTGGGGACCTCGCACTGAATGCCGCGAAGCACGTCAAAGGCAAAGGACGATTCATTGGTTTGGATTTTTCGCTGCCGATGTTGAATCTCGCACAAGCCAAGCGAGCCGGGACGGATTATGGTGCAAGCACGGCGTTTGTCATGGGTAGCGCGATGTTTGCTCCGTTCAAGGATGCGGTCTTTGATGGTGCCATGGCCGCCTTTGTGTTGCGCAACGTTTCCGATCTGCCCCTGCTATTTGCCGAGGCTTTTCGCGCGCTCAAGCCCGGTAGCAAGTTTGTCTCCGTCGATATGTTTCCTCCGACCAAGAGCTGGTTTGCGACGCTTTACACGATATATTTTTATTGCTTGATGCCACGCATCGGCGGTTTTTTATCCCGTGATCCCAAGGCCTATCAGTATCTCTCCGATTCCGTTCGCCAGTTTCAGCCGCCCGAGAAAATCGCCCAACTGCTCCGCGAGGCAGGATTCGAGCAGGTCGGACTACGAAAGTTCCTGAGCGGCGCCGTCTGCATGCACGTCGCCAATAAGCCGCGCCTGTTCGCCCCTTGAGCGAAGTGCCATGCAAGGATTCTCAAGCAGTTTTCTGATTTTATTTTACCAGATCGCGCTGGGCGGACTTTTCGCTTTGGCGGGCACGCCGTTTCACGAGATCGAGCGGGCCTTTTACAAATCCACCGCGGGAGTCCTATACGCAATCGCGTTGCTTGGCTTATGGGGCAAGAGCTTTCTGTACTGGCAGAGCTTGTCGCAACGCTGGAGTTGGAGCATCGGTCTCGAAGTTCTGTTTCATGTCGCCTTCATCATCGCCTTTTCCTGCTACATCATTTCCCTATGGACCGACATGCAGAGTTTCCGGGCGCGCAGCTTTGCCTCGGCTGTTTTGACCGGATCGACCGGCCTAGCGTTGAGCGCCCACAGCTTTTACCACGCGTCGCTTTTCTCGACTGAAACTCTTGTCTACCCAGCGGCGTTTTTCCTCTCTTCTCTATTGCTCGGCAGCGTCACGGTCGGCATGCTGATCGGCCATTGGTACTTAATCGATACGGGACAGAGCCTCGATCCGTTCATTCGAATATATAAATTCTTTGTCTTTTCGCTGATCGCTCAAGCGGCGTTTTTGGCATTATCGCCGTTTATCCTTTACTTTTTGGGAACGCCTCAGAGTCTCGTTGTCATGGAGCGTCTGTGGCAACAGCACTCGACGTTGCTCGTGATACGCGTGATCGTCGGTCAGGTTGCGCCATTGATTCTGGCTTGGATGATTTGGCGCACTCTGCTGATCCCGCACACGATGGCGGCCACCGGATTGTTCTATATCGCGCTGTTGGGAGTTTTTGTCGGGGAGATTTTGGGACGGCAGATCCTCGCGTTAACTTCGCTGCCGTTCTGAATTGGTCGCACTGATTGCGGCTTGACTCTTCGGATAGGTTTTTAGCTTGGTAATACGCAGGCCGCTCGACGTCCAACCTAGGTCATAACCCACCTGCTCGCCGACGTTTAAATCAAGCGTAGATTTCGCTTCGCCTGAAAGAATCACCAGGTCGTAGGAAAAGGTTAACTCACGGCCGTTTTCGGTGCGCACCACTCCTGTGTTATTCGACGGGAACAGCTTGGTAATCACGCCTTGATGAAAAAAATCCCCACGTGTCGAAATCAAAGGATCCTTGTCGTCGGGTGCCATGGCTCGAATAGCGGCTATAATCCCGCCGGCTCAATCCGATGTGAAGATTTGCTCAAGGTGCGATGGTGCAGGAGTGTCGTTGCTATCGAGCCTCTAACCGATTGGATGTTTCTGAGAAGCAATGCGGTTTTGCAGCTCCATTAGACCGTCGAGGACAGCTTCCGGGCGGGGAGGACAACCGGGAACATAGACGTCGACGGGGATAATCCGGTCGATTCCCTGTACTGTGGCATAATTGTCGTAAAAACCACCGCTGGCGGCACAGGCGCCGAATGCCATCACCCACTTTGGTTCGGACATTTGCTCGTAGACGCGTTTTAGAACCGGCGATAGTTTATGGTTCACCGTCCCAATCACCATCAGCAAGTCGGCTTGCCGAGGACTAAAGCGAGGCAGCAGCGCGCCGAAGCGGTCGATATCATACGGCGACATCGAGAGTGACATATACTCCATTGCACAGCATGCGGTAGCGAAGGGATAAGGAAAAAGCGAATACTTGCGCGCCCATCCGACCGCCTTATCCAAACGGGTTAGGACAACTGTATCCGCGAGTAGCTTGTCCTGTCCGTTGGCGGTGAAGCTTTGCTGATCCATCATCATTTCCAGATTCCGCTTTACTTATGCTGCTTTAAAACTACTATTTTTGTATCGATTAGACAAACCCGAGAACATCGTCATGCAAATCACAACGGAGATGCCACGGAATCGTTACTCTCAAATCGAGCTGCGGCTACAGCTCCCAAACGGGTCGACCTCCTTAGGACGATCACGGGGAGCGTACAGCAAAGCACGCCGGCCGAATCGGCTGCATGCATGCCGCAATATTAATACTCTGAATTAATATTCTGAATGATTTATTGTTTGATAACGTTAACCGCCTGCGGACCCTTGTCACTTTGAGCAATTTCGAACTCGACCTTTTCGCCTTCGTTCAGAGTTTTGAATCCATCGCCCTGGATCGCGCTGTAATGGACGAAGACGTCGCCGCCGCCTTCTTTCTCTATGAACCCGTAACCTTTTGCATTGTTGAACCATTTGACCTTGCCTGACGCCATTTCAACCTCCTCGCGCGCATACCTTCTCGCGCAGCTGCGCTTGAAAACCGCGCGACTACCCCAAAGCCGTGCACCATTGTCGCCTTGCTCTCAATTCCCAGAACTCGCGAAAGGTCGGGATTCACTCCTGACGCTGAGTTCTACGCGAATAAAAAGGAAACCCGCAAAATTGGGGCGAGATTAGGAAAACCTGGCCATCATTGTCAAGAAAAAAATTGCCAAATTCTGATGAATTGCTACCGGCCATACTATTTTTGCGTACAATGGCATCCCTCTAGCGAGTTGCCTTTATACTATTGATTTCGATTCGACGGCTTTACCATGCGAATTTTTGGAAATTATCAAAAGGCTTTTTCACCGATCTGGGGCCGCGGAACCATCGATCAGTTGGCCAGGCCGGATATCCTGAAAGCCCTTAATTTCAGCTCCGATTACTGACAAGGATAGATTAAGGAAACGATGCGTAACTTTATTAATGGGTTACAATCTATTGATTTCGTTATATAAAATATTCTCAATCTTGACCTTGAGTGGGTTTTCCGTTATAAATGAGTACGTTAGCGTTGGCACCGAACGAAGCGTAAATATCGAATGAGAGAAATCCACTGAATGGCTGTTTACACGTCACTTTCAAAGAAAGACATTGTTAAAATTGTCGATGAGTTCGCGCTAGGCGATCTGGTGTCTTTTACCGGGATGAGAACCGGGTCGGTTAACACCCATTATCTTATTGAGACAAAGCGCGGAAAGTTTTTTGCGAAAATCGACGAGGTTAAAAGCGAACTTGAGGTAAAGCAGGAACTTGACCTCCTGCTCCATTTGCGAAAACAGAATTTTCCATGTCTGCAGCCACTCAAGACCAAGAGCGGTAGATTTCACATCGAGTATCAAGGCAAGTGCCTGACCGTGACGCGCCATATCGACGGAATCGAATTGCCAGTCGAAGCGCTGAATGCGACGCACTTGAGCGCTCTGGGTCACGCCCTCGCCAATCTGCATTTGATCGGTCGAAGCTACAAGAAAGGAATCGATAATCGTTTCGGCTTCAATCGAATCGTGGCGATCTACCGAGATGTCCGTCGCCAGTTACCTTCACATCTGAAAAACATCGTCCGGGTCTTAGATGACGAGTTCACTTATCTCGAAAATTATCTGGATAATAACTTACCCAAGGGAATCATCCACGGGGATCTGTTCCCTGACAACGTAAAGTTCAAAGGCAACCGACTCACCGGAGTTATGGATTTTGAGGCGGCTTGCCGGGGCAAGCTCATCTACGATTTAGCCACAGCCGTCAATGCGCTGTGCTTTTTTGAGGATCGGTACCGAATCGAAAGATTCGAAGCCGTGATCTCGGGATACGAAAGCTTGCGGCCACTTTCACTGCCCGAATGGGATTCTTTCCCGAATGAATTGCGCTTTTCAGCCTTGCGCTTCACGGTTACGCGGATCAAAGATTTTTATCTTCGCAGCGCCGATGAGAAGCAGCGCATCTACAAAGACTTCAAGGAATTCTATGATCGGCTGCTGATCTTGCGGCGGGAAAAAAGCGGCGGAATGGAAGATATCTTGTTGGCGATGGCGACCGGTTACGACTACCGCAAGTATCAGAAGTCTAAACCTTCGAAATAATCGGGACTCAGCCTTTATCCGCCTCGGGCAATCCCAGAAGCCGTTTGATTTTCGTTTGCGCATCCCGCCGGATCAAATACACCATCGCGCCGAGCGTTAAAACAGCGCCGATCAACAGCAGGAGTCTCCCACCCATTAAGACGATGTAGAAGAAATTGAGTTTCACTCTCGCCCCGTTATATTTTTCCCGATCCTCATTAATTCGCCGCAGCACTTCTTCATTCTTTTGGTGATCTAGCTGCTGAAAGTTGCGATAACTTTCCTCTAATCCGGTACGAGCTGTCTTGTACAACAAGGCTTGATACTTGGAGCTTTCGATGACGCCGACGGTCCAATTGCCGATACCCAGAATCAGGCAAATCACCCCTGAAACCATAACGTGGCTGGAATAGATTTCGCGAACTTTCATGACGAGTCTCGTTGACAACATAACGGGTGGCCAAGTTTTTTTCCAGTCGTGCCGACGAATCATTTGCACACGCCCGGGCAGTAGCTTAGGATTCTTTCATTATGAGCCGCTACGTCATCGGGGATATACACGGTTGCGCAAACGAGCTGCGTCGCTTGATCGAGGCCTTACCGCTCGCGGGTGGCGACCGCTTGGTTTTCCTGGGCGACTATATCGATCGCGGCCCGGATTCCGCAGCCGTCGTTTCCTATCTGGTGTCACTGCAACAACGATTAAAAGAAATCAATTGGGTGTTTTTGAAAGGCAATCACGAGGATATGTTTTTGTCGTACCTCGGGTTACATGGCCAGCATGGCGACATGTTTTTGATCAACGGCGGCAAAGCGACGCTGGCAAGCTATGGCTTGACCATGGATAAGGTGCCCGGAGAACAAGCTTTGGCGGCAATTCCGACCGAACATGTGGCTTTTTACCAAGGACTCGAGAATTATCACTTGATGGATTCGTTCCTATGTGTGCATGCGGGAATCGAGCCGCAAAAACCCCTCGCGGAGCAAACCGAGGAAGAACTTTTCTGGATCAGAAACGCCTTCATTTACAGCTCCCACCGTCTTCCTTACACGGTTCTCTTCGGCCATACACCGCAGCCCACGGTTTTATACGACCTCCCATACAAAGTCGGCTTAGACACGGGGCTGGTTTATGGCAATATGTTGACATGCCTCGATGTAGATGAGAAAGTTCTCTACCAAATCAACCGCGGAAAAAAGAGGGTCAATCGCACTGCTGTGCAGCGCATATGGAATCCATCTTTGGCCCCTCTCTGACGCCTTGATTTTTTGCTATCCATTCATAATTTAGATTCCCCGGCGGTGTAGCTCAGTTGGTCAGAGCACGCGGCTCATATCCGCGGCGTCGTAGGTTCGACTCCTACCACCGCCACCAACTTTCCCCCTGAAATATCCGTGCTTTGTCAGGACTTTCGCCAGGTCGTTCAAATTTTGCAAGTTGGCCAAATCCGACGTTTCACGGCCATTTGCGGTCATTGAATCGCCCCCAAGATTTTCAACTGCGTGCCTTTCCGCTGCGTAAACCGCACGCCCGAGCCAAGAAGCATTTTTGCTCGCAACGGTGCGGCAATATTGTTTCAGTGCGGGACTCGCGCTCGAAGGAAAGAGAAAGAAGCCACAAACGATATGAAAAGAGAGTTCATCAAAAATATCCAAACGCGCCGGTCGGACGTAGGCCGCGTTGGAAATTACACCTGTGGCGATCCGGCAAGTTAAGACGGTGCACGCCAACACGCACCCGCGGGCGTAATCCATCGGGCGCCGGTACGGTCGGCGTCCGGTTGCTTTCCTTGCTCCACCTGGATTATGAGGGCGGTCCGAGCGCGGACACATTTCATGCCACAGCAACTGACGTATCGCAGGCTAAGAGATGAGATATTTTGGCATCTCTACCAGGAATGCAAAC